>JACCDU010298855.1_pt1 | contig 17790 bp, 20 predicted proteins | sample 7446081 | NCBI WGS metagenome assembly JACCDU01 (sample SAMN15323447, study PRJNA562643) | freshwater metagenome | isolation source: river surface water | place: USA:Blue River Watershed | collected 2017-08-17
GCACTGTTTGCAGGTACATACTACTGGCTGCCAAAGTGGTCGGGTTTCATGTACAGCGAAACGCTGGGCAAGTGGCACTTCTGGCTCAGCATCATTTCTTTCAACATCACGTTCTTCCCAATGCACTTCCTGGGTCTGGCTGGTATGCCACGTCGCTATGTCGACTACGCAGCCCAGTTCACCGACTATCACCAGATTGCAACGGTTGGCGCGTTTGTGTTTGGCTTCTCGCAATTGATTTTCCTGGCTGCGGTGCTGCGTGCATATGCAGGCAAGGGTAAGCCAGCTGCAGCCAAGCCATGGGAAGGCGCTGAAGGTCTGGAGTGGACTGTGCCTTCGCCAGCTCCTTTCCATACCTTTGTGACCCCACCAGAGGTGAAGTAATTCAATGGCTCCTACTCCTGAACAAAAGCGCAATAACAAACGCGTCGGATTGGTTTTTCTGGTGATTGTGCTTGCGCTGTTCGGATGGACCATTGCGAAGCAGTTTATTGGACGTTAAGTCCTGACCGTTGAGTCAAAAGGCAATATGAGTCAGGATCTGAAAGAGTTAAGTCAGCGAAAGCTGAATTTTTTCCAGACACTCAAAGCCATTGCATGGGCCATGTTCGGCGTGCGCAAAGGCTCCGGGTACCAGGAAGATATTTCGAAACTCAATCCGGTGCACCTAGTGCTTGCCGGATTGTTGTCAGGTGTAATTTTTGTGGTTGGGCTTGTCCTGATTGTCCGTTGGGCAATTGCAAGTCTCAGCTAAGACCAGTAATTAACTATCTGCAGCATGGAGAATGACATGAGTGCATCCCACTCTATCCAAGGCAAAGAGGCTCCGTACTATTACGTGCCTAATGATTCTGCCCACCCGGTTCGCGCCAGTTTCGCGCTGCTGGTGGTGATGCTTGGCGCATCAGCCTGGGTAAACGGTATTGATCCGGCCAAGTGGGCAGTCTACGCAGGCCTCGTCGGTCTGATCGTGGTTCTGTACTACTGGTTCGGCGATGCAATTCATGAAGAAGAAACCGGTCTGAACAGCAAGCGTATTGACGTGTCATATCGCTGGAGCATGAGCTGGTTCATCTTCTCCGAAGTCATGTTCTTTGCCGCATTCTTTGGCGCGCTCTGGTACACACGTGCCGTGACGACTCCTTGGCTTGGTGATCTGGATCACAAACAACTGCTTTGGCCTACGTTCGTTGCTGTCTGGCCAAACCTCGGACCAGCAGGCGTTGTTGAAGTGTTCCAGACAATGGGACCTTTCTGGCTGCCAACAATCAACACAGCCTTGCTGTTGACATCGGGCGTCACACTGACGATTTCGCACCACGCACTGCGTGAAGATCACCGCGGTAAAGCCAAGTTCTGGTTGTTTTTGACGATCGTTTTGGGCTTCATCTTCGTGGTCTGTCAGGGCTATGAGTACTACCACGCTTACCATGCACTGAACCTGAAATTCAGCTCAGGTGCGTATGGTTCGTTGTTCTTCTTGTTGACTGGCTTTCACGGTTTCCACGTGTTGCTTGGCGCAACGATGCTGGCCGTTATTCTGGTTCGCCTGATGAAGGGTCACTTCACTGCCAACAACCATTTTGGTTTCGAAGGCGCTGCCTGGTACTGGCACTTTGTGGACGTGGTCTGGCTCGGCCTGTACTTGTTCGTTTACTGGTTCTAATACCCGTGCGGTCTTGCACCGCACATGAAAAGGCCGGCAATGCCGGCCTTTTTCTATTGAGCGACTTGCACGCTCGTTTTACAGATTTCGTGCCTGTTCGTGGTGCTATTTGAAGCCGGTTGTTTCGATCCAGCCCATCCAATTGGCAAAGAGCAAAAACAAGAAGAGGGCGACAGACAGACCGATTCTGACAGTCAGCGCATTGACGGTCTTGTTGCTGTTGCCCTTGTCGCGCATTAAATAAAACAGTGCCGAAGCAAGGCTACCCAGGATAATGATGAAAGCGAGTCCTACAATAATACGCATCAGGCCCTCCGCCTAAAAAAGGAATTATCGCAGACATGGCTAAATCCTACGCAAAAACACTCAATATCGTTGCAATGTTGTTGCTGGCAGCGATGGTGGCGGGATTTACTTCGCTCGGCAATTGGCAACTGTCGCGAGCGGATCAGCGCCGCGAGATTGCCGCAGCGATCGAGCAGGGCAGGCAAAGCGCGCCGCTTGAACTGAGCGCTGGGCAAGACGAAAAGCTCTTGCAGCCCTGGCGACCCGCGACGGCCAAAGGTGTTTGGTTAAATCAGTACAGTGTGTTGCTCGATAATCGCAACTTAGACGGACGTCCCGGCTTATGGCTGGCGACCCCGTTGCAGCTTGCCGATGCAAGTGCGGTGCTGGTTTTACGGGGCTGGGTGCCGCGACCTGTCGCCAGCCAGCCAGGACAAAGCGTTCAGACAGGGCAGGCCATCACACTGCAAGGCCCGCCTGGTCAACAAATCGTCAGTGGAGAGCTATCGACCAGAGTGCCCAGACTGTATGAGCTGTGGAGCCCGATCGCCAAGCCTGAAGTGGGTTTGCCGCAGGGATGGCCTGCCGCACAGGAAGCGGCTGGTGTCGTGACCGTCGACACCATGCTGAGATTGCAGAATTTGAGTATTGAAGAATTAAGTAACCGCAGTGGTTTGAGGTTTCTCCCAACGGTTTTGCTTCAGGGGGATAACATGGAGGACGGATTGAAGCGTGTCTGGCCCGGACCTTCAACCGATTCTGACAAAAATGTCGGTTACGCGATGCAGTGGTTTGGTTTTGCAGCGATTGCGGGTCTTGTGTTGCTTGGTTTGCTGTACCGAACCCTTCGCAAACGCATTCAACCCGCATGTTAAGCGCGAACGGATGCTTGGCCGGCAGCAAGGCTTGTCAAAACAGAATGTGTTTAATATTGAAAGATTGAATAGCGATTGAACGTGATGAAGCAAATGAATTCGCCTGCAAAAGCACCGCAACAAGGCGCAGCCCCCTCGAAGTCCAGATCCAGAACGCCTTTAGTCATCATTTTTTTGATGAGCTTGGCACCCGTGGTTGGCGCAGTCCTGATGTACTTCAATCCAGACTGGCGTCCCGATGGTAGTGCCGCCTATGGACAGTTTATCGAGCCGCAGCGTCCGATGCCTCCCGCCTCGGAGCTCAAGCTGACGACACTCGATGGTCAGCCGTTTGATCTGAATACCTTAAAAGGTAAATGGCTGCTCACGGCCGCAGATAGTGGAAACTGTCAGGATGCCTGCGCACGCAAACTGTATATTTTGCGTAATTCACACGCCAGTCAGGGCAAGAACGTCGAGCGTTTGATGCGCGTCTGGTTTATTACAGACGATGCGCCTGTGCCGGAAAAGGTCCTAGAGGCCTACAAGGGTACGGTGATGTTGCGTGTCGATCCGGCGCAGCTGAAACAGTTTCTGACAACCACCGCTTCGCACGGCACAACAGATGCCGCAGCCTTGGCTGATCCCATGTGGATTATTGATCCCTTGGGTAATCTGATTATGGAATATCCCGCTGATGCGATTGGCGAGAAAGTGCGCAAAGACATCAGCAAGCTCGTCTATAACTCGAGAGTGGGTTAAGTCATCATGAATGACAAGGTGCGCGCGCGTTATCGGAAAATTCTGTTTCTGACCTGGTTTCTAACGCTTGATCTCATTATGTTCGGCGCGTTTGTTCGTCTGACGGATTCAGGGTTGGGCTGTCCGGACTGGCCCGGCTGCTATGGCAGCGTGACACCCGTTGGCGCCATGCAGGATATTCGCGAAGCGGTCAAACAGATGCCGGACGGTCCGGTGACCGTGCCTAAAGCCTGGATTGAAATGGTCCATCGCTACGTGGGCGCCTTGCTGGGATTTTTGATTATTTGTATTAGCTGGATGGCCTGGCGTTACCGCAAGCAATTCGGGCATTCGCCCTTGTTGGCCTTCGTCGCCTTGCTCGCGGTTTGTGTCCAAGGGGCCTTTGGTGCCTGGACGGTGACGCATAAACTGATGCCAGCTGTGGTGACGGGGCACTTGCTCGGTGGCATGTTGTTGCTGGGGTTGATGACTTGGCTGGCGGCGCGCGAAAGACTCCATGAGGCGGTGCCTGCGCAAGCGCGCAAGTGGTTGGGCTGGACGGGGATCGGACTGGTTTTGCTGTTTATTCAAGTGATGCTGGGTGGTTGGGTCAGTACCAATTACGCGGCACTGGCGTGTATGGACTTTCCGACTTGCCACGGTAGCTGGTTGCCGGAGATGGACGCCAAGAACGGCTTTGCGATTGTTCGCGGGCTAGGAGAAATGCCGAGCGGAGAAATGATTTCGCAGACCGCGCTGACGGCGATCCACTGGGTGCATCGCAACTTTGCGTTTGTGGTGTTTGCTTATCTTGGTCTGATCGGCTGGCGTCTGTCCCGGATGCCGGGCTTGCAGGGGCCGGCCAAACTGATGCTGGTTCTGCTGTTGGCACAGTTGATCACCGGGTTGACGACGATTTTCTTCCAGTGGCCGCTTTTGATTGCGGTTTTGCATAACGGCGGGGCGGCGGGACTGGTGCTGGCACTCGTGACGCTGCTAGTCAGGATCGGGCGAGCAGGTCAGCCAGGCTTGTCGGTACAATGACGTTAGATTTTCAAGAATAGAGCCCATGTCCAGTATTGCTTCCCCCACTCCAGGATTGTTTCGTCAGTACCTCGTACTGACCAAGCCGCGCGTCACCCAGCTAGCGGTGTTTTGCGCGGTGATTGGCATGTTTCTGGCAACGCCGGGGATGCCTGACCTTCAACGCGTGGTTGCCGGGACGATCGGTATCTGGCTGCTGGCGGCAGCCGCCTTTGCGATTAACTGCCTGATTGAGCAACAAATCGATGCGCGCATGTTGCGCACGGCCAGACGTGCGACGGCACAAGGAACGATTTCGACTGCTCAGGTGCTCTTGCTGTCAGGCCTGTTGGGCGGGATTGGGATGTTCGTGCTGTATCGCTGGGTCAATCCTTTGACGATGTGGCTGACGTTTGCGACCTTTGTCGGCTACGCGATCATTTACACCATGATTCTGAAGCCGCGCACACCGCAAAACATCGTGATCGGTGGCTTATCCGGCGCGATGCCCCCCGCGTTGGGTTGGGCCGCAATTGCGGATTCGGTCCCGGCCGAAGCCTGGTTGCTGGTGCTGATTATTTTTATTTGGACGCCACCCCATTTTTGGGCACTAGCGCTGTATCGCAGCCATGATTACGCCCGCGCCGGCTTGCCGATGCTGCCTGTGACGCATGGTCAGCAGTTCACGCGGTTGCATATTTTGCTCTATAGCGTGGCCTTGGTGGCGACCACTGTCTTGCCTTATATCGTGCAGATGAGTGGCTGGTTGTATCTCGTCTCGGCCCTGGTGCTGGGCTTGATGTTTGTGCATTACGCTTGGCGTTTGTACAAGGATTACAGCGACGAGTTGTCACGTAAGTTGTTCCGCTTTTCAATCCTTTATTTGTCGCTTCTGTTTGCCGCGCTGCTGGTGGATCACTGGTTGATCGTCGGTCGTTAAGCTTTGGCGAGGATGCCGCACATGCACTTAGGACGTCGTCAGGTTTTGCTTAGTGGCGCAGCACTTGCTGCGGTTTTGGCGCTGTCCGCCTGCTCGGACGCAAAACCCGATTTCAAGGGCAGCGACATTTCAGGCGCGAAGATCGGTCAAGGCTGGACGCTGACGGACATGAATGGCAAAGAGGTGACGCCCGCGCTGTTCAAAGACAAGGTTTCACTCGTCTTTTTCGGCTATACCCAATGCCCAGATATTTGCCCGACGGCGTTGGCGGAACTGACCGAAGTCATGAAGTTATTGGGTAAAAAAGCCGACCGGGTTCAGATGGTCATGATCACGGTGGATCCCGAGCGTGACACGCAAGCGGTCATGAAGGCGTATGTCACGGGGTTTGACCCCAGGTTTATCGGCCTGACCGGAACGGTTGAGCAAGTCAAGAAAGCCGCTGCATCCTATAAAGCCTATTTTGCCAAGTCGCCTAAAGGTGTAGATAACTACACCATGGACCACTCAACGATGTTCTATCTGATGGACGCAAAAGGCGAGGCGCGCGTGCTGCTGAGCAATCAGGCGGGTGCGGCCAACATCGCGGGCGATATCGAGAAATTGCTGCGTTAACCGGCTGCCTGGGATGCTTTCCAGGCTTGGAAAGCGAGCTGCGCCTGCTCGGAGAGTGCGGCGAAATCCAGCTCTGCGCGGTGTTCGATAATCATGCGGGCGTAAGGCGTGGCCAGAGACGAAGCCTCTTTGCACAGGCGAAGTTCTTCGCCGACAGAAGGGCTGCGGTGGCGCCAGAAATTAATGGCGGCTTCAAGTTCGTTCAAGGTAATCATCTGCATATGTGTATTGTCCCACCGATCCTAGTAATATCATAGGCAACAATGCCCGAAAGGATCAACGATGAGCGCCTCACCTTCTAACCCCTTTGTACTGCCAGGTTTTGGTCAGACTGGCGAGCAGGCGGCTAACCCCTTGCTAGCCAGTATGGAGATGATGCGTCAGGCCTTTACGGGCATGGCCGGTGCCAGCGCGGTGCCGGGTGCGACTGCCATGAGTCCCCCGATGAACCCGGAGGATCTGGAAAAACGCATCGCGGAGCTCAAAACCGTTGAAAACTGGCTCAAACTGAATTTGTCGATGCTGACCAGCACGATTCAGGGGCTCGAAGTTCAGCTGGCAACGATTCAAACCCTGCGCTCGTTTGTCTCAAGCACAAGCGAGGAAAAAGAAAAGCAAGAGGTCCCTGCGGCTGCACAGGCTTGGTGGAATATGCTGCAACAGCAATTCGGCCAGGTTGCCGCCGCGACCGCAGCCTCGATGGCGTCGGCGGCAAAGGTGACCCAGCCTGATGATGCCGAGGCCTCCCCCCAACCAGCGGCTAAACGCGCTGCAAAGAAAACAACCAAAAAATGATCGTGTGCCGAAGGCTTGCGCCCAAGCCGCTCGTCAATTAAATAGAAACTTAAATTTAACCAATCAGATTATGTTGAATATTGTCATTCTGGCCGCTGGGCTGGGTAAGCGGATGCAGTCCAATTTGCCGAAGGTGCTTCATCCCATCGCGGGACGTTCGATGTTGTCGCATGTGCTCGACAGCGCGCGTGCTTTGCAGGCGTCGAATGTCGTGGTGGTGGTGGGTCATGGCGCCGAGCAAGTGCAACTGGCTTATGCGGCTGAAAAAGATTTGAAGTTCGCTTTACAGCAACCGCAGTTGGGTACTGGCCATGCCGTGCAGCAAACAGTCTCGTTACTGCAGGAAGATGGCAAGGATGACGTGACGGTTGTGCTGTATGGCGATGTGCCGCTGGTGCAACCCGATACTTTGCGTGCTTTGTTGGCTGCGCGTGCCGGTGGTATGGCTGTGTTGACTGAGATTCTGTCTGATCCGACAGGCTATGGTCGCATTGTGCGCGATGCGGCCGGCAACGTCTGCGCGATTGTCGAGCATAAAGATGCGACCGAGGCGCAGCGCGCCATCACCGAGGTCAATACCGGCATTATTGCCGCTCCGACGGCTGCGCTGAAAGGTTGGCTGGCTCGGCTAAATAACAATAATGCGCAGGGCGAGTACTACTTGACGGACATTATTGGCATGGCAGTTGCTGATGGCCTGCCCGTCAATGTCGCACACCCAGGCGCCAAATATGAAACGCTGGGCGTCAATAGCCGCAGTCAACAGGCCGAGCTTGAGCGTTTGTGGCAGAGCGAACTGGCACGTCGTCAGCTTGAAGCCGGTGTGACGATTGTCGATCCCAGCCGTTTTGATTTGCGCGGTCAACTTGAGTGCGGCCGCGATGTCATGATCGACGTGGGTTGCGTCTTTGAAGGCAAGGTTGTGCTGGCAGACGGTGTGCGCATCGGACCGCATTGCGTGTTGCGCAATGTCACGCTAGGAGCAGGCACGCACGTCGAGGCTTACAGTCATCTGGATCAGTCCGAGGTCGGCGAGCAGGCGCGCATTGGTCCCTATGCGCGATTGCGGCCCGGGTCGCGCTTGGCGAAGGGCACGCATGTCGGTAATTTTGTTGAACTGAAAAACACCGTGCTTGGTGAAGGTAGCAAAGCCAATCATCTGGCGTATGTCGGCGATGCCGATGTAGGTGCGCGCGTCAATATCGGTGCTGGCACCATTACCTGCAATTACGATGGCGTGAACAAGTTCCGCACGGTGATTGAGGACGACGCCTTTATCGGGTCCGATACGCAACTCGTTGCCCCTGTACGTGTTGGGCGTGGCGCGACTTTAGGGGCCGGAACGACCTTGACAGCGGATGCGCCGGCAGATCAACTAACCATATCGAGAACCAAACAAACGACGATACCGGGCTGGAAACGTCCCGTGAAAAAATCTTGAGTACGCCAGAGCAGACAAACAAACCCGCGCCCGAGCATACCGAGGGCTTGCAAGACCCGCGTCGCCGCATGTGGGCGGCGCTGACGTTGTTGTTTGGCATCGGCATGTCGGTGCTGGATTCGTCCATGACCAATGTGGCCTTGCCCGACATTGCCAGAGAGATGGGTGTGTCCGCTGCGTCAGTGGTCTGGATTGTGAACGCCTATGGCTTGACGCTCGTAATGACGTTGCTGCCGTTATCCGCAGTCGGTGAGCGGACGGGTTTTAAGCGCTTGTTCAAGTTTGGTCTGGTTTTGTTTATTTGCTCTTCGCTCGCCAGTTCTTTTGCGCCGAATTTGCCTGTGTTGCTGATGTGTCGCGTGCTGCAAGGCTTAGGTGGCTCGGCCATCATGTGTTTGTTTGGCGCACTGGTTCGCCATATTTATCCGCCTAAGTACATGGGGCGCGGGATCGGCATGAACGCCATGATGGTCGGGCTGATGTCGGTGATTGGGCCGACGCTTGGTTCTTTCATCCTGTCTATTTCAAACTGGCACTGGATCTTTTTGATCAATTTGCCGCTCGGTCTCCTCGTGCTACTGGGCGTGAAGTATCTGCCTGATGTCCAGCCTGTGAAAGGCCGTTTTGATTGGGGCTCAGCCATCTTGAGCATGATCACGGTGGGCCTGCTGATTGTGGGCATTGATTATTCCTCAACCTATGTTTGGCAGTCCGCTTGTCTGATCGCGCTTGGTGTGGCGACAGGTGTCGTGCTGGTGCGTCGCAGTTATCAGCAGCCCGCGCCGCTTGTGCCGGTGGATCTGCTTCAGATTCCGGCGATGCGTTTTGCGATCGCGGCATCGCTCTTTACTTTTTCTTCGCAGATGGCGACGTTTGTTTCGTTACCTTTTTATCTGCAACAGACGCTGGGGCGTCCTTTGTCCTCGGTTGGTATGTTGATGGCGGGCTGGCCGTTAGGTGCCGCTTTGATCGCACTAGTCGCGGGACGACTGTCAAACCGGTTTCCTGTTGCTGCGCTTTGCGGTGTTGGCGCGGGTGCCATGGCGACCGGTCTGTTGGTGATTGTGCTGGCGCCTGCGAGTATCAACGATATCTGGCTGATGCTTGCGATGGTGCTCGGTGGTGTGGGGTTTGGATTTTTCCAAACTCCGAACAACCGTGTGATCATTGGTTCGGCACCGCGTCATCGCGCGGGTGCGCTGGGCGGCTTGCAAGCCACCACACGAGTGTTTGGTCAGACCTTTGGTGCCGCGATGGTCGCTTCTGCTTTTAGTTTGAGCGTGGCCTTTGGCCCGACTCTGGGATTATGGGTCGGTGTCACCTTCGCTTCTTTGGCAGTACTGGTCAATGTGATTCGCCATCGACAAGCCGGCGCGTCCAGAACGGGAGGCTAAGACCCGATGCGGATCCTGCAAATCAATACGGAGCGGGGCTGGCGAGGTGGCGAGCGGCAGACGTTGTTAACTGCACTGAGCATGCGAGACGCCGGTCACGAGGTTGAGTTGCTTGTGCACGGCGATGGCGTGTTGGCGGCGCGGGCGCTTGAACAAGGCTTGCGTGTGCATCGTGCTTGTCGCGCCCTTGGTTTTGGTCAGTGGTTGGCGCGGCAGGGCGGCAAGTATGACGTGTTGCATGCGCAAACTGCGAAAGCGGTGACTTGGGCGGTGTTAACAAAATTCGCGCATCGTCGTCCTCTGGTGTTTTCGCGTCGGACCAGTTTTCCGCTGGGCTCGCGTCAGTGGGCGACGCGCCTGAAGTGGTCGCGAGTGGATCAGTTGGTGGCGATTAGTGAAGCGTCAGCTGCCGCGCCACGGATGATGGGATTGGATACCTTGGTGATTCCGAGCGCGGTTCCGCCGGTTCCGTCCGATCCGGCTCGTGTACAAGCTTTTATCGCCGAGCAATCTTTGCAAGGCATGCGCCTTGTCGGTACGGCTTCTGCGCTTTCGCCGGAAAAGGATCCATTGACCTTGATTCGCGCGGCGTCACTCGTGTGCGAACGCTTCGACGATGTGGTGTTTGTGCATTGGGGTGCCTCGGGTCAGGCCACCGAAGACGCGCAGCAATGTTTGCGTGATTTGAATCTGGGCAATCGTTATCGTTTACTGGGGTTTGAAACGGCGGTAGAGCAGTTGTATCCCGCTTTGTCAGTGTTTGTGATGGCGTCGCGTTTTGAGGCGCTGGGCACAAGTGTGCTGGATGCCATGATGCAGCGGGTGCCTGTCGTCTCGACAGATGCGGGTGGCTTGAAAGAGACGCTGTCTAACAATCGCGGTTTGATCTGTCAGGTGGGCGATGCGCGCGCGATGGCCGAGCACATCAGCACCTTGCTAGAGCAGCCCGCGCGTGCAACGGCGATGGCGGATGCGGCTTACGAGGATGTGGTCAAAGAGTATGACGTCCATCGCATGGCGCAGCGGTATCTGGACGTTTACGCAGACTTGCTCGCCAAGCGCGCGGTTTAAATGGTGACGCTGCTTTAACGCACCTCTGTGATCGGGATGCGTGTTTCAAATTTGCTGCGGTGAACAGAAAAGAAGGTTCGCACATTGCGCACGTTGGCTTGCGCAGTCAGGGTGCGATGCACGAGTGCGTGATAGGCCGGCATGTCGGTCACCTGGGTGATCAGCACAAAGTCCGGTCCGGTCGAGACCCGATAGCATTGCAGCACGGCGGATTCGGCGTCGATACGCTTTTCAAATAATTCGAGCTGCTCGGCATTCTGGATGTCGAGGGTGACCTCAATAATTGCGGTGAGCGTACTGCCGACCTTGGCGGGTGAGATGAGTACGACCTGCTTTTCAATCACGCCCAACGTTTTGAGTCGCCGCACTCGACGCATGCAGGTGGGGGGCGAGGCGTGAACGCGCTCGGCCAGATCCTGATTGGTTAGGCTTGCATCGACTTGGAGCTGATCCAGAATGCGCAGGTCAAGATCGTCTAGCTGGTTCGCTGTCATGGAATTGAAGGTGTTTAAGGTCGAATTGTGAAATATTATTTCATTATTCTAATGTATGTGATAAATATTTCAATATCATTATATTTTAGAAATAATATTTCTTGTCGGTCGGGGCACAATACTCTTTCCAAGAAGGAGATCGCTTATGTGTGGCATCGTCGGTGCAGTTGCATCCCGTGACATTACCCCTATTCTGGTGGAAGGCCTCAAGCGCCTGGAATACCGTGGATACGATTCGTGTGGTGTGGCTGTTTTCGATAACGGCAGTTTGCGCCGTGCCCGTAGCACTGAGCGGGTTGCTGAGCTTGCCGAACATATCGCCCGGGATCACGTTGCTGGCTTTACGGGCATCGCCCATACGCGCTGGGCAACGCATGGCGCTCCGGTGACACATAACGCGCATCCGCACTTTTCGTCTTTGAATGGTGGCGAGCCGACCGTGGCGTTGGTCCACAATGGCATTATCGAAAACCACGAAGAGCTGCGCCGCGAACTGCAAGCGGTGGGTTATGTCTTTGAAAGCCAGACCGATACAGAAGTGATCGCACATCTGGTGCATCATTTGTATCAAGGTGATTTGCTTGAGGCAGTGCAAAACACCGTCAAGCGCTTGCATGGCGCTTATGCGATTGCCGTGTTCTGTCGTGATGAGCCGCATCGTATCGTAGCGGCAAGACAAGGATCACCTTTGGTGATTGGTCGCGGCAAGAATGAAAACTTCTTGGCGTCCGATGCCTTGGCACTGGCAGGTACGACTGATCAGATTGTTTATCTTGAAGATGGCGATGTCGCCGATCTGCAGCTGGGTAATGTCTGGATCATGGATTCGACCGGCAAGCGGATTGAGCGCACGGTGCATACGGTGCATGTGCATACAGGCGCGGCGGAGCTGGGTCCGTACCGTCACTATATGCAAAAAGAAATCTTTGAGCAGCCGCGCGCCGTTGCCGATACGCTTGAAGATGTCGAGGCCGTGACACCGGAGTTGTTTGGTGATGCCGCCTACAAGATTTTTAAACAGATTGATCGCGTGTTGGTGCTCGCATGCGGCACCAGCTATTACGCAGGATTGACCGCCAAGTACTGGATCGAGTCGATCGCCAAGATTCCGGTGTCGGTTGAGATCGCTAGCGAATATCGCTATCGCGACAGTGTGCCGAATCCGAATACGCTGGTGGTGACGATTTCGCAGTCGGGAGAAACGGCGGATACGTTGGCTGCTTTAAAGCATGCGCGTTCGCTGGGCATGGAGCAGACGCTGACGATCTGTAACGTATCGACCAGTGCGATGGTGCGCGAGTGCAAGCTGGCTTACATCACGCGTGCAGGTGTCGAGATTGGCGTTGCATCGACCAAAGCGTTTACGACGCAGCTGACGGCCTTGTATATGTTGACGCTGGCGTTGGCGCAAGTGCACGACCAGATCTCGGACGAGCAAGAGGCCGAGCAGGTCAAGGCGTTGCGTCATTTGCCTGCGGCGATTAGTGCAGTGCTGGCGCTTGAGCCTCAGATTATTGCGTGGGCGGATCGTTTTGCGACCAAAGAGAACGCATTGTTTTTGGGTCGCGGCATGCATTATCCGATTGCACTCGAGGGTGCGTTAAAGCTGAAAGAAATTAGCTACATCCATGCCGAGGCTTATCATGCGGGCGAGTTGAAGCATGGCCCACTGGCTCTGGTGACGGAAGAAATGCCGGTCATTACGATTGCGCCGAATGATGTGCTGCTTGAGAAGTTGAAGTCCAACATGCAGGAAGTGCGCGCGCGTGGCGGCGAGCTGTATGTGTTTGCGGATGACGATACGAAAATTGTCAGCAGCGAAGGCGTGCATGTGATTCGCATGCCGGAGCATTACGGTTATCTTTCACCGATCTTGCACACGGTACCGTTGCAGTTGCTGGCGTATCACACAGCTTGCGCGCGCGGGACGGATGTGGATAAGCCTCGGAATTTGGCTAAGAGTGTGACGGTGGAGTGATTGCGTTAGTGGTAAGAATCTGGGTGCCAAACACAACAAATTTCAAGCCAATAAAAAACCCGCCTTTTGCACGTCTGTCAAAGACAGAACCCTGACCGAAATCAGGACGTGTGGCGGGTGTGTTTCGCAGATTCTATAACGGCTAGATCAGTATGCGCAAGGAAACTTACTTTTCTGGGTAAGCGTGTTTTTTCCAGTCTTCGCTATTCGCATAAGGCAAGCCCAAGTTTTCTCTTAAGGTCTCTCCCTCATACTCTTGACGAAAGAGGCCGCGTTTCTGAAGCTCTGGTACGACCATCCGGACGAAGTCTTCGTATGAGCCTGGCATATGGGTCGGCGCCAACACGAAGCCATCGCATCCACCTTCTTTAAACCATTGTTCCATTTCATCAGCAACGGTCTTGGGCGAACCAATAAAGACATTGAACTCTTTGAGTCGCGCTCTGTTTGAGTATTCAACGAAATCACGAACGGACGGATTCGGTTTGCCGCTCAGTGCAACGACGCGATCCCGGAAGGCTTGCCAGCCTGAGACGGACTCCATGTCTGCATCGGTTAGGGGTTCGTCATAGTCACGTTTTGAAAAATCGTAGTTGAGGACTTCGCAAATCAAGGCAAGCGCATCTTCGGGCTTGGCCAGCTTGTCCATGTATTCGAATTTCTTTTGCGCAAGCTCATCCGTTTCGGCAACGACCACATAAATCGCCGTCGCAATTTGAATCTGGTTAGGATCGCGTCCCGCAGCAACAACAGCTGCTTTCATGTCAGCATATTGTTTCTTGGCGATCTTCAAATTTGGATAAACCACAAAGATCAGTTCGGCCCAGCGTGCCGCGAAAGCTTTGCCTCGACCACTTTGTCCGGCTTGTAGCAATACGGGCTGACCTTGAGGTGAGCGTGGAACGGTAAAGGGACCACGAGAATTAAAAAACTGACCTTGATGATCGAGTCTCTTGACCTTGTCGGGATGCGCAAACAGACCACTCTCTTTATCAACGACTAAGGCGCCTTCTTCCCAGGTATCCCAATGCCCTAAGGTCGTTTCCAGAAATTCGTCAGCACGGTCATAACGCAGGTCGTGCTCTAAATGACTGCTATGTCCAAAGTTGGCAGCTTCTGAATCATTCAAAGAGGTCACCACGTTCCAGGCGACACGTCCTTTGGTCATCAGGTCCAGCGTCGCAAAAAGACGAGCGACATGGTAGGGCTCATAGTAGGTTGTTGAGTAGGTCGCGCCCAGTCCCAGTTTCGAGGTCACGGCTGCCATTGCGCCAAGCACAATGGCAGGGTCAAGCTTAACGGCGCGAATGCCGTGAGCGACGGTGTCACGATGATCGCCAGAATAAATATCGGGCATCGCAAGACGGTCATCAAAAAAGGCCATGTGGAATTTGCCTTCTTCGAGCACACGGGCGATCCGCTGATAATACTCAGGCGTCAAAAAGTCTGTTGCCGTGGCCGCGTGTCTCCAGCTACCTGGGTAAATTGAACAATTTTGAGCTTGTAAAAAACCAATCAAAGTCATCTGTCGAGATGCTTGCGTCATTTCATTATCCTTTTTCATCAATACAAAAATGCAGTGCTGAGCAAGTCAAGGCTCAGTCGGGAATATCGACATTGAGAATCGGCGCATGTTGTTGAGCGCCATACACATCGCTATCGCCGAAGGACCCCGCCGAGCGCAAGCGTGGCAAGGTTGCCTTGAATGCGTTGGCTGCCGGGTAGGGCGTGAACAGCACCTCACTCTCTTTAACGCGATAGAGCTTTGCAAAAAGGGCCGCGTTTAAGATCCCCGTAGCGGCGACTCGATCAAATAAGGCGCGAGAGTTAAAAATCACGTCAATGGTCAAATCGAAGGGGCCTGCATTTTTACTTTTGCAAATACTTGCCAAATCAATTAATCGGGTCATTTCTGATCTCCAACCATCAGATACTCAATAGGGAAAAGATGATGGGGATCATCTGCTTCAACAATGTGATAAACGTTGAACTCATAGGTCGCGCCAAGCTCAATGTCGGATGGCGAAAAGGGAATCGCCATGTTTCCTTCTTTGCATAAACGACCAGGAAAGTCGGAGTGCAAGAGGGTCAGGCGCACAATACCCATCACTGCATTGGCAACGTCTTGTGTCGCTGCAATCACCTCGGCGACAAAGCACATTTCGTGTGGCAATTGATCCCGAAGAGGCTCGCGTTCGCCCATGACGCCATCACGGCCATAGCTGCGAATCGCAAGCTGAAATTCGTTGGGCTTGACACCGAAGGCGGTGGTCTTTTCTTCGATGATGACTTGTGCTGCTTTCAAATAGGCATCGATTCCGCGGATCAGGACTGGATCGCGCGTGGCACATATCGTGATGGCTTTGAAACCAGTGCGTTTGACGCCTTCAAGTTTGATTGTGTAAACATCGGAAGGTTTCCATTCCATCCCGCTGACACGAACGCTTCGTTCGGTTAGTTGCTCGAAGTGGCAATTTGAGGTGTCGAGCATGCCACCGGGTTCTAAATGATGGATTGGACTTGGATTTTCATGAAGGGCGAAATTCGCAACGGAGAGCACCGTGCATTTTTGTGCGTCATTGGTTGGCTCAAGATCCACATGCTCGGGCGTCACGCGGGCCAACAAACAGCCTTCTCGCTTTGGTACGGCTGGTTCGGATCCGCACTCAAGCATTTTTCCTGAATACCATGCTTGCGCAGGAGGAATCCCAGCGCTAATCGCGACAGCGGCCCAAGGGGCGGGATCCGTGCTGCGCCCCGCAAGAATCACTTGCGCGCCATCATCCAGGGCTTTGATGTACGGCTCAGGCCCCATCAGGCCAACAATACGAACAGCGGCATCAATTTGCTCATCCGTTAAAGCAGGCTGTTTGGAGGCGGCGCGCATACGACCTTCGCGGACCCGGCGTTTAATAAAGGCGGGATCTTGCTCAGAATGAATCAACGCGAGTTTAAAGTTCAACTTTTCTTCCGCTGCGATTTCATGAACCATGTCCGACATCATCTTGAGATGCGGTTCGCCACCTGCGCCACCAGCGGTACTGACGATCACTGGGATACCTGCACGCACACCAGCACAAAGCATTAACCGAAGGTCGCGCTTCATCGACAGGCGAGAGCAAAAGGCTTTGCCATCTCCTAAATAGAATGGCCCAGGATCGGTGCTGCCACCGTCCGCACCGATTGCGTGTGGCTTGAGCGCAAGTCCGGCTGCTAGCGAAGACTCAGGAAACCCGTAGCCAAGGATTGGCGTTACTGACAACATACGTACTTCAAGCATCACAACTCCTACTCGGGTTTAAGGTTAAATTTTTCTGCCAATTTTTTAAGAGCTAAAAAATTGGCTTTTTGAAGGGCATTGAATTCATCGACGGTATTGGCGACAGGCACAGCACCCTTATCCAGAAAAATCGCTTTCATCTCCGGGGTGTCGACAATTTCTTTGATGGCACGTTGCATGATGTCCAAGGCTGCGCGGGGTGTTCCCGCAGGTGCATACAGCCCGTAATTCACATAAAAATCAAACTCGTTAAAGCCTTGCTCTTTTAAGGTCGGAACATTGGGTAGTGCCGGAGTACGGGCATCACCCGTTACGCCGATCGCTTTCATGCGTCCCGACTGTAAATAGGGTGTAGCCGCCATGATGCTTGTCGGAGACATGGACACGGTGCCTGCCGCAACATCGATCATCATCGGACCACTTCCTTTGTAGGGAACATGCACTAATTCCAAGCGTTCATTTGCGGCAAGCATCTGATTCAATAAGAGAGAATATTTTTCTGAATTTGCAATTGAGCGCTTATTTGGTTCGGCACGTGTTCCTTCCACAAACTCTTTCATGTTTTTGGCAGGGAACTCTGACGTGGTCACAAAAACATAGGGTGAGCGTGCGATCAGCGTGACACCTGTCATGTCTTTGAAGGTGTCGTAGGGCAAGCTTTTGAACAAGAGCGGATTGAGGATGTGGCTGTCGACTGCGACCAAATAGGTATAGCCATCAGGCTTAGCGGAAGCGACAAGGCTAGTGCCAATAATGCCATCCGCACCTGGTCTGTTTTCAACAATGACACTTTGTCCTAAGCGTTTGGAAAGACGGTCCGCCAGGTTCCGCGATAGTATGTCCGAGCCTCCACCCGCGCCGTATGGAACGATGATCTTGATCGCCCGGTTCGGAAAGTCCTGCGCCGATACTTGGCCTGGTAGCAACGATACTGTCAGACCTGCGATGGCTACCAAATCAAACACCAGCTTTTTTAATATTCGTATATTCATGTTGTTTGTCTCCTGAGATTGTGCTTTTTAATTTTGTTAATTTGACGGATGTGTTGCGTGTTCGATATATGCATTCATTGCAATGACAGCAGAATCTTTATCCCGTTCGCGAAGCGCCTCGAGTATCTTCCAGCGGATCGCATCTAATTCAGGGACATAAACGAGTTTTGGATGGTTGTTCTCAATTCTGGCTTGAACCGTATGCTGCAGTAACGAATTGA
>JACCDU010388505.1_pt1 | contig 17783 bp, 20 predicted proteins | sample 7446081 | NCBI WGS metagenome assembly JACCDU01 (sample SAMN15323447, study PRJNA562643) | freshwater metagenome | isolation source: river surface water | place: USA:Blue River Watershed | collected 2017-08-17
CGGAGAGTAGAGGATTCGAACCTCTGGTGCTGTTACACACAAGACCTTTCCAAGATCTCACCATAAACCACTCGGACAACTCTCCAAGGCGGAAGTGGTTGGATTCGAACCAACGGATGCCCTTAAGAACATCGGCGGATTAGCAATCCACTGCATTAGACCTCTCTGCCACACTTCCCTAATGTTGCCTTGAACCATCCTAAGTGCGATTTAGGTTGCTTCAAGGCAACAATGGAAACAACTGGACTCGAACCAGTGGTCTTTCGATTATCAGTCGAATGCTTTACCAACTAAGCTATGTTTCCAAAGTGGGAACAATCGGATTTGAACCGATAACACCTTGATCTTCAATCAAGTGCTCTACCAGTTGGAGATATGTTCCCAAGTCCAGATGGAGGGATTTGAACCCCCGACAACTCCGCCCCAAACGGAGGGCTCTACCAAACTGAGCTACATCTGGATAGTAGTCCTAACGGGATTTGAACCCGTGTCTTCACTGTGAAAGAGTGATGTCCTCACCACTAGACGATAGGACCAGATGGGAGGGGTATCCCACACGAAGTTACTTACGGATTACGCTTCGTAGCCTTATGAATCCTGCCATCATCCGATGGTGGTTAGAAATCCCTCCCCAATTCCAGTTCTTGCTACAACATTTCTCTACACACTGGCAAACTCTAAGAAATGCGTGGGAGTTAGAATACTGACTCCCAACGACCCATACGGGATTCGAACCCGTGATCTCCACCGTGACAGGGTGGCGTGATAAGCCGCTACACTAATGGGTCAAGGTGGGAGGAGCAGGATTCGAACCTGCGAAGGCAGAGCCGCCTGATTTACAGTCAGGTTCCTTTAGCCACTCGGAAATCCTCCCACGATGGGTCTGGTGAGATTCGAACTCACAACTTCCAGGTTAAAAGCCCGTTACTCTACCGTTGAGTTACAGACCCATATAATGTGGTAAATATTCAGTTTTCGATGTTCGGTGTGGTCTCTCAACCACTTGTATAGAATACCACCATTTGAACTCTGAGGGGAGGTTGGTGGACACTTAGGAAACTGTCACAAGCAACAAAAAAGGGGAGGAAACTTTTAGTTTCTCTCCCCTGTCTTTGCTTTTATGGATTAAACATCTTACATATGTCTTTCCATATCCGCAAACAGGGGAGCACCCTCAATATGCCAATAGCGGCAATCAAGGTTACTAATCTGTTTGGTGGGCATTGGATAAGACATTGTTTCGACCTAAGTGATTTTATTTATAAGACTTTTTTATTAAAAAGTCAAGTGGAGAATAGCGGACTCGAACCGCTGACATCCTGCTTGCAAAGCAGGCGCTCTACCAACTGAGCTAATTCCCCTGGCGTCTCAGGTTGGATTCGAACCAACGGCTAACCGCTTAGAAGGCGGATACTCTATTCCACTGAGTTACTGAGACATAAGACAATCATATCAGTTAAAGATTTGATTGTCAAGTGCTCCTTGAGGGGATCGAACCCACCTTAGCCGAATTATGAGTTCGGTGCATTCGCCAGATTGCTAAAGGAGCGATGAGGTTTTCTTGATTACCTAGTAATCATACCCCAAAAACATTGAGTTGTCCAGGGACCAGGTCCAGTTTTAAGAGTGTCCCCAGATTTGAATAGTATACCTCATTTCTGGACTTAAGGGAGAAAGAGGAGTCACCATATGTAAGGTTTCATCAGTATTCAAAACCATAGTACCAAACTCAGGAACAACAACTTTCCAATTATTGTGGTCAGTCATATATTCTTCATTTTGACTATTCCAATCAATCTCTTTATTGTAATAGAGAAAAATTCCACCCCAATCAATATCCCAATATTTATTAAGATAAATTGTAGCAGCAAAGTTGTATCCGTGATCTGTATGTTTTGAAATCCCAGAATAAGGTTGCCAGATATAAAACATTACAGATATATCTCTTGCAGTTGGTGGTAAGTAACTACCAACTTGATTTAGAATCATATCTCTTGTTTTATCACTAGTTGATGTGACAATACAAGAACCAGATATTGATTTCTTAATACCTTCAGACCAAAAGACAGTGCTAGATTGCCATATTGGCGTTTTCTCTAATTCTTTAATTTGCTTTAAACAATAAAAAGAAAAATCTTCTGGAAGAGCATTTTTAATAACTTTCATTATCAAATAACATCAATTTCTTGATCTCCGAATCCTTTATCTTCCATAGAAAAATATTCAAGTTCTCCATCATCTTCCTTAATATTAATCCATTCAGAGAACTCTTCAGCAATCGCAACTGCATTAAGATGAGATTCTGTACAACCAATGTCACTGAGATGATCAATTCGTTCAATACACCAATCACGAACTTGCACAACTGGTTCAATCTGAGTTTCCATAATAATCTTTTCGGAAGTATCTGCTGAGGATGTTGCTATTGTAGTATGCAGGTTCTCCGTTGTCAAGCGATTCTGTGAGGACATTATTGATGAAAAGTCTTCTTGTCTCTTCAAAGTTTGTTTTGCCTTTTGTTTTATGTAATGATAGGATAGTTCGACTAAAATTTTCTCTGCCAATTTTGACAATGTCCTCTTTAAGTTCCGGGCAAGACCCATAGTATTCCTTCCAATTAGATTCTGATTTTACTTTGCGTTTTTTACCTTTTGGAGTTCTGAATTGCCATAAGTATTTTCTACCGATGTATTTCTTACCATTGAGTGTGTTCTCAATTAAGTAAACAAATCCATAGTAGTCACCAATGTCTTCAGATGTAAAGGGCACTCCATTATAGAGCCAAGGGTTCTCATAGTCAATATCTATACTCATCAATTATATCAAGGACTTCGTTTAGGTATTTATTAGCAAGTCCTTTGGAGTCCCAACCTGGTTGGTCCTTATACAATCTATCTTTTAATTTTAACACACGAACCTTCATTTCGTCTTTGGTAAGTTGATTTTTAGGCATAAAAAAGAGGAGAATTACCTCCTCTATCTATGATGTTTATTCACTTTTATCTAACTTTTCCAACCAAACATAAGAATAATCGTGGTCTCCAAAAAGAACATCATCATACTCTGCTGCATTTTTATATGCGTTTAAAATTTCTTGCTCACACCATTCATCATAATTGGAATCCTGTGAAAGTATCTTTGGTAACATCTTGTTTAATTCCCCCAACGATGTAACTCTCTACCTCTGTTTCTTGTGGAGCAACTTGAAGTCCTTTAGAAGAAATCCAATTCTGTGTCCAAGGAAGTGGATTATTATTGGCAGCAATATCATAAACTGGTTTAAGACCAATTGATTTCATACGACGATTTGCAATCCACTCAACATACTGTTGAAGCAATTTATCATTTAAACCAATCATTGATCCATCTTTGAACAAATAATCTGCCCACTTCTTTTCTTCATTTACTGCGCGGTCAAACATTGCATAAACCCATTCCTCCTCTTCTTTAGCAATCTGCTTCATCTCAGGATCATCACCCTCTTTCCACTTATTCAGAATATTCTGAGTAATAGCAAGATGCTGATTCTCATCACGAGCAATTAAGGAAATAATCTTCGCAGATCCTTCCATAAGTTTTAGTTCACCAAAAGCAAAACTGCAAGCAAAACTTACATAGAAGCGAATACCCTCAAGAATATTCACATTTGCCACAGCACGATAGAGTTTCCTCTTCACCTCTTTAAGTGTCTCCTGAGCATATGAAACACCTTCAAGACGATGCTTCCATTGGTCAGAAACACCATAAAAATGTGCTGAGTTAATAAAGTCATTATAAGACTCTGTAACGCTCTCAGCACGCTCTAGAATGCGCTTATCGCCAATGATAGTATCAAAGACCACTGAAGGGTCGGAATAAACATTTTTAATAATATAGGTGTATGAGCGTGAGTGAATCATTTCCATAAAACCCCACACTTCCATACACGCTTCCAATTCAGGAAGAGAGCAGTAAGGAATAAATGCCATACCAGGACCACGACCCTGAACAGAATCAAGCATAATCTGATACTTCAAGTTAGAAGTATAGATGTGCTTCTGCTCAGGACGAAGAGTTTGATAATCTCCACGGTCCTTCTGAAGGGAGACCTCCTCAGGTCTCCAAAAGTATCCTAATTGTTGAGTAGTAAGTTTGTCAAAAACTGGATATTTGTAAGAGTCATATCTCTGAACCCCCAAAGGTTGACCAAAAAACATAGGTTGTTTTTTTGTATTCACTTGCTCAGTATTAAAAACCGTAATTCCATTCATTTCATTCTTATCTTTGGTTGTTAGAAAATCGTATTGCATATGTCTCCTGGATTAAATCTTACAGCTTTCACAATCGTCTTCTTCAGACTCCATAATATCATTTAGTAGATTTTTAAGTTCCGATTTTTCATCAATCACTTCATCATTTTTCCTATCATATGTATTCTGATAATAACTTGTTTTCCAACCATACTTAAATGTAGTAAGGAAATCTTGTGCCATTACAGAAACAGGAACTTCATTATCTGGATAGTTCTCTGGATTATAACTCCAGTTTCCACTGATTGCCTGGTCAAAATACTTTTGCATCATAGCAACAATATTAATATAACCACGATTGGACTCCATATCCCACAATAAAGTGTAATTATGTTTAAGAGTTTGATATTGAGGAACAATCTGTTTGAGAACCCCTTTTTTGGATTTCTTAATGGACAAGTAATCCCTAGGTGGTTCGATTCCATTGGTTGCGTTTGACACAACGGAACTGCTCTCCGATGGCATCTGTGCGGACAGTGTTGAGTGCCTGAGACCGTGAGCCAAGATGGATGCTCTAAGACTTTCCCAATCATGTTGCAACTCTAAGTTCGAAATTTCATCTACATCTTTTTTATATGTGTCAATCGGAAGAATACCATCGGCATACTTGGTGCGCCCAAAATCACTGCACCATCCCTTTTCTTTAGCAATTTGATTGGATGATTTGAGAAGATAATATTGGAAAGATTCTGCTAAACCATTCACAGCATCCCAAGCTTCTTGTGAATCATATTTGAATCCAAGTTTTGCCAAATAGTGAGCAAGTCCAATAAAACCTACTCCAAGCGATCTACGTGCCTTTGTAGCACGTTCTGCTGCCATTACAGGATACTTCTGGTAGTCAATGAGTTCTTCCAAACCGCGCACAGAAAGATCGCAAAGTTCTTCAAGTTCTTCATCAGACTTTACTTTACCAACATTAATTGCAGAAAGAATACAAAGGGCAATCTCACCCATTTCATCATCAATATGTTGAATAGGATCTGTAGGAAGAGTAATTTCCTGACAAAGGTTACTCATATTCACTTTGTCTTTAAATGAAGAGTGGGAATTGCAGTGGTCAATATTCATAATGTAGATGCGACCCGTCTCAGCACGTTCTTTGAGGAGACTAAGAATGAGTTCTTGCGCCTTAATAGTTTTCGACGGAATGGACGGATTTTTCTCGTATTCAACGTATAAATTATCAAACCTGTCTGTTCCGAAAGAATCATAAAGTCCAGGTACATCATGCGGGGAGAAAAGCGTAATCTCACCGTCCTGAATAAATCTTTCATAGAACAGTTTGCTAATTTGAATTGAGTAGTCTAATTTACGGACACGATTATCTTCCGTACCTTTGTTATTTTTAAGAACTAAAATATCTTGGATTTCTTGGTGCCAGATTGGAAAGTGGACAGTTGCTGATCCACCTCTGATGCCATTTTGAGTGCAGCATCGGACAGTTGCTTCAAACTTTTTGAGGAAAGGGACAACACCTGTGTGCTGAACTTCTCCACCTCTGATTTTAGCGTTGATGCCACGGATTCTGCCTGCGTTGATGCCGATTCCCGCCCTTTGTGCAACATACCTGCCAATTGCCATATCAGAGCTAAAGATAGAATCGAGGGAGTCATCAACATCAACAAGAACACAGCTAGCAAATTGTCGAAGTGGAGTTCGCACTCCTGCCATGATAGGTGTGGGAATGTTGATTTTGTGCTTTGAGATTGCGTCATAATACCTCTTAACATATGACATTCTAGTTTCTTTTGGATACTCTGCGAAAATAGTCAGAGCAATCATTATGTACATAAACTGAGGGGTCTCATATACCTTTCCAGTGCTTCTATCCTGTACGAGGTACTTATCAACTACCTGACGTAGACCTGCATAAGTAAAGAGATAGTCACGATGATGATCTATAAAAGAATTGGCTCTGTCAATATCTTCTTTAGAATATTTGAGAAAAATATCCTTGTCATAAACTTCTGCAGTAGTGCATCTCATAATATGGTCTTCAAGATGCGGAAAATCACGAATCATGCCATACAAAGATTTTCTCACCGAAAAAAGAAGAAGACGCGCAGCAACATATTGATAATTTGGATGATCAAGATCAATCAAATCGCTTGCACTACGAATCAAAATTTCTTGAATTTCATGCGTAGAAATTCCATCATAAAATTGAATTCCAGACTTCATTTCAACTTGACTTGCAGAAACTCCTGCAAGGTTCTTACATGCCTCATCAACCATAATGTGCATTTTATCTAGGTCAAGATTTTCAATTCGACCATTTCTCTTAACTACCTTTGTTCCGTTGCTCATATTTTTTTCCAAGTGGTAAACTTAAGTTTTGCTTCTAATCCAGAGTAAGTATTACATTCTATCATATTCTGAACATCAAGTCCAGAAAGAACCATATCATTAATATCCTTTTCGGTTATTGATGAAGGCCAGATGACAACTTTTTGTCCCATTTCGATAGCACGGGAAATTCTTGATAGGATTTCTGCATTACGAGGTTCGTTGTCATATATCCAAACACAATCGCTAATACCCCACTTACTAACATCACCATCTGCGCCACATAATGCAATTGAATTGCTGATAAATGTACTGTCAAAGGGTCCTTCCGTAATGTAGACAGTTTCACTTTTTTTGACCTTATCGAGACCATAGATTTTTGGTGCGTCATCATTAAACATCACAGTGATATATTTAACAGATTTAGAATTAAGAGTTCTTCCTTGAACTCCTATTAATTCTTGGTTATAAAATAGAGGTATAACAATTCTAGGTTCATCATACCTTACATTTTCAAACTTGGTAATTATAGTGTTTATCCAAGTCATAAATTTGTCAGAATAATAAAAAGTATTTGGATTTAATTTCCTATTCTCCAAATACTTTTTTGCTTCTTCGTTGGTTGATGCTTTGGGTAAGTTGATCTTTGTAGAAAATTTTGGTGCTTCAAAATTAAATTTTGGTTCTTCTACAGGAAAATTCTTACCAGTCTTTCCTTCTTTAAATTTTTCAAATGTATATTGCTTATAAGTGTCAACATCGAGTTGCTTTAAAAAATTATTGAAAGAAACATTAAGTCCACAATTGTGACATTTAAAATTTGTGTTGTTCTTTACTTGATAAAAATACCCTCTTGCTCTATTCTTATTCTTTTGAGAATCTCCACAAATAGGGCACCGAAAATTATAAAGATTACTCTTTACTCTCTTAAATTTTTGAAGTCTGGGAGAAATCAAATTGATGTATTTAACATCAACAAAATCCATAATCAAGCCCTATAATCAAGTCGTTCCATTATAGTGCTTTGTTGCTGGGGTGTCAACAATTTGTGGATGAAGGGTTGATGACTTGAAAGATAACTAACTGCGAGCAATGCTCCCATCGCAATCCAAACACGCTTTTCTATCTGTTGTATTCTTGACAACAGACTGTTAGTATCGATGTCAATTTTATCACGGAGTTTGTCAATTTTTGCAAAGAGTATATTGTCGGTTTCCTCTTGCCGAGTGATCCTTTGCTCATGGACCGCTAATATCTTACTTACATTACTATTTACTTCGCTGATTTTTTCAATGGCATCATCAATTTTTACAAGGATATTTTTAAGATCATCAACTTTTTGACTTAGGATGGCAACCTTAACTTCTTCTTCCATTGTTACTTGGTAATGTCTTTAACCCACCTTCGATAATTTTTAGGCACGCTTCTATAATCAAGGTCTTTAGTTTTTTTTCTTCTTTTAAATCCCATTACAGGTTCGAACCCAGCAATAGGAATTCCCTTAGAAGTGATTCCAGTGGGCCCAACACTATTTGTCGGGGCCCCAGAAGAAACTTCCTCATTAATAGATCTAAAATATTTTATTATTTTATCAATCTTTCCCATTTTTGTTATAAATCTCTTGAAGTTTTGCTAGACAACTCAGATCAACAGGAATATCATGAATATAACATCTAGGGTGAGATGGAAGTTTATTTAAGAAAATAACAAAAGTTTTCATTATTGACCAAAGATCAGATTCGATTTTATAAAACAACATTGGTGTTGTTGCCTCTCCAAATATATTATAGAGCACAATGAAATGATTTATCAATAAATGGGTTTTCAACTCACCAGTATTTTTATAACGTTTCAATAATCTTTTTATATACTTAAAATGATTTAAATCCTTGTCAAAGTCTTCCTTCGTAACCGCCTGAGGATTTTCATAATGTTTAATTGCAAACAAGAGGAAATTTTCCTCATTCAGCTCATTGAAAAACATATATTAGTATTGGATATTAGGATACGGTCATTGTAGCAATTCCGGATGTTACCGAAACACCACCAGAAGTCAGAACAACACGGTACTTATAGTTATTCTTACTTGTATTAGTATTTGCAATACTTACACTGGATGAAGTTGCTCCAGCAAGATTAGCAAATGTTCCCGAATTAGGATCTTGTTGCCACTGATATGCCAATGGAGCATATGTAGGTGTTATGGATGCTCCAACACTGAATGTTGCAGTTTGAGTAGTTCCAACTCCAACTGATGATGGTTGTGAATTGATTGTAATAATCGCATCAGTAAATACAGAATCGTCATCACCATCATTCACAATGCTAGACATTGCAACTAGAACTTCAGATTTAACTCTGAGAACTGGGGGATTTGCAGAATTATCCATATAAGTTGTAACACCAACCCAACCAGCATGAGAAACTCCATACTGAGTATTTGCTACGGCAGCAACTTCATTAATATCAACACCATAGACATGAGCGTCTTCGGTTCCAGAAGCAGACTCACTATACTTAACATCATCAATAGTATACTTAGGAAGTTGTGATACTGTAAATTGAACCCCTGAAAAAGAATTTGTACTCAGACCAGAAATTGATGCGATTCTCAATTGTGTTGTACTTGCAATACCAACAATTACAGCATCCCCATAATAAGTTCCCGAACGATCTCCAAATCTGATTACATCCCCAGTAGATGCAGATCCAACTTGTCCGAAGGATGTACCAGATCCAGTTACAATCCAATTAGGATTCACATAACTAAGAGATACTGTTCCAGTAGATCCTACATTGTCATTATTTCCCCAGAGTGCCATGTCTTTACCTGTAAAAAATTATTTGCTATAAAATATTTATAAAAAACGGGGAGTTAAAATTCTCCCCGTTTATTTTTTATTAACCCACTAATATACTAAATCAGGGGGTTGGATCTTTTGCTCCACCATCAAGTGCCTTTTGACGAATTTGCTGAAGAACAAATGATACTAAACCGTTTGCTTTGATTTTTGGATTTGCGCCAAGAAACTCAGAGATAACCAAAAGGATTGTAAGAATTGCCGCTTGATTTGCATTATAAAAGGCGATAAGTGCTGCTAAAGACATAATAACCTCCGTGTGAAAGAGTATCCTGTCTTATTTAGGAATTTTTATTTTAAAATTAAAGTATCAATCCCAAGCAGATTTATTTTGTCCATATGACTTTTTATAATCTGCTTCATACTTAGAATATCCAGCAGCATCTTTCTTTTCTTTTGAAGTAAATCCGTGCTTCATTACTCTTTGATTATGTCTACCAACTCTTCTATTATGAGTTTGTAGAGGTGTTTCCTTTTCACCTTTTTGCTTAGGTGCTTGTCTAGATGCAGGGAAATTTCTGGCGTGTTCTTTTCCTTCTTTTGATTTAGAAATATCAAGTTTTACACCAGTTTCCTTTTCACGCTTGTCTAAAACTGCTTGACGCTTCTTAACTGCCGCTACAGATGCTGCTGCCTTTTCACGGCGACCTTCAACATCACCTCTATGAGGTTCTGCAATACCCCTCTTTGCTGCTGCAGTTGCTTCATCAAACATTTCACCTTCTGGAGTAAATGAGTTTTTTTGAACTGAGCGAATCAGTTTGCTAAGTTTATCATCACCAGAAGATGCTCTTTCCTTAGCAGCAGCACGACGATCTGCCTTTGCTTGAGTGTCATAATACTTCTTTCTCAAATCATCAGCAGCAGGATTGTTAGCAGTGCTCTTAGATTTTCCAAGACCAGCAGCCTTAGTCATTGTCATTCGACCACCAGTACTTACTCTAATTTTCATTCCCATTTGGTTCGTATCAGAAGAACTGACATTTCCCATTGCTCTTCCTTCACCTAAAGGATTTCCAGTCTGAACCTGCTTCATCTTTGCTGCCAATTGCTGCTTTTGAATAGAAGCAAGTTTTCTTTCTTGTGCTGTTGGTTTATCAGATGCTGCCTGTTGCTGTTCAAGTTTTTTCTGTTGCTGCTTTTGCTGCATATCCTGAGTATCTTGTTGCTTTTGAGCAACAGGAGATCCAAGTGCTTCTTTTACATCCTTACCACTCTTGGTCTTATGACTCTTAAATCCCTTATTCTTCATATACCAGGCAAGTGCATAAGGATTATCAATTTCATCCTTGTGCTTCTTCATTGCCTTTACAGTTCCCTCAAATCCAGGAGGAGAAACTTCTTGAATATTCTCTTCACTCATAGAACGAGCAACATTTCTTGCTCCTCTTGAAACTGCTCTGGCTCCAGAAACGATTGCTTTCTTAAGACCACTCTTCAAAGAACTGCCAAGTCTGGAAGCAAGTCCTGGTTTCTTTTCTGCCTTTTTAACATAACGATATGTTTTAGGCTTTCTAACTCCTGATGAAGACTCTTCAGAATCTTTTGCTGCATCATATCCTTTTTTAACCTCGCTACCAACTTTCTTAGCAGTAGAGTATGCCTTTCTAGCAGCATATCCCACTCCCTGAGAAACTGCCTTACCAACTTTCTTTACAGTATCCTTAATCTTCTGAATTCTATTTTGTCTTCTAAGTTTGGAAGCATTTTTCTTAGAAGTCTTAACAGCAGAATCATAATAAGAATCTGATGCTTCACAAATCATTTCAAGTGAAGTATCAAGAGATTCAATCAGCATATCAGAAACAGTTTCAATCTCATATCCTTCTTCAATACACTCTAGGAAGAATTCTTCTACTACTTCCTCAATAATATCGTTTGAAAGGAAAATTAATTCTGCGTCACAAATTTCATCAAGAATTCCTTCAAAATTAATCTCCTCATCAATTTCAACCATCTCAATAAGTTGTCCACCCATCAGATTAATTCTTTCACCAAGATCTAGATTAGGATTAATAGTAATTTTATTTTCTACTTTCTTTTCTTTAATCTGGGATTTCTTTTCAGTTGAGACATCAGAATTAACAATCTCAACTAAATCACTTCTCCAATCAGAAAAACTTTCGTTGTATGATTTGCCAGAAACTTTTTTATTTGCCTTCTCTTTAGACACTCCAGATGCTTGCATTCTTGCTGACATTATATCAGCAAAATCTCTATCACCATCACCATCCTGATCGCCTTCTGATGAAGCAGTCTTTACAATTTCAACAGAACGAATATTATTATTTGCTCTCAACTCTGCGATTTTTGCGCGAGTTGCTTTCCTAGTATTTGTGTTTCCAGTAGCTTTATCAACTACTTTGATAATATACTTTTCCTCTTCACCAATAACCTCAACTTCCTCTCCAAAGAGTTTTTCCTTTGCAATTGCTTTAACGGCACCAGGAGCAGGAGATGAATTAAACATCTCTCTATACTTTGCCTGAACCTGAGCAGGACTCAGATTTGAACCAGAAGTTTCCTTCATCTTCTTTCTGACTTTATATTTAATATCAGAAACAAGTTGAGATGCCTGCTGTTCAACACTTGAATCTCCAGCAGCGTGACCTTGACGAGGTCCTTCTTCAAAGATATGTTTACCCATTGGAAGATCTAATAATTTCTACTTTTTTCTATACCTATTTATGAAATTCTTAATTTCCTTTGTCCCTGTCATTTTCATTACATATTTTCTTAGAGCATCAGTTCCAACTTCTCTTTGATTTGCAGGAACTCCAGAAACGTTGGTCCACTGCTGTTCTTCAATTTTGTTTAAGTCTTTAATCCAAGATTTAAACATAAGATTATCTTCGGTCACACAAATCAAATAATTAGTTCCTCTACGGATAATTTTTCCAACTAATCCAGTGTTTATATTTTCTACAATCTCACCTTCACAATAAACCTCATTGTTAATATATGACTCACGAAGAGATGCCATATCTTCTTTAGGTGCAATTTCCCAGAGTTTAAATCCCTCTTCAATCTTCATTGATTTGCGGAGAGTCATAAAGAACTTTCTTGCTTCTTTATCATCTAAGGACTTTGGTGTTCCTTTTCTGAATGTTTCAAAGTCACCCTCTGCTGCTGCCTTGCGAAGTTTTGATGCAGACATTCCAGTTACGTCTTCGGCATCAGGGTCTCTTTCTCCTGCAGATACAATATTCAAATTCTTGAAATCATACAGGTCTCCATTATATTTGGTTGCAAGTTTTTGAAACTCTGCTTGACGGTCTGAACCAACAACAATATTTACACCACTGTAACCATCAGCGTGTGCTTGCTTTAGAACATCAAAAATTGTTTTTGAACCTGCGTCATTTACAATTCTTTCACCGTGCTTTGGATACATTTTACGCATCATTGAAATCTTAGTATCAGGATCTAATGGATTCTTCTTAGGGTCATTAGATCTTGATGGGTAAATACGATACTCACCCTTATCTGCAATGTTAGCAACAGTATCTAAAAGTTTTTCGTGTCCTGTTGTTGGAGGATTGAAGCGACCAAAAGCAATGGTGAGAGTTCCCTTGTCTTCCTGCTGCTCCTCTTCTGGGGGTGCTTCCTGCTGCCCCTGTGGTTGCTCCTGTGGCGGTGCTCCCTGCTGTACCTGCTGAGAGGATGGTGCCTGGGACTGCGTGGCAACTGGCTGCTGGTTTGCTGCGGTCCTCCTCTGAGAAGGGTCCTGCTGCCCCGAAACCTGGTTCTGATTATAGAACTTCAACTTACCACCTTCCGTCTTGGCAGTGAATTCACCATTTTTATCATACCACCCACCGTGACCATCTCCAGTCAGACCAAGACGCTTCGCTTGCATTACTGCCTGCGACTCTCTTGCCTCAGATAAAAATCGTGAAAAACTCTTCATATTATGTCTTGTTATACTTATATTTATTGTTTACTGTAATTACTGTAACTTATAATAAACAGATGATTTATCTGATTGTGAGGATGCATATAAGTAAATTTCTTTCATTGCCATATCTTTATCCGAACAAGTATTTTTTAACCATTCTAAAAATCTTAGTCCCGCAAGTTTACTATATCTCCAAGATTGTGGTTGCAATGCAATCTCATTTTTAACATTAATTTCATTCTTTGGAGTTTTATCAAAACCGACCGCATTATGTTTCTTTAGAAGATTGTAAATTTCATTCGTAATTGCATCTTTACCATTACCCTTACCTGGTTTGCAATTTGACCAAGATGGTATAGTGAACTGACTAATGTTGTTAAATCCTGCATTTTTTAAAAGATTTATAACTACTTCACCTTGAATTTTTCCTTGTGCTGCAGATTTTCCTTTTAGTTCTAATTTCCAATCCCCTTTAGTAGACCCTCCAAAATTTCTTGCTTGAAACTTTTCAAATGTCCCAGAACCATAATACAAGTAAACATCCATAGGATTTTTATCCTTTGTTCTTCCATTATCATAAGTCAAATCATAATTCGCAAAATGTGCTTTTTCATTTGCTTTCCTTTGTGCTGCTGGAAGATTATTTTTTACAGATATACTTGCATTATTTTCAATTTTTTTAAGAGAAATTCCAATTAATTCTTTATTATTAAATAATTGAAGAAGCGTATTGTTCAGTTCATCAATAGTATTCTGATTGTCCAATTCTTGTTTTATTTTTTGTTTTTTCCCCTTTTCTACCATCCAAATATCAGCAGGATTCCACTTATCTTCAGATGAAAGATTAGTCTGCCTTTTCACTCTACCAAATGCTTTTGAAATTGCATCTTCAATTACTTTATCTCCTCTAACAAAATCGTATTGTTTTCCAGTTCCTACTTCATCATAAATTTTTTGCGCCCCCTCCCAAGAACCATCTTTCCATTCTTTTGGAAGTCCCATAATATCTTCAATTTTTACACCTGGAGCATCAGTATGGTTCCACCCATGATTAAGATGTTCTATAGTAATATGTTCTAAATCCTCACAATAATATCTCATTGCAGCATAAACGCATTGTGCAGCTTCCTGAATTTTAGTTGCTTCTGCTCCACCACCAGATCCTTTTGATCCATTTGGTTTTACAAGGACTCTAATATACTTTTTTTCATTTCCTATTAAATATACATCCAATTCCGTTTCTTTTTCACGGATCTGCGCTATTACACCATCACCATCCAAAGATCCCTGAATATTTGATGCGGCAGTTATCCTTTTAGATTGTGGTACATATACCACAACTTCCATTACTTTTTTTGCTTTTGGATTTTCATTTACATTTTTTACATCAAAAAGATAATAGGAGTAATCTTCGCCCCCCATTGCCCCAAGAAGTTTTTCAAATGTTTTTGTTGCATCAGAAGGAATTGTTATTGCCATAGGAATACTCTCCACAGACTGTTGATTTATTTAGATGTTTGAAAAGACATTAAAAACCCGCTCAACCTGAGTCGGGCGGGTTGGAGCAACCTTCCGCGTTATTTATCAGCGACCCATTTGCTTAGCATACCACTTCTCAAAGTCCTCTCTACGCTTATCACCTCTTGGGGGCATAGGAGTTCTTTCTCCACGAACAGGAGCAGACTTTTTCGCTTGCTCTCTTTCATACTTCTCAGGGTTATTGCGTGCTTCTTGTGCTTCACCAACAAACTCTTCCTGATAAGTTCCTGCTCTTCTTGCTGCTTTGTTCCCAGTTCCACCAATTCCAGAATATGATTTTGGCCAATTGGAACCTGCTACTTTACGATTAGGAGGAGTTCCCCCAAGTCCATCTCTATTAGAGCGTTGAATATGTTTGATTTGAGCAACATTATCACCTTGACCAGACTTTGCTCTACCGGAAGCATGAGTACGCTTAGCAATCATTTCTGCTGCTTTTGCTTTACCCTTTTCGCTGGTGATTGCTTCATCAAGTTCTTCCTCACCAAGAATAATCTCAATTGCTTCCTCGTCAATAATATTTGCCATCATCCACTCTGCTTCTTCCAGAGTTTCAGCAAATCCTTCTACTTGGAGGAACTCAAGAACAATATCAAAAATATCAAAAGACTCATCGCCCATATTGAGTTGCTTTCTCTCATTAGGAGTCAGAGCACCTCTCTGAGCACCTCTTGCTGCTTGCTTTGCTTTTACTGCGGGGTCATCAGATTTGTGCTGGCCAACATGAAGTCCAGGATTTGAAGATGCGGTCTTACGGAAATCACCTCTTTGCTTTCTTGCATAATCAGTTCTCTGTTTTGCCTTGTTAGCATCACCATAGGTTGGTCTATTCTCCAGTGAAGTTGCTCTATCTGCAGCTTCACCACCACCAGCACGTTGGCGTAGTTTAGTCTCATCGTGTCCACGCTTTGCCATCGCGGTTGCTTCATCAACTTCTTGAGGAGCATAAACTGCCGCATACGCTTCCATCAATCCTCTGAGATCTTTACTTTCCATCTTTAAAAAATACTTTTTCAAATATTTATATAAAAAAGACCCCGAAGGGTCAGTCAACTTTTTTATTGAATCCAAGAGGTTCTTTATCTTCTTTTCGTTTCTGAAGAGCAAGGGCAGCGAGAGATTCCATAATTTTCAGAACATCTTCACTCTTAGCACCTTCACCAAGTTCTTTGGAAACATACCAATACTTATCAAAGAACTCAGGACCTACTTGTTTATATTCATCAAGAGTTACTGGTTTCACAAATCACCTTCCACCCTGTTTTCTGAGCGATAAACATCAAATGCACCTTCAGGATAACGAGCACTCAGTTTCTCATAGTTCATCTGAAGAACTTCTTCAAAATTAGTATCAAGTGCCATACATGCTTGAGCAAGATACCAGCAGATATCTCCAAGTTCACGCTTCAAGTGAAACTGTGTTTCAAGATTATAAGGTTTCCCTTGAAGGAAAACTTTTTTTACAACTTCAGTAAACTCACCTGCCTCAGCACCAATACCAAGAGCAGCAGTAAGAAGACGAGGAACATCTACGTCATTATTTGCTTCCAATTCGGTAAAACGAGAAAGAAGATCAACATAATTTGAACTTGCTGGACTTGTAGTTTGGCGAACGAATTCAATATATTTGTTTGTATCAATAACTTGAGTCATATTTAAAACTTAAATCCCTCGAATGTTTTTTTAGGTTTTGTTTCTTCATAATCATACTCCTCTTCCTTTCCATTGTCAAGGATATCATTCTGTGCCGATTGTTCACAGTCATAAAGACGCATTTTTGCTCTATCAATACCAATCACGAACCTTCTATGAATTGTTGGGTCATTATATCTGTTTTTAAGTTGCTTAACAAGTATTTGTCCCAACTCTTCAAGTTCTTCGGTAGAAATGAGAGCAAACATTAAGTCAGCAGTAGCAGGAAGACCAAAAGATTCTGAAGTGTCAGTCAATTCAACGTCAGAGCTACTATTATGTGTGAGAATAGCATTCGCATAGAACAAATGATTTCCTGATACTTCAATATCTATAAGTTCTCTTTCATCAAGTTCTTCAATTTTTATAATTTTTTTAAGCATCATAGAGTTCTTACCTATTCACATTATAACAAAACCACTCACCAAAAGCAAGGTGAGTGGTTGAGAAAGATGTTATGATTTTATCAACCAATAATACTATCTCTCCACTCCTCACTCATATTCACCATAATTGCTTCTGCCGCTTCTTCAGTTTCGGCATATCCTTCATCAAGTAAGTGTGAGAGGATGATATCGTAAATATCTGTTTGCTCACCAAGTTCTCCAAGTGCTTTTGCTTTACGAACTTTATTTGTTCTTAACTCACCGCCAGGGCCCATCTTATCAGAACGAATCCATCGTCTTTCTGCCCTTTCTGCTGCTTTTTCTGGATTATGAATACCTGCTCTGCGAGTAGGAGAAAGTTTTTCTAATGCTTTGTTTTCTTTTTGTTTCTGAAGTCTTCTTTTCTTTTCAAATTGCTTTATATTCATACCTTCATCTAACTCATTCATAACAACTTCCAAATATGCTTCTTGAAGATTGCGAAGTTCTTGTGCGTCCATTTTTTTTTTACACTATAAGTTTATTTATAACCTACCTTTCCTCCAACCACTTTCCAAGAATATTCCTAACTCATCTTGTTTTACAAACTTTCTTTCATTCAACTCTGGATTATAAATCCAAGTTCTACCAACAGAAGATTTAGAAATATTTTTTCTGTGCTCCTCCGTAAGTTTTTGACCTCTTTTACTTTCTGCTATTTTATTTTTAGTTTCTTGTGAGTGATTTGTATTGAACTTTTTATAAACACCAAGAGAGTATCTATGTTTTTTAGTTTTTCTCATTTTTTCTTTTGATTGTGTAGAAAAACTTATTCCATAGTTCCACGCCC
>JACCDU010447251.1_pt1 | contig 17775 bp, 15 predicted proteins | sample 7446081 | NCBI WGS metagenome assembly JACCDU01 (sample SAMN15323447, study PRJNA562643) | freshwater metagenome | isolation source: river surface water | place: USA:Blue River Watershed | collected 2017-08-17
GAATAAAGCGCCAAGACAATGCGCCGTTTGGTTCTGACGAGTAGTCAGCAAAAAAGGTGCCTCGCAGGTTGGTAATGCGCCCAAGCGAGCCGTTGGCAATCAGTTCTTTGATGTGCTCAACTGCTGGTGCGTGGCGGTAGTTGAAGCCGATTGTGCTGACTACACCAGCCTCTTCGGCGGCAGCCTGAACAGATTCAGTTTCTTCAGCTCCGCGGCCTACCGGCTTTTCGATCCAAAATGCCTTGCCAGCTTTGGCGGCAGCAATGCCAATCTCGGCGTGCAAAAAGTTTGGGGCGCAAATTGAGACCACGTCCACATCTGGGTGGTTGAGCACCTCGTGGTAATCCAAAGTTGATTCTTCGTAACCAAGCACATCGCGGGCATAATCGGCGCGCTCTTGTGAGGTATCAGCTGCAATTACCAGGCGCGGCTTTATTCCAAGCTCTGGGTAAACCACGGGCACAGACTGGTACGCGCGGCTGTGAACTTTGCCCATCCAACCAACACTGATCAGACCAACACCGATATTTTTTGGACTCTCCATTGACTCCTACTTTCGACTTGGAACGGTCCAATTTTTATGGACAAATCACAAAGTGTCAAATCAAAGTTTTGGTTACGCCCTAGCTGGGTTAGGCGCCAGGCGCAGTTGTGGTTGAGTCACGAACCACAAGTCTTGGCAAAAGCAGAATCTCTTTGCCTTTGAACTCTTCGGCCAGCCCGTCTACAGAAAGTAGCTCTGCAGCTTTGTGCCCAATTGCGTCTTTCTCTTGCTCAATAGAGGTCAGTGAAACCTTGCTCAGTGCCGAGATGTAGACATTGTCGTAACCGGTCAAGGCAACTTTTTTGCCACCAGCAGCAACATCTTGGTCAATGGCATCTTGGGCACCAATCGCGATGATGTCGTTAAAAGCCACGATTGCGGTTGGTTTCTTTGCGCTACCCAAGAGCAATTTGGCCGCAGCGTATCCTCCGGTTTCAGTGCGGTCACACTCTTCAAACTGAATGTTTTCGCCCAGGCCGGCGTCAAGCATGGCTTTTTCATAAGCTGCGTGACGCAGTACTGAAACTGCCTCGTCGTGAGAACCAATGTATGAAATGCTCTTGTGCCCCAACCCAACCAGGTGCTGGACAACCAAGCGCATGCCCTCATTGTCATCACTACGCACGGTGATGGCGCGTGGCAAAGCTGTGGCAATACCGGTGGCCATGATGATTGGCACAGATGCCGGAACGGTCTTGAGTGCCTTGTAGTCAGGGAGGCCACCAACGATAAAGATGCTCTTCGGGCGCAAATCTAGAACCGTGCTAACAGTTGACGGCTCAAGGGTTTTCTTTCCGTTCCGCTCACTGATAACAGCGGGTGCCATGAAAGTATGCATGCCTCGCTCTAGCAATTCTTTCCGGGCAATGTCAGCGATCTCTGTGAACAAAGGGTTGTGCAAATCAGCAACAATCATGGCCACAAAGTTTGCTGTGCCCGAAGAGAGCGATCTTGCCCAAAGGTTTGGGGTGAAACCAAGTTTCTTGGCCGCTGCCAAAACCTTATCGCGGCGCTCCTGGCTCACGCCGGTCTCGCCAGCAAATACGAGCGACACCAGCGACTTTGATACGCCTGCTTCAGCGGCTACGTCTCTAATGGTTGGGCGTTTTGCAGCGGTCACGATTCTCCTGATTTTGGACAAGTCCATCTGGACAAAAAAACAGTACCACCGAATGGATTTAAGATTTCAGTTCAATAACGAATTACTGGAACGGTCCAAATATTTGGAAATGTATAGACATACTAAGAAAGTCGCGATCGCGTTCCCTTTGTTAGCGATTGCACACCTCAACAAGTAACTCATCAATGACGAGAGGCAACAATGTTTAAGAAGAAGATTGCAGCAGTTGCTGCAGCTGCGGCACTGACCGCATTGGCACTAGCTGGTTGTTCAGCTCCTGCCGCAGAAACCCCAGAAGCTGGCGCAAACAGCGACATCAAGATCTGTGTTTACACTCACGGTGACGGTGGAACCTTCTGGTCAGTAGCACAAAAGGGTGCAGAGGCGGCAGCAGCTGACCTAGGCGTCGAGCTTGACTACCAGGGCTCAACCAACGATGCAGCAAAGCAGGCATCAACCATTGAGGCCGGCGTTGCAGCTGGTTGCGACGGTATCGCAGCTTCAGCTCCAGACCCAGAGGCAATCAAGTCAGCAATGTTGGCTGCCGATGCTGCTGGCATCCCAACCGTAACCATGAACTCAGGTTCTGCAGTATTCAAGGACCTAGGCGCATTCACCCACGTGGGTCAGGATGAAATCATCGCTGGTCGCGAGGCTGGTCTTAAGTTCAACGAGCTAGGCGTAAAGCACGTTCTATGCCCAATCCAGGAAGCTGGAAACGTTGGTCTTGAGGAGCGTTGTGCAGGTCTTGCAGAAACCTTCAACGGCAAGGCTGAGAACTTCAACCTTGATGGTGGTCTTGCTGACCTAACCGCAGCTTCAGCCAAGCTACAGGCTGCTCTAACTGCAGACCCAACCATCGATGCAGTATTCGCTTTGAACGCAGACATCGCAGCTAAGGCTGTTCTTCCTGCAGCAGAGGCAGCTGGCGTAACTCTAAAGATCGGTACCGTTGACATGTCTCCTGAGGCACTAGACGCAATCGCAGCTGGCACCATGGAGTTTGCTATCGACCAGCAGCAGTACGCACAGGGCTACCAGTCAGTAGTTCTATTGTTCCTAAACCTAACTAACGGACACGAGCTTGGCGGTGGCCTTCCTGTATACACCGGCCCTGGCTTCGTGACTGCAGACAACGTTGCACTAGTCAAAGAACTAGTAGCAGCAGGAACTCGCTAATCCAAAAAAGTTAAGTTCAGCACTAACGATGGTGGGTTAGGGTCTCCTAGCCCACCATCGTTTTCTGACTGGCAACACCCACAGTTTCAAATAACCAAGTTAGGTATCACATGACAAAGTCGTCAGCGGTAGATGAGCGCGTAAGAAGCGCATCGCTACTCACCAAAATTCTGCGCCGCCCCGAATTCGGAGCCTTCCTAGGTGCAGTCGCAATTTTCATAATGTTTGCAGCCACCGACACCACTGGCAACTTTGCCAACTTGAGCGGTATTTCAGGCTGGACAGACATCGCAGCCCCAATCGGCATCGTGGCCATCTCAGTAGCGCTACTGATGATTGCTGGCGAGTTTGACCTTTCCACTGGTGTTCTGGTTGGAACCACCGGTCTGCTAATCGGTATGTTGGTCACTGAAGTTGGCCTAGACATCTGGACATCAATTTTGATTGCCCTTGCCTTTGCCGGAACAGTTGGTTTCATCAATGGCTACGTGGTAGTCAAGACCAAGCTGCCTTCGTTTATCGTGACCCTGGCGACGTTCTTTGTTCTCAAAGGTGCGAACATGGCGTTCACCAAGTCAGTTACCGGCTCTGTTCGTGTAACCGGCACCGATAAAGCTGAAGGCTTTGAAGTAGCTGAGGCAATATTTGCATCAAAGATCGGTGAGCCTGGATTCCAAATCTCAATCGTCTGGTGGATTGCCATCACTGTGATCGCAACCTTCGTGCTAACCCGCACCCGCTTTGGTAACTGGATCTTTGCTGTTGGTGGCGACGCCAACGCAGCCCGCAACGCAGGTGTTCCTGTCGATAAGACCAAGATCATCCTGTTTGTTTACACCGCTCTTTCTGCAGCTCTAGTCGGCATCATGTTTGTGCTTCGACTAAAGGGCATGCAGGCAGGTCAGGGCGTTGGCCAGGAGTTCTACTACATCATTGCTGCTGCAGTAGGTGGCACCTTGCTAACCGGTGGTGCTGGTAGCGCTATCGGTGCATCACTCGGTGCCCTAATCATGGGTATGGCCTACATCGGTATTCCATTCTCACGTTGGGACTCTGACTGGACCTCAACCTTCCTTGGTGTGATTCTGTTCACAGCTGTAATGATCAACACCTACATCGGACGTAAAGCAAAAGGCGGCAAAAAATGACCAACGCACTAGAACTAAAAAACGTTGAGAAGTCTTTCGGCAGCGTCATTGCCCTTCAGAACATTTCTGTTGAGGTAGCCAAGGGTCAGGTAACCTGCATCCTCGGTGACAACGGTGCCGGCAAGTCAACCCTGATTAAGACCCTGAGCGGTGTTCACAAGCCAAGCAAGGGTGAGTTCCTGTTCGAAGGTCAGCCGGTTGAACTTGCTTCACCGCGCGATGCATTGGCCATGGGTATTGCAACCGTGTTCCAAGACCTCGCAACCATTCCACTGATGACCGTTTGGCGCAACTTCTTCTTGGGCAACGAGATCCGCAAGGGCTTTGGTCCTTTCAAGTGGCTTGACGTGAAGCAGATGAAAGAGATCACGAAGAAGGAGCTGCTCGCAATGGGCATTGACCTTCGCGATGTGAACCAGCCAATCGGAACCCTTTCCGGTGGCGAGCGCCAGTCAGTGGCTATCGCTCGTTCGGTTTACTTTGGTGCCAAGGTTCTTATCTTGGATGAGCCAACCTCGGCTCTTGGTGTTCGTCAGTCGGGAATTGTACTGAAGTACGTTCTTGCAGCAAAGGACCGTGGAGTGTCAGTGGTTTTCATTACCCACAACCCACACCACGCGTTCCTAGTTGGCGACCGCTTCTACCTGCTAAACCGTGGCCGCATGTTGAACCGCTTTGAGCGCGCCAACGTAGAGCTTGAAGAGCTGACCAAGGCAATGGCCGGTGGTGCAGAGCTTGAGGCACTAACCCACGAGATCAACACGGTGCGCGGCTAAACAGCCAGGCAACGCTTCTGGTGCCCCTACCCACTCCGGGTGGGGGCATTAGATTTAAGTTCAGGCCGCTTTGGCCAATACCGCGAAGGATGCAATGAAAACCCAATCAGAGATGTTTCGCGGCTATCTGCTCTCAATGATTGCCATTGTGGGCTTTGGCTTCACGTTTATTGCGGTCAACCTAGGCTCCGAGAGCTTTGACCCAATCACCATGAGCATGGGGCGCGTGGTGCCAGCGGCAATTCTTGCCGTGATTGCACTCAAAGTCATGAAACAACCGCTTCTTCCGCCGCGCGATGCCTACCCTCTGATTATTGGTTCTTCAGCCGGCGTGATTATTGGTTTTCCACTTCTCTCGACCTTTGCGCTAGAGCACATTCCGGCTGCCGATGCCGGGGTTATTGGTGCGGTCACGCCAATGGTCACAGGCATTGTCGCGGTGCTTATCGGGCACAAAAAACCAAAGAAGATGTTTTGGGTGGCTGCAGCCCTGGGTGCCATATCAGCAATGTCACTGGCCTACTTTAAGGGCGGCACCGGTTTTGGAGACGGCCTGTTTTGGGGTTATCTAGCCATTGCATTCGCGGTGTTATTTGCGTCAATGGGCCACATCTCTGGTTCTACCCTGGTCGCCAAGTATTCCTCATTTACCGTGCTTAGTTGGGCCGTGATTATTTCAATTCCGGTGCAGCTGCCTATCGCGGTGATCAACTGGACAATCAACCCAATCACCGAGTGGCCGGCCTGGACGGCGATTCTTGGCTACCTATTTGTGAGCTGGTTCTCGTTGTCTATCGGCAACTTTATGCTCAACCAAGGCCTGCACGTCATTGGCCTCGTTAAGGGTGCTCAGCTGCAGTTACTACAGCCGATTGTCACCATGGTCGCAGCAATTTTGATTCTTAACCAGACTGTTTCGCCAATAACCTGGATAGCCGCATTCGGCATTCTGGCCAGCGTGGCTTGGAGCCAGCGCTACCGGTAATCGGTGTGATTTGGCCGGTTGCCGCAGTGGTTTTACTTTGCAGCCAACATGTCGTGGCGCACGATAATTGCGTCACGGTGAGGGCCGACACCAATAGCCGAGATACGGGCACCGCTGATGCGCTCAAGCATTAGAACGTAGTCCTGAGCGTTCTGCGGTAGGTCTGCAAAAGTGCGGCAGCCGGTGATGTCCTCGGTCCAACCTGGGTAGGTCTCGTAAATCGGTTTGGCGTGGTGAAAGTCTGTCTGCGAAACAGGCATCTCTTCAACGCGCTTGCCGTCAACCTCGTAGGCCACACAAACCGGAATCTCCTTTAGGCCGGTTAGCACGTCTAGCTTGGTCAAAACAAAGTCGGTCACACCGTTGATGCGCGCCGAGTAGCGGGCGATCGGTGCGTCATACCAACCACAGCGGCGTGGGCGGCCGGTGGTGGTGCCAAACTCAAAACCGGTGGCGCGCAAGAACTCGCCCGATTCGTCGAACAGCTCGGTTGGGAATGGGCCGGCGCCAACGCGTGTGGTGTATGCCTTGACGATGCCAATAACGGTCTTAAACTCGGCTGGGCCGATTCCTGAACCGGTTGAAGCACCACCAGCGGTGGAGTTTGAAGAGGTCACAAATGGGTAGGTGCCGTGGTCAACGTCAAGCATGGTGGCCTGACCACCCTCGAACAACACGGTCTTGCCTTCATCGATTGCGTTGTAAAGCTCAAGCGCAGTGTCGGCAACCATTGGGCGCACGCGCTCAGCAAATGAAAGCAACTCGGCAACTACCTCGTCAACACGAATAGCAGCGCGGTTGTAAACCTTGCTCAGCAGGTTGTTCTTGGCAACCAAAGCAGCCTCAACCTTCTGGCGCAAAATGCTCTCGTCAAACAGGTCCTGAACACGAATGCCAACGCGGTTGATCTTGTCGGCATAGGTTGGGCCAATTCCGCGACCGGTGGTGCCGATTGCGCGCTTGCCCAAGAAGCGTTCTGAAACCTTGTCAACCACAACGTTGTAAGGGGTAATGATGTGAGCGTTCGCCGAGATGCGCAGCTTTGAGGTGTCAATGCCGCGGGCGTTCAGGGCCTCGATCTCTTGGAACAACACCGATAGGTCTACGACCACACCGTTTGAAATAACCGGGATGACCCCTGGGGTCAGAATTCCAGATGGAAGAAGATGCAGGGCGTACTTTTCGTTGCCGATAACCACGGTGTGCCCGGCGTTGTTACCGCCGTTGAACTTGACTACGTAGTCGATGTGCTCTGCTAGAAGGTCTGTGGCCTTGCCCTTACCTTCGTCGCCCCACTGTGCACCAATAATTACTACCGCAGGCATGCATACCCCTTGCTTTGAATCTGGAGTGGTACGCAATGGCGTACATCTAAGTTTATCCCCAGATTGCCTGTCAGCACAGGCCCCACGTGAACCATTGAAATAGTTTGTAGCCATGAATCTGACTCTTGACCTAGCGCATAAATCAGATAATCTTTTGCCCATGGGGAAGAATCACTTAGGCAAAGAAGCACGATCGGTTTCGCCAAGCGAAGATGCCCCAAATGGCGGTGCATTGCTGGCAGCGCTCACCGAGTGGCAGGCAAATAACCCGCCCCTAGAAGATGACGGCGCTTGGAACGAGTACTTCGAGTCCAAGCAGGACCCAAACGAATCCGCCTTCTAAATCTTGTGATTGAAGACGTGCTGCATTACCCACTGGTGCATGGTGATGGCAGCAGCAGCCGAGGCATTGATTGATCGGGTTGAGCCAAACTGTGTGATCTCGAGAACCACCTCGGCGGCATCAATCGCGGCCTCGCTCAAGCCAGGGCCTTCTTGGCCAAACAGCAAGACACACTCTTCAGGCAACGCGTACTCTTCAATCTTTTTGCAACCTGGCACGTTATCGATTGCGATGATCGGAATCGCCTTGCCGCCCTCGCCGCCGGTCTTGGCCCACTCAACAAACTCTTCAACGGTTGGGTGGTGACTCACGTGTTGATAGCGGTCGGTAACCATTGCCCCGCGGCGGTTCCACCGGCGGTTGCCAATAATGTGAACCTCGGCAGCCAGAAAAGCGTTGGCCGTTCTGACAATCGATCCAATGTTTAGGTCGTGCTGCCAGTTCTCGATAGCCACGTGATATTTGTGGCGATGGCGGTCAAGCTCACTGATGATCGCAGCCATTTTCCAGTAGCGAAACTTATCGAGCACATTGCGGGTATCGCCGTTGGTTAGCAACTCTGGGTCGAGAATTGAGTCTGGGTTTGGCTGCTCGGGGGTGCCGGCATCTTCTGGCCATTCACCCTGCCAAGGGCCAACACCCCAAGTGGTTTGCTCAGGGGTTGGGGTAGCGCCCGCAGGTAGTTCTGAATCAGCCACGTGCGTAGGCCCGCTTTCTAAATTGAAGGGCAAAAGTTGCCAGAACTGCGGCAATCGTTGATGCGGTCAAAACCGCGAGAGTGCCCATTGACGCAAATTCAGTCTCGTGAAAAGCCAGCTCGCTAATGAGCAGAGATACGGTGAAGCCCACTCCGGCAAGGGTGCCTATGGTCGCAACATCCCACCAAGACAGCTGCTTTGAGAGGCTGGCTTTAGTGAAACGGGCCATTAACCAAGCTGTGCCAACCACACCGATTGGTTTGCCGACCACCAGGCCCAGAATGATGCCCAGGGCAACCGGAGAGTTGACCACGTCGGCAAGGCTGGTGCCTTGCACCGATACGCCCGCGCTAAAAAATGCGAACACCGGGACCGCAAAGCCGGCTGAAATTGGGTGAACCACGTGCATTACTCGATCGGACTGCTTAAGGTTCATGAGCATGCCCATGGCCACGCCGGAAATGGTTGCGTGGATGCCGCTCTCGTGCAGTGCTGCCCAAATAATTGCTGCTAGCGGTAGGTAGAAGTACCAGCCGGTCACACGCTTCTTTTGCAGCATGCCAAAAATGAATAGCCCGCCTAGAGCCACAGCCAAGGCCAAGAAGTTGAGTTTGGCGGTGTAGAAAATCGCAATCACGATGATGGCGCCAAGGTCATCAACTACTGCCAACGTCAGCAAGAACGCTCTAAGTTCAATTGGTAGCGAGCGTCCGGCAACAGCCAGCACTGCCAGCGCAAATGCAATATCGGTGGCCATTGGCACACCCCAGCCGGCGGCGCTTGACTGGCCCGCGTTGAACATTGCAAAGATAACTGCCGGCACAACCATGCCACCAACTGCAGCGGCAATTGGCACAGCTGCGACCGCACGGTCTTTTAGCGAGCCAACAACTAGTTCGTGCTTGAGCTCTACACCGGCAACAAAGAAGAAGATTGCCAGCAAGCCATCGGCTGCCCATTTTCCAAGAGAAAGGTCTAGGTGCAGATCAGCCGGGCCAACTTTGAATTCGCGCAAAGCGGTGTAAGAGGCAAAATCTAGGTTTGCCCAGATGAGCGCAAGCACGGCAGCGGCCAACAACAATATGCCGCCGGTGGTCTCATTTCTAAGCGCTTTGCCAAGCCATTGGGTTTGCCCCTTTGACACTCGTGAGAAGAGGCGGGTTTGGTTAGGCATGAGTTAAGCCTAGGCTAGACACATGGCAGACCGCAGCAAAATCACATCTTGGCTAACCGACATGGACGGCGTATTGGTGCACGAAGGACACGTGCTACCTGGCGCTTCTGAACTAATTGAACAGTGGCAAACCAACGGCACTCCGTTTCTGGTTTTGACCAACAACTCCATCTACACACCTCGTGACCTTGCGGCCCGTTTGCAGTCGGGCGGGTTGAATGTTCCTGAAGACCGCATCTGGACATCGGCCTTGGCCACCGCTGCATTCTTGGATAAGCAAAAGCCAAAAGGTACCGCCTATGTAATTGGCGAGACCGGCCTAACCCAAGCACTGCACGAGATTGGTTATGTGCAGACTGACAACAACCCTGACTATGTGGTGTTGGGCGAGACACGCAACTTTAACTTTGATATGTTGACCAAGGCGGTGCGCCTAATCAACGCTGGCGCGCGATTTATTGCCACCAACCCAGATGCCACCGGCCCATCGGCAGAGGGACCGCTGCCAGCAACCGGTTCTGTTGCCGCGCTAATTACCAAGGCCACCGGCATGGAGCCTTACATTGTGGGCAAGCCAAACCCAATGATGTTTAGAAGCGCAATGCGCAAGATTGGCGCGCACTCAGAATCAACCGGCATGATTGGTGACCGCATGGACACCGACGTTGTTGCCGGTATTGAAGCTGGTCTCCACACCGTTTTGGTGCTAACCGGAATTGCTGACGATGCAGAGATCGCCAAGTACCCATTCCGCCCAACCGAGATCTTGAACTCGGTAGCCGACCTGGTTGACTAACTAGACCAAGTAAAAAGGGGTCCGGCTTTATGCCAGACCCCTTTTTTTGTTTACCGATTTACCGGTTAGTTTTGTCTCGCTTTGCGACGCCTTGCGATGGCCAAAATGACCAACAGCATTGCGCCTACCGCAGCAACTAAACCAAGAATTAGTTCGATTGGTAGTTGACCCTCTTCGACGGCACCTGGCTGTTCGACTGCATCCTCGTTTAGGACTACGCCCACTGCTACAGATCGAATTTGACCGTCTTCGGTGATTCCATTCAACTGAAGAGTGTGTTCGCCAAATGGGATTGCTGCTGGGATAGCAGCCTCACCGGCAAACTCACCGTTTTCATCAGCAACCACTTCTTTGAGTTGGGTTGGGTCAGAGAACAACCAAATGTTGATGATCGACCCTGGGGCAAAACCGGTACCGCTGAACTTGGCTACGCGCTGTGAATTGAGCACGATGTTTCCGTCATCGTCTAGGTTCAAAGGCTGGCCATCAAGATCGGTGGCAGCCAGAACAATCTCGAAGCCATCGCCCTTCAAAACATAACCATCGTTAGTTTGAGTGGTCACCAGTTCAATAGATACAAGTTCACCGTTGACCATTGCGGTAACGCTGCTTGGCGCCAGCTCAGGCAAAACCGGCTGCTCAGAGTCATCTACTTCAAAAGCGATTGGCATGCCCAACGCTTCGGCAAGCACGGCTGGAATGTCTTGAATGGTTGGGTAAGTCACGTTGGCAACTGGCTCTACCTTTGGTTGCAATACCGGCACCGGCTCAACTTGAGGCTGTGGTGACGGGCTTGGTGAAGAGCTTGGGGTTGGGTTGGCGGTCACCGATGGGGTGGCGCTGGCCGACGCACTAGGAGTTGGTCGCGGAGTAGTTGTGGCTGTTGGTGACGGTGACGGCGTCACCGATGCACTTGGGCTTGGACTAGGCGATGGAGCCACTGGTGAGGTAGGCGCCACCGAGGTGGTCGAAACCTCGCCCAGCGAAAGCTTGTTGGCGCCATTTTTAGCCACAACCTTTACCCAGTAGGGGGTTCCTCCGGCTAGGCCGGTAATGGTCACTGAGGTTGCAGTTGAAACACCGTCGGTCACCAAAGTGAAGGTTGAGTTGTTGGTGCTGGTGTAAATCAAGTAGTCAATCAGGGAAGAGCCGCCATCTGAAACCGGGGCTGTCCAACTGACCTGCAAAGACTGCAGGGCAGCGGTCACCTGAATATTGGTCACAGCAGCAGGCGACTCGTAGTAAGTGATGGCTGATCCCAGAGCCGCCCAAGCCGAGTTACCTGCGGCGTTCACTGCCTGCACCTGCAGCTCATAGGTTGACCCAGCAATCAAGCCACTGACAGAGGCAGAGGCGGTGCTTGATGTGCCATCGTTGTAGGTAACCCACTGAGTTGTACCAGAAATTCGGTACTCAATTACGTAGTCGGTGATGACCGAACCGCCGTTGTCAACCGGTGCTGTCCAAGACACGAGCAGCTCGTTTGACCCCAAAGATGCCGATAACGCGGTCGGAGCATTCGGAGCACCCGCAAGGGCAGTCGCTGAAGCTGCAGAAGACGCTGGGCCACCCGAGGTTGCGATTGCCGTTACTGCCAAAATCTGGAAGCTATAGGTTGCCCCCGCGGTAAGCCCGGTCACAGTTGCCGAGGTAGAAGTGGCGGTGCCGTCGGCAAAAGTTGACCAGTCGTTAGTGCCCAACAACTTGTACTGCACGATGTAGTCAGTAATTGCTGCGCCACCGTTGTTAACCGGTGCGGTCCAAGCCAGTGAAACCTGACGCTGACCTGCAGTTGCAATTAGTCCGGTTGGTGCACCCGGCGGGCCAGCGGTGACGGCACTTACGGTGGCATTAGCGGTCTTTGCTGAATCTGCAGTCACACAGTTGTTTGATCCAAATTCAACAATGTACTTAGTTAGCGTTGAGCCGGTTGCAGGCAAGTCGTTCCAGAGACCTGAAGACAACATTTGAATTGCATCTTCATTGCTGCCACTATCGTTGGGCTCAAGGCTGCCGTTCCAATTGGTGTACATGCCATTTTGAGCAGAACCGCCAGACCCCGAACCGTATCCCTGCCAGAACTTGGTAGCTGAAACGTCTGGGTCAGTCACCCAGTACCAGCTGCCCTCCGTAGCGGTGTCGGCACCACCAAGCCAAGAGGCGGTGCGAACTTTGTCATAGATAAATTGGTTTTCTTCGGCGCTGGTAATGGTTGCTAGATAACCGGTGCAAACACCGCCGCCCAACTTGTCAACGGTTCGTTGCGCAGCGGCGGCTTTGGCTGCGGTCCAGTCCAGGGTGTCTGAAACCACTTGATAGATGTGGTTGTTTCCACCAGTTCCGGTGAATACGGAACCGGTCGCTTCTGAGGCCTGAACAGAGAAGCTTTCGGTTCCATTGCTGGTTCGTTGGTACTTCAACGTGGCCAGCGCGGCATTGACGTCGGCAATTGCTCCGGTGAACTTCATGGCCGACACATTAGTAAAGCTGTTGAAAGCGGCGTCTGCCGTCAAACCGGTTGTGGTGGTCAACGTCATTACACCGGTGCCCCCGGTGTTCAGGTTTACGGTGATTGTGCCGGTACCAAAGCCGGCAAGCTTTGGAGTGACTCCAGACTCTGAAACCAGTTCGTAGACGCCGGTATCAAAACCAAGTGTGCCCAGTGGGAACACAATTGTGCGGCCAACCTCAAATGCTGAATCACCTATCGCGTTTCTCGCGGCCACTTTGAACAGGTAAGTCTTGGTTGCGTCAAGCCCAGATATTGAGGCACTGGTGGCACTTGAAACTGTGTCGGATTGGGCAGTCCAAGTCTGGCCGTCGTCATCTGACTTCTGAATCACGTAGTCGGTGACCCCACCAACAGAAGCGGCATTGGTCGGGGCATTCCAGCTAATCTCGGCACTTGAACCTGACTGCTGGGCCGAAATTCCAAATGGAATGCCAGGTGCGGCACCGTTTTGCACGGTGAAAGATCCGGTGGTGGTTGCACCGTCGGCATCTCTGACCGTGAAACTCAACGGGCCAGTTGCAGCAGTAGCCGAGGTTGAATACGTAATGGTCAAAGTTGCATTGGTGGTTGAAGCCCCCGAGTTTGCAGCAGTAATGCTGGCGCCGGTCACGGTCACATGGCTTGGGGCCGATGTCGTAACGTTCCACTGGCTCTGAGTGGTTGAGTCGTCGGTCAAGGCGATTACCGCAGTGTTACCGGTGCTCGAGACGCTCTTGGTTTGGGTGGCCAGTTCCTCGACAGTTGGTGCGGTGTTGGTTCGCGCAGTTGCCGTGAATGCCGAGTTGTCGGCAAATCTAACCTGTTGCAAGTTGTTGGCGCCACCGGTGGCAGCTGAGAAACCCCAGTAGACAATTCCTGCGGTGCCGGCAAAAACCGAATCGTCTAGATCAATAGTTGTAGACAGAATCTCGGTTCCAGCCAAATAGGCCTTTGCCGCATTCGTAAGAGGATCCCAAGAGAACTTGAAAGTCCTCCACTGACCATCTTCTAGGTCACCAACATTCACCTGACTTGGCAGGCCAGCGTTGGTGGCAGATGAATGCGTGGTGTCACCATTCTTGGTAAAGGCCATGAAGTCGGCACTGCCAGGGCCGTTTGCACCAGAGTCACCAAGTTCTAGGTTTGCATAGGTGTCAAACTCAGTGGCAAATGATGGGGTCACGCCTTGATAGCCCAAGCCGCCGCCGCCAGAAACCGCTCCGGTTGAATTTGGTTGCAGCACAAACGCCATTCCGTCGGCACCGTCAGAACTACCGAGATTCACCTCGGCGTTGATCTCAAATGCTGAATTCAGGTCGACGCGCTCTTGGTTCCAAGCCGCTCCCGCGTGCCAGTTAATCGTTGGAGTCAGAGGGTAGGTCAGGTACCCGCCGCTTGATGTAGGAGTGACCGTGTAGGTTTCGGTCATCGTGGTGCTGGTAGCACCCCATTTGGTAACCACCGTGAAGTCACTCGAAGAGAATGTTGCTGCAGATGCTGCAGTTACCGGCACTAACGCCGATGCAGCCAGAGCTAGACCAGAAATAGTGGCTAAGAATTTGAACTTCACGTGACACTCCAAGACCTGTACGGACACTGTACTTATGTCCGGTTAAAGTCTAAATAAATCCAGACAATTGCCCGCCGAGTATTCGGGTGGCCCGAAGGTCTTGGCTAGATTTTTGGTGCTATTTGTCGAGTTCGCGCAAATGCTTGCGGGTGGCCATGAAAATGGCGATAGCTGTGACCAAAATTGCCTCAGCCAAATAGACCGCTTGAACACCCCATGCATCGAGGGCCAGACCAACGCCCACCATTGAAATCATTGGGCCACCGCTCCAAATGGCCAGCTCAAGTGCAAAGACGCGGCCGCGTTTATTAGCCGGGATCTTTTCTTGAACCACCGTATTCAACAGCGGACCGAGCGGGCCCCAGGTAAGGCCCAAAATGGCACCGAACAGAATGAACGCCCACTGAGGTGGTAGCAACGCCATTGGGATCATGGAAAGGGCAACACCCAGAATCGCAATCCGGAAAATCTTGGCGAAACTCAAGTACTTATTGATGCGTTCGAACAGCAAAGCACCCACGGTTGAAGATGCGGCCATCACCGAGATGATGGTGCCCAAACCTTCTGGGTTGCCAATCTCGTTAAAGTGCCTTGGCAAGACCACCATCTCGGTAGGCAAATAGACAATTGCCAAAAACAAGAAGGTGCTCATCATGATCAGCACCGCAGGGGTTGCAAACAGAATGCGGAAACCCTGGCTGGCGTAAACAAAGATGTTGCCACTTTCTTCATCGCCCTCTTCGTGCCTTTCATGCACACGAATTAGCCAGCTAAAAATGGCTGACAGCAACGAGAAGATTCCTGAGACCCACATGGCGTTGATTGCACCGATCTGGCTGATCAGCACTGCGGCAATGGCCGGGCCAATTGCAAAACCGGTGGCAAACAGTGCCTCGTGAATCGAGTTGGCACGCGGCAAACTCATGCCGGCTGCATCAGCGGCGTCTGGCACCAATGACTTGCGGGCGCTTGGCGAACCCGATGAAACAAAGTTCTTCAGAGTGTTAATCAGAATCAACAAGAACAGGTTGATGTCGATAAACCAGGCCACAATCGGCAGCGCAATAACCGAGGCAGCGCTGGCGTATTCAACCCACATAGATGTATTGCGGCGACCAAACCGGTCAATGATTGAGCCCATTACCGGCGAGAGCAGCAAGCCCGGAATAGCGGTCAGGGTAATCAGCAGACCAGCGGCTGCCGATGAGCCGGTTACGTCAAATGCGATCCATGGGTAAAGAATGAAAAGCATTGACCCACCAATGATGCTGGTGAGCGAGGAAAGCTCAAGAAATACGAATGGCTTAAGCGAGTTGGAGGTCTTCAAGAGACACCGCGCTTAGGTAACGGTACCCGGCATCGCCGATTACCTTGTCGGCACCGGTGCTGCGGTCAACCACGGTTGCCACGGCCACAATAATTGCCCCAGCTTCTTCTAGGGCTTTGGCGGCGGTTAGAGGTGAACCACCGGTTGTTGAGGTGTCTTCAACCACGATCACGCGCTTGCCCTTGACATCTGGCCCTTCAACCTGGCGGCCCATTCCGTGGGCTTTGGCTGCCTTGCGAACCACAAATGCGTCAACCGCGCGGCCTCGGCCAGCCGCTTGGTGCAGAATGGCGGTTGCCACTGGGTCGGCACCCATGGTCAAGCCGCCTACCGCGTCAAAGTCGGTGATGCCGGCAGCATCAAGCATGTCGAGCATGACCTGGCCAATTAGCGGGGCTGCTTCGTGGTGAAGGGTCGCACGACGAAGATCCACGTAGTAATCAGCCTCGATGCCGCTAGACAAAGTGACCTTGCCGTGAACAACAGCAAGTTCTTTGATTAGTTCGACAAGGCGCGGCTTTGAGGCAGAGGTGAAGGTCATTTCTCTAGTTTACGAGACCGCTCCGTTTAGGCTGGTTTCATGGAAAAGATGATGTTCACCAACCTGCCGGTTCACTCTCTAAAGCGCTCGGTTGAGTTTTACACCGCACTGGGTTTTAAGTTCAACCCGCAGTTCACCAGCGAGACTTCTACCTGCATGATTGTAGGAAAATACAACTTCATCATGCTGCTCGAGGAAGCCACTTTTTCGGGTTTTGTCGACAAGCCAATTGCCCCAACCAAGAAGACTGTGTCTTGCATTGTTGCCATCACCTATGACTCTGAGGCCGAGGTTCGGGCTGTGTGCGAAAAGGCTTTTGAGCTTGGCGCCCGTAACTACAAAGAGCCGGAGGAACACGGATTCATGTTTGGTTGGGGCTTCGAAGACCTCGATGGTCACATCATTGAGCCGTTCTACATGGACCAGTCACACCTAGAGCCACTCGAGAGTTAATCTGTGCGCATTGCTACTCATAACGTAAATTCCATTCGCACCCGGGTTGATCGGGTTGTCGACTGGCTAGTCCGTTCCAACACCGATGTCTTGGCAATGCAAGAAATCAAGTGCAAGCCAGACCAGTTTCCGTATCAAAAATTTGAAGATGCCGGATACAAAATCACCATGCACGGACTTAATCAATGGAATGGTGTTGCTTTTGCCAGCCGCATTGAAGCTGAGGATATCGAAATTGGTTTCTCTGGAATGCCGGCATTCGGCAAGGGCGGAAAAGACCCGGTTGAAGAGGCCCGTGCCCTGGGTGCAACCTTCAATGGCGTTCGGCTTTGGTCGCTGTATGTGCCAAACGGTCGTGAGCTAAACGACGAGCACTACCACTACAAGCTGGAGTGGCTGGACCGCTTGGCCTCCAACGTTGCCGAGTGGGTTGAGCACGAACCAGACCAGCCGCTGGCCCTGATGGGTGACTTTAACATTGCCCCACTAGACACCGATGTCTGGGACATCGATGATTTTGCCGGAGCCACGCACGTTTCGGAGCCTGAACGCCAGGCTTTTGAGGCCTTCGAGCAGATTGGCCTGCAGGATGTGGTGCGCCCACTCGTGCCACAGGGCTACACCTACTGGGACTACCAGCAGCTGAGATTTCCACGCAATGAAGGTATGCGAATCGACTTTATTTTGGGGTCAGAGCCGTTTGCCGAACGCGTAACTAAAGCAGTCATTGACCGCGACGAACGCAAGGGCGAGGCCCCAAGCGACCACGTGCCTGTGGTGGTTGACCTAGCCGACTAATTACTGCTGCGGCTGCTTATCGGTTTTTGTAATTCAGCCAATTCTTGCGCTCGGTTTCATCGAGTTTCTCAATGGCATAGCGCAGAGCGGTGCGTGGCATGGTGGCAGCAAACCGGGTCAAGAATTGCCTAAGTTGGTCGGTGTCGCGCTTGCCGGCTTCGCGCAGCATCCAGCCAACCGCTTTGTGAATCAGATCGTGCTGGTCATCAATCAGAAGCTCGGCGATCTTCCACGTTGGTGCCAAATCAAAGTTCTCGAAACCCAGTTTGTCGGCTCGAATAAAGGCAAAGGTAAAGATTATGGCGGCCCGGCGCTCCCATAAAGACTCACTGGCTGCGAGGTTTTGCAGCAGCGTCAGAGCATCTGGCTTGCCAATTAAATAGACGCCCAAATACGGTGCGGTGGCATCGATTAGGTCCCAGTTATTTATGCGGCCAGCGTGCAGCAACTGCAGGTAGTGGTCAAACATTTCTTGCTGGGCAGCCGGGCTCTTGCTGCGCTTGAAGC
>JACCDU010329908.1_pt1 | contig 17759 bp, 14 predicted proteins | sample 7446081 | NCBI WGS metagenome assembly JACCDU01 (sample SAMN15323447, study PRJNA562643) | freshwater metagenome | isolation source: river surface water | place: USA:Blue River Watershed | collected 2017-08-17
AATCTGGCTGTTTCTCTATGATTGAAAGAGTTGCCGTTTTCAAATCAGAAATTTCAATTACTTTCATTTCAGGAAATAGCTCTTGCACCATAGAACTTAAAATGTGCAACATGCTGGGATGATCATCCAGAATTAAAACCGTCATCGAATTACTTTATGGGAAACAAAAGGGTCAATTTATAACTGTCATTCGATTCTTTAATGATTTCCTTGGCTTTCAAAATCTTCAATCTTTCAGACAGAATAGTGGTTCCTCTACCCGGATATTTGAGTAGGTTTTTAGTGCTTTTTATTTCTTGAGGATGAATTTTGGGATAAGAAATGGACAACTCAACATGGTTTTCTTCTTCATCTTCGAAAATGCCGATGTAGATTTTTTCAACTTTTCTGTGGGATATTATATTGGCAAGACTCTCTTGCAAGTAGCGATACAGTTGATGAGCCTTGTCTTTAGAAAGTTCGTTGACAAATTCTACGTCCATGATAATGTTAGTATCCGAATTACTCATTTCTTTGCCCATCCGCAGAAAACTCTCATCCAATTTCCCGATAATAAAATCCCTCGGATAAATAAATTCAACTGTAAAACGCAATTCCTCGTGAAACTGATTCAAAGCTGAAATGCCCTCCTTCAAACTATCTTTCACCGATTCATCTTGGGAGCTGTTGAGCGTGATTTGCAATTGGTTTTTAATATTCAATAGTTTAATCGCAACAAAGTCGTGCAGGTCATTGGCGATTCGTTTTCGCTCGTTTTCCGATTCATGGATTTTTTGGTGTTTGTACCTCTGTAAAATACGATTAAACCTTTTCAAGTACAAATAGGCAACCCCAAGAATGGTAAGGGTAATGAGAAATGCTGGAAACAGCAGGTAAAATATATCAGTAAGTAGTATGTCTCCAGAATTTAACATTGATTAAAATTAATATGGAAATCAATATATATCCAAATAAATGATTGAAAACCAACGTCATAGAAGAGGCTTTCCACACCATCACTTTTTGTGACATAATCATGGTCATTAACATGAATGAAAGTCCGATTGCCATAGCCACATCAATGATATTAGTCAATTTCAAGGATGTTTTTTGGGCACTGTAAACCACCAAAAACAACAACCCCGATATACTCACCAAATAGTTCATGGCCGAAAAATCATAATGATCCAAATAGAACAGTCCTAAAATCCATAAAATGGAAATTATCAACCCAAATTTATTGAATTTAACAGGTAAACGAATGAGTACAGAAATGAAAATTAGTGCTGGGAAAAGAACGTCATAGGCTGCAGTTAATGTGCTTTTAGTATGACTATTAATTAGATAAAATAATGACTCAGAAATTAATCCAGCTAAAACATAAATTAAGGCCGAAATATTATTTTTATTTTTAACTAAAATAGACCAGGATTTTATTGCCAAACCATTTGTAAAAAAAAGAATTGCAATGTAAAACCAGTAGATGAGCATTTAACTACAAACATATTGGAAATTCCTTGATTAACACTAGTAACATGTAACTATAAAACAGAAGACTTTAATAGTACATTATTACTATTGTTTCGCTGCGATTATTTATACAATTTCGTAAAGTTAAGAAATTTATACTTTTTTCAATATGGACATACACAATCAATGGCAAAGATTGCTTACCTCATGGTTCGCAAGCAGCAAGAAATTGTTGGTGCTGTTATTGGTGTATTTTGGGATGTTCTCTGCAGTAACGGCCCAAAACTCCTACGTTGTTTCAAATCCTTTTCCGAAAGATTTTTTTATTAAAAATAATGGGCAGTGGAATCATAAAGATTCCAATATTGGTTTTATTCTTTGGACAGGCAATCACAACATTTTATTATCAAAAAAACAAGCCGGGTTCACTTGGGAATATTTTCAAAGTTCTGGCAAGAAAAAATCTTTACAACAAGTTGAAGATCGTATCCAACAAGTGTTCTTGAATTCAAACCCATATCCCGAAATTATGGTTGAGGATTCTTCCAATTTTTATTGGACCTACGGGCCGGCAGAATGGAACTCAAAAGGTTTTAAACGTATCACTTACAAAAATGTATATCCGTCTATTGACGTCTATTACATTACCAGCAACAATCCACAATTAGGACTGTTGAAATACGGCTTTGTTTTACACCCTGGCGCAAATCCCAATCTAATTCAAATCCAGTATTTAGGGGCAAATCTTCAAGCAAAGGGTCGCAATCAACACCTCCTAAAAGCAGAACATTTTGGTTTATTAGACTCTGGCTGGGTGGCCGTACAAAATGAAAAATCCCTCAAAATCAACACCCAATTAAAGAACAACACACTAAACATTCATTTAAATTCCCCAAACCCAGTAAAATCAAAAATCGTCATCGACCCTTATGTCAAGGTTGTTGATAGCTTGATTGATTTTATTAAAAACGTCAAAGGATACGGTAATTTTTCTAACATTATCTCACAAATGGATTTCGATAAATATGGAAATGCCTATGTAATGAGCTTTTCTCAGAGATATCCGGAAATTGCAAAATACGATACTGGCGGTTTATTGAAATGGGTTTTCTCTGGACAACTTCCAAATATTCCTTGGTATTCAACAGCTCCCAATGATTGGGTAGTTGGAGCATTTGTAATTGATAAAGCTGCCGACGATATTTATATCTCTCAAGGTTTTAAACCCTTTGGTAATGGACCCGAAACCGCCAGAATCAATCTTGACGGTAACTATGACAATTATCTAGCCTATGGAAGGGCTGATGCTCCTGAAATTTGGGATTTAAACATATCATGTAAAAAAAATATGTTGGTCGCATCTGGGGGAGGAATTAGTGAACCTGTTAATATGACAATGCTCCCTAAAACAAGTTCTACCAACAAGCCCAATAAATATCGCGTTACAGACGACACCGCTAGTGTAGGTCAGGATATCGTCAGATCACATATTGATCTCGACAATAATTATTTTGTTTTAATAAATATTAAACAATATCGAACAAATTACGATTCAAATGGCTATCCATTAAATATTTACCTTCACATGTTTACTGCGGTAATCTTGGTAAACGATTCGTTCAATCATCCAAAGTATACCGTTGAATTGAGTAAATATTTTAAACTTAATGAGGCTGATAACTTTATACATGCGTCTTATTTAACCAACCGCTTCAACGGCCTTGCTGTTAATGATTCTTTTGTTTTTGCTTATGATGGAAAAGCCCTCGCTGCCATTGAGAAATTAACCGGTAAAATCAGATGCATCGACTCCGTGGCTTGGCATAAAGGTAAACGCGGACACCTCGGACAATCAGGGATTGCCGCTGACAACTGCAACCATGTTTTTTTAGGAGGTGATAGCGCCAATCTGCTTGTTTATTCATTCGTCAACAATAAGTTTTCTCTCGATACCAATATTCATCTGTTTTCTACCAAGAAAATCCGCAAAACCATCGATGTCCGCTTCAACGAGCTTACAAACCAACTTTTTGTGGCAGGAGATAGCTTTATAGCCTCCTTCCCCAACCCCTTCGCCTCCTCCTGCTCCATCACCCGAACTTTCAACGTTGATACCCTCACCACCTCGCGATGCAAAGGCGATTTCATTGCGCACATCACCGATGGCGATACCAATACAGACTATACCTTCCAGTGGAAAAACCTATCGGCGGCCAATCAACCCATCGTGCAGCTCAATTCAGGTACCAAACGTTTTCACGACACCCTTTTTGACCCCAAACCCGGCGACACCTTCGAACTTCTGGTTGCTAAAAATTACTTCTGCAACGGCGAATACCAAAAATTCGTTTTTACCACCGGTATCGTCAACCGAAGAGACGTTTACGACACCCTCTGCGCGGGCGATACCTTTGCCATCAGGCAGCACCGTGTGGGCTCCGACTCCGTGTTCAGCCATTCCCTCACCAACCGCTATTTGTGCGACTCGGTGGTGACCTACCATGTCACTTTTAAAGACAGCAGCAGCCTGTCGCAATCGGTCACGCTTTGCCGCGGCGACTCCCTAAAAGTCGGTGTTCACACCTACACCGATGCCGGTTTTTACAAAGATACCTTGACCAATTATTTGGGTTGCGACTCCTTCATTTACACCCGTTTTTCCATCGCCAAAGACACCGTTTTGATCAAAGAACACCTCTGCAACACCTTCTTTTACAAAGTGGGCGACTCCGCCTTTTACAAACCCGGAACCTACACCGTGGTCATGAGAGGTTCTACCGGTTGCGACTCGGTGGTCATTGCCCAAATATCCATGTCGCGCGATACCGCCGTGCGCATTCGTCCGAACATCTGCGACGGCGACAGTTTTATGCTCTTGGGACTTAGATACGTTCTGCCTGGAAATTATCAAACCCATTTGCCCAGACTTGACGGCTGTGACTCCATCATTCGGTTGACCCTGAATGTACGTCCCCACCATTGGATAGAACAAGACTCGGCCATTTGCTTCGGCGATTCTGTGTCCGTGGGCTCCAATGTGTATAAAAAACCAGGTGTGTACACCGATTCTCTCAAGAGCCTTTACGGTTGCGACTCGGTGGTGAACACCACTTTGGTCATCAATCCCAAATTCGATACCACGGTGGTTTACATTCTTTGCGGCGACAGCAGCGTGGTCATCAACAACAACACCTACAGTTCATCGGCCAATTTCAACTTCAAGCACAAGTCGAACGCTGGCTGCGATTCTTTGGTCAGATACAGGGTCATCAAAACCAATTTGGAACCCAATTTCAGCATCGACACGGCTCAACTTCCCAAGTTCACCCTCCAAGATTTATCCATCGATGCCAAGAAGTTCATCTGGAGTTTTGACGACGGATTCAGAGATTCGGTCAACTCCAGCATCACCTACCGGTTCATAGAAGCTGACAAAAACCACCGCATTTGCCTCAAAGTCACCGACAGTGTAGGATGCTTAGACAGCATTTGCATTGACATACCGCCCTCAAAACTAACCTTTGAGTTATACAACAGCTTCAGTCCCAACGGCGACGGCTTCAACGATCATTTTGTGGTGAAATCTAACGGCGAAGACCTGCAATACAGCATGATGATTTTCAATAGATGGGGAGCGAAGGTCTACGATGTAGACAAGGCTTGGACCAACCAACCCCAATTGTTCTGGAACGGCCGGGTCATGAACACAGGTCCCGACTGCCCTGCCGGCTCTTACTTTGTGTTGTACACCCTCTACCTAGACGGCCCCGACGCGCCCTCCACCAACATTCACGGAGCCATTAAGTTGATTAGGTGATTGGTTGATTTATAGTTATATTCGAATTTAGCCTATGAAAAGATTTATACTCTCTATCATTTTATTTTTAGGATTTATCAGTGCCACTTGGAGCAGAGGGGGACATCTTGAATATGCAATCACCAAAGACAGCTTGTTGGTGGTGAAAACCTTCATGATTCGCGATTGCAGAGGCACCGCCTTGAACTCAAATTCACTGACCCTCTTTTACCAAATTGGAAATTCAACCTCCTTCAATAAATGCGGTTCAGGAAATAAAAAAGTGGGCGTTCGCAAGAAAATTACCGACATCACTTTTCTGTGTCAAGGGGCCAAAGCGCCCTGCAGTCCGCAAAACACCTACGGTACCGGCAACGGATTTGAACTTCATGAATTTTGGGATACCTTTTCCCTAAAACAAGGGCCGTTCAAAGTGTTGCTCGATTCTTCATCTTGTCAAGAGGTGAAATTCATTGCTGCTATTTGTTGCCGCAATTCAGGCATCACCAACCACTCAACGGCAGGAACAGAAATGCACATTCCGTTGACCATATACTTCGGAAATCTCCGTAAAACCTTGTCTTGGATGAATCAATCGCCCAAGTACCCGTTGAACATCCCTTCAAAATTTGATTATTTCGTGACCCAGGAAGTTCCGCTTTCGGCGAGCGATGAAGAAGGTGATGTGCTCAGATACTCGTTTGATAAATGCTACAACAGTGCAACGGCACAAGTTAACTACACCACCGGTACCCTACAGCCTTTCCCTGCCAACTGCAATGGCTCGTCAGCGGCGTGCAATGCCAATCCGAACTTGCAGTTGCCCAACGGCGTATTTTTAGACAGCAACAGCGGAAGAATGGTCTTCTACAGCCAAAACGTGCAACAAACCGTCAATTTTGCTGTTACCGTGCGCGAATACAAGGCAGATACCAACGGCAATCTAGTGCTCGTTTCCCGCCAACTCAAGGAATATTATTGGTTCATTGGTGATCAACAGTCAGCCAATTTGTCGCCAGAAATAAAATCATTGGATGCCTATGACGCCTTCGTGGGTGATACGCTCGTGGCTGAGTTCAACGTCAATGACCGCTTTTCAGGATCCATCACCAAAACAGATACCATTGATGTTCAATACACTAGCAGTGACACTAGAATTCAGGTGACGGTTTTAAATCCCAAATCAAAAAATAAAAAAGTACAAATCAAGTTCGTTCCCACAGCAGCAGACTTTAAAAATGAACGTTTGTTTGTGAACCTGTATGCTACAGATAGGTACTGCCCTAATCTTACGGGAGCCTTCAAGCGAATTTCCATCAAAGTGAAGAAAAAGGCGCATGTTGGTGTAACGGTTTCAGAAAACCATTGTGAGTCCTTGAATTTGAAGGCCACCGTTGATACTTCGTTGATCAAAGGAAATCTCAGCTTGCAGTGGTTGGTTCAAGATTCAGCCACCAAAGTGGTGTATAAATACAATTCGAATCCGCTAAATTCGCCCCAACTTCCTAAGGGAAAAAAGTACCTTCAACTGGTTCTATCTCATCCCGATTACAGTTTCCCGGAATGGAAAGACACCTTTGTTTTTGCCAAGGCAGGTGAAGTTAAGTATTACAAAAGTTCGAATTTGTGCTCCGGCGACTCTCTGACTTTGGGCATTAATTCCAAAAACATGAAGGGCTTGGCCATGGTAAAATACACCTTGAAAGGCGAAACGATTCAACATCCCCAGAAATTCAAGCCCCAAGACAGTGCTTTCAGAATGTATTTCGAAGCCCTAGACAGTTCTGGTTGCACCGCCAGAGACTCCCAAGATTTCACCGTGGTGCCCCTGCCCCAACCCAAATTCAAAGAGGCCTTGAGTGTGTGCGGAAACCAAGCCGAAATCAAGCTAACTGACTTACCCATTGACGGTTCCTACCAATACCAGTTTACCTGTTCGGCGCCAAATACCATTCAAAACAGTGTTTTTAAATTCAACGATGTTTTTCTAGACGGTAAATCGTTTCCATTTATTAGGGTTAAGACCACCGATACTTTTCAGTGTTCCGCAGTGGATAGTTTTCAATTGAAAGTTTATGATCACCCCAAGTTTTCGAGTGTTTCTAAGGAAATCTGTCAGAATGAAACCTACATTTCCCTAGATGAACTCATTAACGGTAAATTGCACCCCATCATCCATGAATTTCAAATCATTGAGATTCCCGCCGGGAACCCATCGCCACCGTCTCAAGGTTGGTTGGTCAAAAATAGCCAAGGAACGCTGCTGAATGTAGGCCCGAAAAGAGAAGAGCAATTTGCAGGACGTTACCGCATTTTGGTATCCGCCAATGCTCAAACCTCCCAATGCAATTACACAGACACGCTCAGCATTACTGTGGTCAATGAGCCTAAATTTCAGTTTACCGAGGGATTTTTCCTCTGCCAAAATCAACCCTACGACCTTTTAAAAGAGGTGAAATTGGACGGAAAATCGGCTCAAAATGGCATTTTCAGATTGACCCGCTTTGACAATCAGGTGAATCCCGTGGTTTTGGGTACGCAGTTGATTGATCAGCGCATCATGCCCAAAACGGCACGTGCCGGACTTTGGGAAGCGCAGTATATAGGTCCCAGCAACGGATGTTCAGACACATCGGATGTGAGTTTCAGAATTTTCCAAACGCCAGAATCCCGTTTCAACATGAACAACGATTCAGTTTTAACCACGGCATCACCCAAAATTGATATCATCAACAATTCCAGCATTGAAGAAAATTCAACACTGACCTTTCTTTGGAACCCTGGCACTGGAAACCCATCAGACAACTCCACCGAGAGGAACTTCAAATTCACCTATCCAACCATTTCTGCTGAGTACCTCATCACATTAATTAGCAGCAGTATCATTGGTTGCAATGACACGGCAACTCAGAGCATCAGAGTGGTGGAAAAAAACGGTTTGAAGGATTTGATAAAACAAAGTTCGTTTTCGTATTTCAAATTAAGCCTCTACAATTTATCCGGACAACTCATTGACCAACAAACCATTGACAAAGAAACCATTTGGCATACAAAAGTTCCAGGATTGTACATAGCCGTTGTTGAAGGAAGCCACGACGGCCAAAATTTTGAGATTCAATTCAAGGGGAAAGTGGTGATTCAACCTCAATAAAGTATCTTTACCCTGTGGAATTCAGGTCAGATACTTTTACCCTTCCCACCCCAGAAATGCGTGATGCCATGTTCAGTGCGCAGGTGGGTGACGATGTTTTTCAAGAAGATGTTTCCATCAATGCGCTGCAAGAATTTTCAGCTGCGTTGTTCGGATTTGAGGCAGCCCTGTTCTGTCCATCAGGCACCATGACCAACCAAATTGCTATCAATGTGCATACAAGGCCCGGAGATGAAGTGATTTGCGAGGAAGGTTCTCATGTGTACTTTTACGAAGGTGGTGGCATTGCCAAAAACTCCGGCTGCCAAGTGCGTTTGATTGCGGGAGACCGCGGAAGAATCACTGCCCAACAAATATTGCCTTGCATCAACCCTGATGATCCTCACAAGGCTCGCACCCGTTTAGTGTCCCTCGAAAACACCTGCAACAGAGGAGGCGGAAGCTGTTACGACATTCAAGAAGTCAGAAAAATCAAAGCCCTTTGCGATGCCCACGGATTGTCGCTGCATTTGGATGGTGCCCGATTGATGAATGCGTTGATTTTTTACAGTCAATCAGACGGCAGACCTTGGCAGGAGCATGCCAAAGAATGGGGCTCTTTGTTTGACAGCATATCGGTTTGCCTCAGTAAAGGTTTGGGTGCTCCCGTGGGAAGTCTTCTCTTGGGAAGCCGCGAATTCGTTCACCAAGCCCGCAGAGTGCGCAAAGTGATGGGCGGAGGAATGCGCCAAGCCGGATTTTTAGCCGCAGCAGCCCAATTCGCTTTAGAACATCAAGTAGATAGACTTCAGGAAGACCACCAAAACGCCCAACTTTTAGAAAAAACCTTGCTGGCATGCAGCTATGTAAAATCGGTGATGCCCGTAGAAACCAACATTGTCATTTTTGAATTACACCCTGAAATTGATCCCACTCAATTCATTCAATACATGAATCAAAACGGGGTAAAATTATCATCGATGGGCGGTTCTAAAATTCGGATGGTCACTCATTTGAACATCCAATCTTCTGATATTGAAGGTGCCCGTCATACACTCACACAATTTCAATCGTAGCTTTTTATGGGATTTTGGGTGAACGTTTGGAAATATCCGTCAGTGGTGAAACAGGTTTTGAGCGATGTGAAAAACATCACTACAGTACTGCAATTGCTGAAAAACGACCCCCATTTACCCGAAGCAGCCCAACAAATTCTAAACCATAAAAAAGCGTTTCACAGGGTAAGCCAATACGCGTTGGTTCACGGAGTGTTGAATTTTGGGATTGCCCGTTACTGGGGCCGAAAACTAACCCCAGAAGAAGTATCAGCCACTCTTTTCGCCTGTGCCTCTGGGCCGTTTTTCGATGATTTTTTTGATGAAAATCAACACGAACCCGAAGAACTTTTTCAGTTGATTCAAGAAAAAATCAACATCCCTGTGAAGTCCCATCAAGAAATAGCCTATGCCTATTTGTTGAAAAAGGTTTACCACTTTGTGGCCGACAAGTCCCGTTTTTATGAATTCTTTCAAGAGGTTTACCAAGCACAATGGCAATCCAAGTCACTCTTGAACCCAGAACTTCCCCGTTCAGAATTGGCAGCAATATCGGCTCGTAAAGGGGCGGTAAGCGCTTGGGTTTTTAGAAGTTTGATTGCAGAACCCATATCTCCCGAAGAACTGAACATGCTCGAGCAGTTGGGGTATTTGGGTCAGTTCATGGACGATATTTTTGACCTCTACGACGACCATCACGAAGGACTGCAAACCCTTGCAAACGATTATTCCGGCGATTTCACCCCGGTATATGAGAAGTTCTTGAAGGAAATAGAAGAATTAAAAGTCCTGATTCAAAAACTGCCTTTTTCAAAAAACAGAAAAATGCGTTTTCAGCGTGAATTGATGTTGATGGTATCGGGCGGAATTTTGGCCTGCCAACATTTCTTAAAAGTTCAGAGAAAATACGGGCATATGGATATTCAAAACATCCCCCGAAAAGAGCTCATCGTAGATATGGAAAGCAAGAAGAACCATGTAAAAATGCTTCTCCTTGCTTTGAAATATGCTTAACAGCGTATTCTTGCGAATTCTCGAGTTTATCCCAAAAACGGATATCTGTAATCTGTAGGAGGGTTAAACGTTTCTTTGATGGTTCTTTGAGACGTCCAACGCAACAAATTCACTTTAGCGCCTGCCTTATCGTTGGTTCCGCTTCCGCGACCGCCGCCAAAAGGCTGCTGGCCCACAACGGCACCCGTAGGCTTATCGTTGATGTAGAAGTTACCTGCACTGTGTCTCAAAGCCCAAGTAGCATCAGCTATGGCTTGACGATCTTGAGCCAAAACCGCACCGGTTAAGGCGTATTCGCTGGTAGAATCGATGAGTTTGAAAATCTCATTCCACTGAGCATCTTCGTACACATAAATGGTTAAAACAGGACCAAAAATCTCCTCGCACATGGTGGTGTATTTGGGATTATTCGCCAAAATGATGGTTGGATCAATGAAGTAACCGTTGGTTTTATCGTAGGTTCCGCCGTGCAAAATTTCAACACCGTCGTTTTTAGCTTGATCAATGTAACGAGCAATCTTATCGAACGCTTTTTCATCAATTACGGCATTGACAAAGTTGGTGAAATCTTCGGTTGGACCCACTTTAATGGTCTTCATTTCCGCCAACAAATCTTCTTTCACTGAAGCCCAGATGCTTTGAGGGATGTACACCCTTGAAGCCGCTGAACATTTTTGTCCTTGGAATTCAAACGCCCCGCGAATGATAGCTGCAACCAAGGCTTTTTGATCTACTGAGTTATGAGCTAAGATGAAATCTTTTCCTCCGGTTTCACCCACAATTCTTGGATAGCTGCGGTATTTAGCAATGTTCTCACCAATGGTCTTCCACATGTGTCTGAACACACCCGTTGAACCGGTGAAATGCAATCCTGAAAAATCAGGGTGATTGAATACCACATCGCCAATGGCTGGTCCGTCGCCGTAAATGATGTTAATGACACCATCGGGCAATCCTGCTTCTTTGAACACGCGCATCAATAGATTCGCGCTGTAAATTTGGGTATCTGCGGGCTTCCATACCACCACATTCCCCATTAACGCCGCGGCAGTGGGCAAATTGCCTGCAATGGCCGTGAAATTAAAGGGAGTTACTGCAAAAACGAATCCTTCCAAAGCTCTGTATTCAAGACGGTTCCAGATTCCGGGTGAATTCTCACCGGGTTGTTCGCTGTAAATTTCAGCCATATACTGCACGTTGAAGCGCAAGAAATCAACCAACTCACACACGGCATCAATCTCAGCCTGATAACAGTTCTTGCTTTGCGCCAACATGGTCACGGCGTTGATATCGTAACGGTATTTGGTGGCAAACAGTTCAGCTGCTTTCAAGAAAATAGCCGCTCTTTGCTCCCAAGGAAGTTCTTCCCAAGAAGATTTTGCTGCCAATGCCGCTTCAATGGCTTGTTTGGCGTGATCAGCATTACCAATGTGAAATTCTCCAATTTTGTGCTTCAAATCGTGGGGAGGGAAAATTTGCTGAACAATGCCTGTTCTGATTTCTTTCCCTCCAATGTACATGGGGATATTTACCACTTCAGAGCGCCATTTGTTGAGCGCTGCTTGAAGGTTTTCGCGTTGATTGCTGCCAGGAGCATAATCGTAAACAGGCTCATTTTTAGCCTTGGGAATGTGAAAAAATCCGTTCATAGTGAAATTTCAAACACGAAAATACAACCACTTATCGAAATACCCGTGATTCCCGTCACTCATTTCACGATTACTTATTCATTAATTAAAGAAAAGGCCATGTTTTGGCGTTAACTTTGCACCATGAAAAGTACCCTATTGGCCTCTCTTCTCATTACTTCTTTTACCTCTGTTTTCGCGCAAACAAATCCTGTAATAACCGAACCTACAGTAACAGTGGCAGCACCTTGCATAGCTGCTCCCAAAAAGCCCAAAAATGTGATATTGCTCATCGGAGATGGAACCGGCCTTGCGCAGTGGTCTGCAGCTCAAGCGAGCACCAAGGATAACCTTCAGGTATTCAATTTGGTTGAACACATAGGATTAAGCAAAACCTCCAGCTCCAGCAATTGGGTAACCGATTCAGGAGCCGGTGCCACAGCATTTTCCATCGGTGAAAAAACCTTCAATAAAGCCATTGGGGTCAGAGCCGATTCTACACCTGCTTTTACCCTTTCTGAAATATTGCATGTCAAAGGAAAAGGGACAGGTTTGGTGGCTACTTGCGGACTCACACACGCTACTCCCGCTTCTTTCTACGCCCACCAGGTGAGTCGTTACATGGACAAAGAAATTGCCAATGATTTTTACAGCGGTTTCATTGATATTGCCATTGGCGGCGGATACCCTTGGTACGACAGCGCCAAACTATCTCAAGCGGGTTATCAGCGCTTTGTCTGCACAAAAGATTCTCTCCATAAAATCAACTCATCTAAGTTTATCGCTTTTTACGATAAGAGTAACGATGTACCCAAAGTTCGCGATGGACGTGGAGACTTTTTAACAAACGCAAGTATGGCAGCCATTCGCAATTTATCCCAAAATCCCAACGGATTTTTCTTGATGATCGAAGGAAGCCAAATTGATTGGGGCGGACACGAAAACGACGCAGACTATGTGATTACCGAAACCCTTGACTTCGATAAAACCATTGGTGCCATTGGCGCTTGGGCTAAAGAAAACGGTGAAACTTTGGTGATTGTCACTGCTGACCACGAAACCGGCGGCTTGACCATGCCGGGTTACGACAAAACCGCAGGAAGGCCCGTATCCCTATTTTCTACCAAAGACCACACCGGAATTCCCGTTCCCGTGTTCAGTTTTGGACCAGGATCTGAGGCATTCAAGGGCGTTTACGAGAACAACACCATCCACCAAAAAATATTGCAATCCTTCGGAGAATGACCTACGGAATCATCATACCGGCGCGAATAGGCAGCACCCGCTTTCCCGAAAAGCCGCTCGCCCTCATTCACGGCAAACCCATGATTGTGCGAACCGTAGAATCGGCCCTAAAATGCGTGAGAGATGGATTTTTGGGTGTGTGTGTCGCCACCGATGATCACCGCATTGCAGACGCCGTATTGAACGCCTTCCCCCACCAGGTTTCGGTAGTGATGACTGACCCACTTTTACCCAACGGCACCGCTCGTTGCGCCGCGGCCCTCTCCCATTTACCTTGGAAATCAGACATCATCGTCAACCTTCAAGGCGACGAACCCTTCATAGAAGCCAGTCAAGTTTTCTCTTTGTTGGATTGTTTTTCGGGGGATGCTTTTACGGCTCCCACCGACATTGCCACGTTAAAAATTGAACTGGCACCCGAAGACCTTAACAATCCCAATCGCGTCAAAGTGGTTTGCGGCATACACGGACAAGCATTGTATTTCTCACGAAGTCCCATACCCTTTCATCGCAATCCCTCTCCCTTAAAAAACTTCCGCCACATTGGCATGTACGCTTATCGCACCGATATCTTACAAACCCTTTCCACCCTCTCTGAAACCCCACTTGAACAATCAGAATCACTCGAACAACTTCGTTGGCTCGAACACGGTCTCCGCATCAAAGTCGCCGAAACCCACCACGAAAGCCCATCCATTGACACCCCGGAGGATTTGGAGTTGGTCCATGGGCGGTAGTCGGAAGTCGGTGGTCGGTGGTCGGTGGTCGGTGGTCTGTAGTCGATAGTCTGTAGTCTGTGGTCTATAGCCTGTAGTCCGTGGCTATTTTACTAAATAATCTAAACTAGTACTTCAATCAACTGGCTTTGCACCATCGACTATGGACTATCGACTATCGACTATCGACTATCGACTATGGACTATGGACTATCGACTATGGACTATCGACTATGGACTATCGACTATCGACTATTGACTTAAATAGGTTTAAACCCTTCAAATCCATTTCTGCAGTTATTGCAGTAATGCAAGCTTCGGCACAATGTGGGACCGAAGGGAGATTGAAGAGTGGTGTTGCGGCTGCCGCACAAGGGACAGGGAGTGTCACTGAGAACGTCGAGTTCTATGTAACCCTCGTGCTTGACTGGAGGTGCAAGTCCGTGTTTAAGGAGGGCTGCCCTTCCCTTTTCGGTGATTAGATTGGTGTTCCACTGGGTCTCGAACGATGTTTCGACTTCAATTTCTTGAAAACCCGCATCGGTGAGAGCGGTTCTGACCAGATCTTCCATGACTCTTAAGGCAGGACAACCGGAAAAGGTGGGTGTTAATTGAACGTACGCATGATCGGAGGCGCGAGATTCAATTTTGGTCACTATTCCTAAGTCAACCAAAGAAATGGTGGGAATCTCAGGATCCATCACCGTTTCTAATATTGATTTAATTCTCGCGCTCGTTTCCATAATTTATTTTACCATTCTGCCGATGGGTCAATGCGGAAGACTTCCGTCATTTCATCAAGCAAGGGCTGCAAATGTTCGGTGTGCACGCCTTTACGCCCCCCGAAAAGAGGAGCCGCGTCGGTAGGCACGGTATAACCGTAGGATTCCAACAAAGGCACAACGGTGTCAAGCCATCTTTGTTGAAGAGCCGCTTCGCCTATGAAAAGGCCCGACTCCATCAATTCCTGCTCGAAATTTGAGGGCTCGAACATTCCCAAAGCATGCGGAAACAATTCATTGATAGACTGTTGCATACGAATCTTAGATTCTTCCGAACCATTGGCAAGCTGCTTCAACCACGAATTTGCGTGCATGGTGTGGTACTTTATTTCACCCTTGAACTTTTTAGCCACCATTTGGAGGGGTTCAAAAACGGTCTCGGTCAACGCCTCAAATCTGAGAGCATCTGCGTGATCGTAGAAAAAGTGTCTCACCAGTGAAAAATCGTATTCTCCAATGGGAAATTCCACCATTTGGCAGTTATGAAACTGAAAATCATTGCGGGTAAACGCCACCGTATCAGGATCAGACTCACCCAATTCATGCAGAATCTCATAAAGCGCAAGTGACTGACCTACTTTATCTTGAGCCATGCTCGAAAACGCAATATCCTCCTCTAAAATTGGACCCAATCCGGTCCATTCAGAGTTTCTATGTCCCAAGATCAAAAGATCATCGGCCATTCTATACAACAAGTCTTTCAGACCTTCTACGTGTTTTTCTGTAAATTCCATTTCCTAATAATTAAGCGTTTTTAGCGGCCTCTCTCGCCTTGAAAGCGTTGATTCTATCAATTACCTTGTAGGCATCTGGCTCACGATACTTCTTGGTAGCGGTGGTTTCAAAAATGTCTGAATCCATATATTCGGTAACAAAAATATCCGATGTTCTCACCACCCAAAGATTCACGCACTGCCCACGACGGGTGTACTGCTCTTTAGCAAAAACCATAGCCAACTCATGGCTAGGAGCATGCACATTTCCAACATGAACGTGGTGGGTACCGCGTTTGCGTTGTTCAAAAACTTCGTAGGTTTCGAAATGATCCAACGGCTGCAACTCACCTTCGCGGGTTTCAGCATCAATATTTTCTCGAGTAACTCGGGGGTCTAGACTTACAATTTTCATTTTTTCGGGGGATATTTTGATGCAACTATTAAGCTAATGGGGTAACGTATTTAGCATCCTTGCGCAAGATGGCATTTCTCACCCAGCGGCCTTTTTCTTCGGCTTTTCTTCTCACTGCCAAACGCTCTTTATTGCAAGGACCGTTTCCGTTGATTACTTGCTTAAATACTTCCCAATTGGGCTCAGTATATTCCCACTTTCCAGTTTCTTCGTTCTTCTTCAAGTTTGGATCTGGCAAAGTCAAGCCCAAATCCCAAATCTTAGGAACGTACATATCCAAGAAAGTCTGACGCATATCGTCATTGGTGCCCATTTTTACCTTCCAACGCATCAACACCTCTGTATGAACCGACATTTTATCTGGCGGACCGAAGAAATGCATGATAGGCTCCCACCAACGGTTCAAAGCGTCTTGCACCATTTCACGTTGTTTTGGAGTTCCCGTTGCCAAAAATACCACGTTATCATGTCCATATTTCAAATGGAACGATTCCTCAGCACAAATACGCTCAAGCGCTCGGCAATAAGGACCATAACTACCTTTACTATTTGCCAACTGATTCACTATCGCACCAGCGTCAATCAACCAAGCAATCACCGCACTGTCTGCCCATGTTTTTGCTGGATAATTAAATACGTTTGAATACTTACTTTTTCCGTTGATCAAATCATTGGTCATGTCCTCTCTAGACTTACCTAAAGTTTCAGCAGCAGAATAAAGTAATTGTCCGTGTCCAATTTCATCCTGAACCTTAGCCATAAGGGCTAATTTCCTTCTAAATCCAGGTGCACGGGTAATCCAAGTACCTTCTGGTAAAGCACCAATAATTTCGGAGTGAGCGTGTTGCTCAATCATACGAATCAATTGTTTTTTGTACTGTTCAGGCATCCAATCGTTTGGTTCAATTTTTTCACCTGCAGCGATGCGAGCTTCAAATTCAGCCAATTTAATGGGATCTTCGTTTGCAGTCAACGAATTGGTAGCGGCTGGGTTTTCAACGTAAGCGTTTCCGTACATATAAATATTATTAAATTTTTTGTTTCGATAATCCGGTTAATACAAATTGATTCAATTGCTGAGCAACTTGAAGTGGAGTCAGAGTACCAGTTGGTTTATACCATTCAACTACGCTATTCAAGGCACTTAACAGAGTTAATGCAGCAAACTTAGTTTCCACCTCGTTAAAATGTCCTTCGTCAATGCCTAATTGAATGATCTTGCGAATTTCTTGTTCGTAATGATTTCTTTTTGACACAAAATCCAACCGAGGCTCTTCTTTTAGGTATCTCCATTCGTGCATAAACACGGTTGATGCATTTAAATCTGCACATAAAATTTCAATATGTAGTTTTACCAACATACTCAACTTCTCAGGAGCATTGAAATAAATATCATTTACTTCAAGAACGGCAGACTCAAATTTTGAAGCAAGATCAAAGCAAACGGTTTCCAAAAGTTCATCTTTCGATGAAATATGGTTGTAAATACTGGCTGCTTCAATACCCAATTCTTTGGCAAGAAGTCGCATGGTAAGTCCACCAAACCCATGAGTTTTCATAAGTCTAAGGGCGATGCTGCGAATTTCTTCTTTCCTAGCCATTGCTTTACACTAACTAACGTATGTTAGTTTAGCAAATATAGAAATAAAAACTCAAAATACAAGGGGGCAAAAAAAAAGCCTCACGGTTAGGTGAGGCTTTTTAATCAATAAGGTTGGCGGCGACATACTTTCCCAGGGGTTAACCAAGTATCATCTGCGCTGAGGGGCTTAACTTCTCTGTTCGGAATGGGAAGAGGTGGACTCCCTCGCCATAG
>JACCDU010169677.1_pt1 | contig 17742 bp, 14 predicted proteins | sample 7446081 | NCBI WGS metagenome assembly JACCDU01 (sample SAMN15323447, study PRJNA562643) | freshwater metagenome | isolation source: river surface water | place: USA:Blue River Watershed | collected 2017-08-17
CCGGCGTGTGCGGACCGACCGCGACGCCGGCGAGCAGGAAGCCGACGACGGGCGAAAGCCCGAGCCGGTGGGCGACGTAGCCCAGGACGAGGGCGGCGGCCATGCCCGTGGCGAAAGTCAGCACGATATCATTGCCCATCGCGCCCAAGTTAGCGATTGCCGAAGGACCGCAAGTCCTGTCGCCGATGCTCGACGCTTGCCCCGCGGGGTTCCGTCCATACGCAGGAGGGCGTGAATTCCTCGGAGCAACTCTTCCAGCGCGCCCTCGCGATGATCCCGGGCGGCGTCAATTCCCCGGTCCGCGCTTTCCGCTCGGTCGGCGGCACCCCCTTCTTCACGAGATCGGCGAACGGCGCCCGCCTGACCACCGCCGACGGCCAGGAGCTCGTCGACTTCGTGCTGACCTGGGGCCCGGCCATCCACGGCCATAACGACCCGGACATCCGCGCCGCCATCCGCGAGGCCCTCGACCGCGGCACCAGCTTCGGCACCCCGAACCCCCTTGAGGTCGAGATGGCCGAGCTGATCCTCGCCTGCGTCCCCGCGGTCAAGAAGGTCCGCATGACCAACAGCGGCACCGAGGCCACGATGTCCGCCATCCGCCTCGCCCGTGGTTTCACCGGTCGCCCGAAGATCATCAAGTTCTCCGGCTGCTACCACGGCCACGTCGACTCCCTGCTCGTGAAGGCCGGTTCCGGCGCGCTCACCCAGGGCAACCCGGATTCCGCCGGCGTCACCCCGGGCACCGCGGCCGACACGCTCGTCGCGGAATACAACAACCTCCCGGCGCTCACCGCGCTCTTCGCGGCCAACGCCGGCCAGATCGCCGGCCTCATCGTCGAACCCTTCCCGGCCAACGTCGGCCTGATCCTCCCGGACGAGGGCTTCCTCGCCGGTCTCCGTGAACTCTGCACCCGGCACGGCACCGTGCTCATCTTCGACGAGGTGATGACGGGATTCCGCCTCTCCCTCGCGGGCACGCAGGGCCTGCATGACGTCGTCCCCGACCTCGTCTGCATGGGCAAGATCATCGGCGGCGGTCTCCCGGTCGGCGCCTTCGGCGGCAAGGCCGAGATCATGGACAAACTTGCCCCGCTCGGCCCGGTCTACCAGGCCGGTACGCTCTCGGGCAACCCGCTCGCCATGGCCGCCGGCCTCGCCTCGGTCCGCAAGCTGAAGGCGCAGGATCCCTTCGCCCGCCTTGATGTCCTCGGGCGCCGTGTGCGCGACACCTTGCTCGCCGCCGCGCAGGCGAAAGGTATTCCCCTCCAGGTCCCGCAGGTCGGTTCGATGTTCTCGTTGTTCTTCAACGAACAGAAGGTCCGCAACTACGACCAGGCCATCGCCTCCGACGGAGACCTTTACCGCAAGGTGTTCCGGACCGCGCTCGACCGCGGCGTCTACCTCGCGCCGTCGCCTTACGAGACCGCCTTCCTGTCGACCGCCCACGAGGGCAAGGATATCGGCAAGGCCTGCGAGGTCCTCGACGCCGCCGTGCGCGCCCTCTGATCATGAAACTCGCGTTCATCGGGGCGGGGCGGATGGCCGGGGCGATGGTGCGCGGGCTGCTCCGTTCCGAGGCCTGCCAGCCTGCGGATATCGCCGTGATTGGCGGCGCCGGCGCCACTGCGGCGAACCTCGCGCGCGAGACCGGGGTCCGCTTGGCGACCTCGGCGGACGACCTCCTGGTCGGCGCCGATGCCGTCGTGGTCGCCTGCAAACCACAGGTCTTCCTCAAGCTCGATCCCGCTTTCGGTCCGCCCGCCGCCGGCAAATTGGTGCTCTCCGTCCTGGCCGGGACGCGGCTTGCGAAGCTCGGCACGTTCTTTCCGGGCGCCCGCGCGCTCGCCCGCGCGATGCCCAATACCCCCGGCGCGGTGGGGCAGGGTATCACCGCTCTCTGCTCTGAGCAGCTGCTTTCGTCGGCCGACGCCGCGACCGTGCAGGCGATCCTCGCCGGGCTCGGCGCGGTCGTCGAGGTGCCCGAGCCGATGTTCGACGCCGTCACCGCCGTCTCCGGCAGCGGGCCGGGCTTCTTCTTCGAGTACGTCGCCGCCTACGAGCAGGCCGCGGTCGGTCTCGGCTTTACGCCAGAGCAGGCCAAGGTCCTCGTTCGCCAGACTTTCAGCGGCTCGCTCGCCTTGCTCGCGGCCACCGGGGAGACCCCGGAAAACCTGCGTAACCAGGTCACCTCGCCCGGCGGCACGACCCGCGCCGGTCTCGATGCGCTGGAAGCCGGCAAGTTTCGCGACGTCGTCGCCTCGGCCCTGCTCGCCGCGCGGAAGCGTGGCGAGGAGCTGGGGAAGGCTTAGGGCAACGGCAAGGGCTTGGGCCGGGGCTAGGGCTGGGCCCCGCCCTTGCCAGCCTGTTATTGCCCCGAGGAGGCCGACTTGGGGGAATTCGCCGCGGCGGTCACCAGGTCTGCTCGACGGTGATCGGACCTTCGAGCGGCAGGCGCACGAAGGAGCGACCGGCGAAGCTCGGCTCGCCGTCGAAGCCGTTCAGGGGGCGATGCTTCTCGCGCGTGCCGAGCAGGCGGAGATTGGTCTTCGAGGTGATCGCCAGGTCGAAATGCAGGAAGCCCCAGGCATCATACCGCTGACCTTTCCAGGAAGGGCAGTAGGTCTCGACGACGATCTTGCCGTCGGCGATCTGGTAGCGGCCGACGTACCACTTGGCGACCTCGAGTTTAAGGAGCACCGTGTTCATGAGCGAAGCGGCGGGTGTCTCCACGACGCCTCCGGCGTAGCTGGCGTTGGTCAGCACCCTCCCGTCGGGCAGGAAGAGGAAAGCGAGCCGCTTCTCCGCCGGCGCGTTGCCCAGCGGCGGGCGCGCCTGCGAGATGTAGAGCCGAGGCTCATCCGCCGTCGCCTCCCCGGGCGCGGGCGCCGCGATGGTCCAGAGCCCGGCGGGCGGAAGGGTATGGCCTGTCTCGGTCGGGGCCGGGACGGAGCCGCAACCGACTACGAAGGTCGCGGCGAGGGCGATCAGGACAAGACGCATACGGTGCCGACGATGCGGGTTACCGGGTATTTTACTAGTATTATCAGCGGTTCCAGGGGGCGCGGGCGAGGAGCAGGCCCATGCCGCACCAGTCCGTGACGCCGGCGAAGACCAGCCCGGCACCGACGAAGCCGCTGAGACCGTAGAAGCCCGGGTGGACGAAGGTGCCCAGGAGCACGCCGGTGAAGACCATCGCACCCGCGGCGATGCGGACCTGGCGTTCGACCGAGATCACCCCGCCCGCGTCCTGGTCCATCGGCAGACCGGCTTGCCGGCAGGCGTTCGTGCCGCCCTGGACGACGAGCGTCCTGAGTCCGCTGGCGGCGAGCTGCTTGGCCGCCGTGCGGGCTCGGCCGCCCGAGGCGCACAGGAGCAGCACGGACTTCGGTTCCTGGCCGACGAGCAGGGCGCGTACGGCTTCGCTGGTGACCTGTTCGAGGGGCAGGTTGATGGCGCCGCGGACCCGGCTGGAGCGGAACTCGGCGGGGGAGCGGACGTCGAGCAGCAACGCGCCGGCGCCGGCCTCGGCCAGGACGTTCAGGGGGTGCAGTTCGTCGTGGCTGTCGCGGGCGAGCGTCCCGGGGGCGCCGCAGGCCTTGACCGTGCCGCCGGCGGCGGCCGGTGCCGCGATGGTCGCGGGCCGGTTGAGGGCGAGGTCGCGGACATAGGTGGCGCCGCTGACGTTGCGGGCGTCGAAGCCGTGCTCGCGGAGGAGGCGCGTACCCACGTGGGCCCGCAGGCCGCTATGGCAGACGACGGCGGTCGGCTTGGATCGATCGAGTTCGCCAAGCCGCTCCCGCAGCGCGTTGAGCGGGATGTGGCGGGCATGGTCCGCGCCCAGGAGCTTCAGCTCGGTGCGCTCGTCGGCGTCGCGCAGGTCGATCACTTGGTAGCCGGAGAGATCGGCGTCCGGCGGCAGGAGCGGGGCGAGGCCGTCGAGGTCGTTCATCGCCGCGAAAGCGGCCATGTGCAGCGGGTCCTTGGCGGAGCCGAAGGGCGGCGCGTAGGCGAGGTCGACCTCCGCGAGGTCGCGCACCGTGCCGCCGAAGTGCAGGAAGGAGGCGACGACATCGAGGCGTTTGTCGATACCCGCCGCGCCGACCGCCTGGGCGCCGAGGATCCGCCCCGACCCGGCTTCATAGACGAGCTTGAGCGTGAGGGACTTGGCGCCCGGGTAATAGCCGGCGTGGTGGTTGGCGGTGATGTGCACGGCCCGCGCCGCGAGGCCGCGCTTCTGGGCGGACTTCAGCGAGTCCCCGGCGATGCCCGCGCCGAGCCCGAAGACCTTGATGATCGCGGTCCCCCAGGCGGAAGGGGCGGGGGCGGATTTCCCGGTCGCGGCGTGTTCGCCGACCAGGCGGCCGGTGCGGTTGGCGATGCCCGCGAGCGGGACGCGTCCGCGGAGGCCGGTGGGGCCGAGGCGGTATTCCGCGGCGTCGCCGACGGCGTAGATATCGAGGTCCGTCGTGCGTTGGTATTCGTCCGTCAGGATGCCGCCGGTCGGCCCCAACCCGAGCCCGGCGGCGACCGCGAGCTGGTTGTAAGGACGCACGCCGAGACCGAGGATGACGAGGTCGGCCTCGATGGTGACGCCGTTCTCAAGCACGACGCCCGTGGCCTGGCCGGCGACCTCGCGGATGGCGGTGAAGCCCGCGCCCGAGATCAGCCGGATGCCATGCCGGAGGAGTTCGCGCCGGAGCGGCTCGGCCATCTCGGCGTCGAGCGGCGGCAGCACCTGGCCGACCTTCTCGATGAGCGTGACGGCCAGGCCGCGTTCGTTGAGCTGCTCGGCGACTTCCAGGCCGATGAAGCCCGCGCCGACCACGGCGACCTGCTTGACCGAAGGCAGCTGGGCGAGGATACGGTCCATGTCCTCGATGTTACGGAGCGAATGCACGCCTTGGGCGCGGACACCCGGGACGTCCGGGATCAGCGGGGCGGCGCCCGGCGCCAGGATCAGCTTGTCGTAGGACTCCGCGTACTCCGTGCCGGCGACGTGGTCGCGGATGCGCACGGTCTTCCGGGCGCGGTCGATCGCGAGGGCCTCGTGACGGACGCGGACTTCGATGTCGAAGCGCTGCTTGAACAGCGCGGGCTTGGCCACGAGGAGCTTGGCGCGGTCCTGGATGACGCCGCCGAGGTGGTAGGGAAGGCCGCAGTTGGCGAAGGAGACGTAGGCGTCCTTCTCCAGCATGATGATACGGGCCCGTTCGTTCATGCGACGGGCGCGCGTGGCGGCCGAGGCGCCGCCCGCGACGCCGCCGACGATGAGGATCTTGGGAGAGGTGGTCATGAGGTTATTGGGAGAATTGGGAACGGATGCAGCCGAGGATCGTCAGGCAGCCCGGATGGGCCACGCGGTAGCGGGCGACCCGCCCAGCCCGGTCGGCGGCCACGAGGCCGTGGGCGCGGAGTCGCATCAGGTGCTGGCTCACGGTCGCCTGCGGACGGCGGAGGCGCGCGGTGAGTTCGGAGACCTCCAAGGGCCCCTTTTCGAGGGCTTCGACGATACGGAGACGATCCGGGTGCGAGAGCGTCCGGAGGGCCGCGGCGCAGTGGCGGAGGATTTTCGGGTCAAGCGTCGGCGCTTTTGACATATTCATAACTTTGAATGTATTTTGGATGAGGGCAAGGGAAAAGTGGGGGCAGCGGTTGGCGGTTAGCGGCTAGCGGTTGGGGAGAGCAAGGATCCGAGGACCGGAGGACCCGAGGGCACGAGGACTTGAGGACCCGAGGGGACGAGACGATGTTCTGGTCACTTGCTACCTGTCATCCGGGAATGAGTTCGCTAGGGCAGCACGCGGTGCTGTCCCTGCCTTGCGAAGGCTTCGCCTTAGACGGACGTGGCTCCGTCGCGCCCCTACCCAATGCATCCCTTGCCAACTGGCCAACGGGTCAACCGGTCAACTTTGTTTCCCCTTGTCCCCGTGTCCCCTTGCCCACGTGTCCCCTCCGAAGGCTACGCCTTCGCTTCCGCCTTCCGCACGAGCGCGAAGATGCCGAGGGTCATCGCGACGAGCCCGACGTAGCAGGCCCACTCGGGCAGGCCGAGGAGTTCCGGGAGGCGCAGTTTGCCGTAGGCTCCCACGGGCAGGATGTGCGCCGCGACCCAATCATAGCTGAGCGCGTAGGCGATGCCGCCGACCATCATCCCGCCGAGGCCCGCCAAGGCGTCGAGCCGTCCCGTGGCGAGGGCCGCGAGGCCGGTCCCGGGGCAATACCCGTAGAGCACCATGCCCACGCCGAAGATCGCGGCGCCGAGGCCGACGGCCAGCAGGTTGGTGGGCTTGATGTGGAATTGGGCCAGTTCCTGGCCGTGCAGGAGCGCGATGCCGACGCCGCCGACGGCGATGGCGGTCATCATGACCTTGAGCACGGTGAAGTCGCGGAACTGGAAGAGCCGGACGATGACGTCGAAATCGGTCACGCCGCCGCGATGCAGCAGGAAGCCGAAGATGATCCCGAAGACGAGGGCGGACCCAAGGAGCTCGGGGCCGGTGAGGAAGGCGAGGGAGGGCGACATGGGGCGGGGCTCGGGTGGGTTCAGCCTTGGCGGGTGCGGCCGTACAGGAACTTCGCGGTCAGGATCCCTGAGGCGAACATCACGATGAAGAAGAGCCAGCCGCTGGCGGCCAGCTGCAGGCAGCCGCTGATGCCATGGCCGCTGGTGCAGCCGTCGGCGAGGCGGGCGCCGTAAAGGATGATGACCCCGCCGAGGAAGGCCGCGATGAGTCGCCTGGGCCGCGAGGGCCCGAAGCTCTTCGTCCAGACGGCCGAAGCCGTCGTGAGCTTGAAACCGCCGCAGAGCAAGGCGCTGAGCAACGCGCCGAGCATCGTCCCGATCAGGAAGAGGGTGCTGTAATCCCAAGCCGGGATCGCCGTCTTGGCCCAATAGGTGTTCCGGGCCACGCCGTCCGCCCCGAGGAAGGGTACGGCGCAGGCGCCGGCCGCTTGCGCGAGGCCGGTCGACATCCCGAGCGGCTTGTTGGCGAGCGAGAACGTGAGAACGCTGAGCAGGCCGATGAGCGCGCCGACAACGTAAGGATTCCAGCGGGGGTTCTTCATGGGGTGCGGGAAGGATGGAGGAGGCGGCGGCGGGGATGAAGGCAGAAGTTGTGTAATCAGCGGTTAGCGGATGGCGGTCGGCGGTTAGGAAAGTCGTTCAGGTGGCGGCTGGGGTGGGGATGTGGTCACCCCCACGTCCGTTCGCGACGGCAGATCGGGACGTCATCCGCCATAGGCTAAGACCCGATGATGCTAATGAAAGGTATTGGCGGCTAGCGGTTGGCGGTTGGGCGCACCATCGGAGACGCTTTGCAGCCTATCGATTCAGCCATCGATTCGGCCCTCGACTCAACCATCGACTCTGCCATCGACTCACCATCTGTCCTGGCTGGTCTTCAGCCCAGCCGGTTCGCCGCGCTCACGAGGGCCTTGAGGCCGGCGAGCTCGATGTTCGCGTCGACGCCGCAGCCCCAGACGGTGCGGCCATCCTTGGCCTGCAACGAGACGTAGGCGGCCGCGGAGGATTCCGAGCCGGCCGTCAGCGCATGCGAACGGTAGTCCTTGAGGGAGAAGTTCGCCCAGCCCTTGGATTCGAGGGCATGCACGAGGGCGCTGATCGGCCCGTTACCCTCCCCGGTGAGCGTGAGGACCTTGCCGTCGCGACGGACCTCGGCTTGGCAGCGCACGGCTTCCTTGCTGACGGGCGCCGAGCTGAACTCCATGAGCTCAAGCGGGCGGGCGACGTTGACGAAGTTCCGGCGGAAGCAGTCGTGGATCTCGGCGGGCGAGAGTTCCTTGCCCAGCTGGTCGGCATGCTTGCCGATGAGGTTGCCGACTTCCGGGTGCATCAGCTTCGGCAGGTCGAAGCCGAACTCGCGGTCCAGCACGTAGGCGACGCCGCCCTTGCCGCTCTGCGAGTTGATGCGGATGATGGCCTCATAGGAACGGCCGATGTCCTTCGGGTCGATGGTGAGGTAGGGGACGTCCCAGAGGGCGTCGGGACCGATCTTGCCGCGGCGATCCATGCCCTTCTTGATGGCGTCCTGGTGGGAGCCGGAGAACGCCGTGAAGACGAGGTCGCCGCCATAGGGATGGCGGTCGTGCACGCTCATGCGCGTCACGCGCTCGTAGACCTCACGGATACGTCCGAGGTTACGGAAGTCGAGGTGCGGGTCGACGCCGTGCGAGAACATGTTCAGCGCCACGGTCACGATATCGAGGTTGCCCGTGCGCTCGCCGTTGCCGAAAAGCGTGCCTTCCACGCGGTCCGCGCCGGCCATCAGGCCGAGCTCGGTGGCGGCGACGCCGGTGCCGCGGTCGTTGTGCGTATGCAGGGAGACGATGGCCATCTCGCGGTTGCTGAGATGACGGCAGAACCACTCGATCTGGTCGGCGTGCGTGTTCGGCGTGCCGGCTTCGACGGTGAGCGGGAGGTTGAGGATGATCTTCCTCTGGGCCGAAGCCCCCCAGGCCTTGGCCACGGCCTCGCAGACCTCGAGGGCGTAGTCGGGCTCGGTAAGCACGAACGTCTCGGGGCTGAACTCCAGCTGCCACCGGGTCTCCGGCAGGGCGTCGGTGAGCTCGCGGATGAGTTTCGCGCCGGTGACCGCCATCTCGAGGACCTGTTCCTTGGACAGGCCGAAGACGATCTCGCGCTGGGCTGGGTTGGTCGGCGTGTAGAGGTGGACGATCGCGCGGCGGGCGCCCTTGAGGGAGTCGATCGTGCGGCGGATGAGGTGCTCGCGGGCCTGGACGAGCACCTGCACGGAAACGTCATCGGGGATGAGCTCCCGTTCGATCAGCTCGCGCGTGAAGTTGAATTCGGTATCGGAGGCCGACGGGAAGCCGATCTCGATCTCCTTGAAGCCGATGCGGCAGAGCTCCTGGAAGAGCTCGTGCTTCTCCGCCACGTTCATGGGGATGGCCAGCGCCTGGTTACCGTCGCGGAGGTCGACCGAGCACCAGCGCGGGGCGCGCTCGATGCGCGCGTCGGGCCAGCGGCGATCGGGGAGACGGACGGTCTCGAACGGGCGGTATTTCTTCCGGGGCGATTCCATGCGGGGCGAAAGGGGAGGGTGGGAAAAGGCGGGGGAGGTGGCGAGCGTGGTTTGCCCCCCTGAAAGCAAAAAGCCCGCCCGGGAGTCCGGGCGGGCTTTTTCGCAAGGGAGCGAGACCCGGACTTAGGCGTCAGGCTTGGTCTTCGGAAGCTTGGTCACGCGCTTCAGGTCCTTGACGGTGCCGCGCTTCTTGAGCAGTTCCACGCGTTCGAAACGCTTGAGGACGTTGCGCTTGGCGCCGGAGGAGGAGGCGCTGGCTTTGAAACTGTTGTGCTGGGTCATGGCCGTAAGGTGGGTGAGGTTTCGAGCAAAGGCGGGCGGACCCCGGGGGCAAGGGGAAAAAGACGGGAAATCCGTCTTTTAACCCGCCCTTTCGGGGTTAGCCGGGCGGGCGCCTCAGGCCAGGATGCCTTTGACCGTCTTGCCGTGCACGTCGGTCAGGCGGAATTGGCGACCCTGGTAGCGGTAGGTCAGCGCCTCGTGGTTGATCCCGCAGAGGTGCAGCAAGGTCGCCTGCATGTCATGGATGTGCACCGAGTCCTTGGCGACATTCCAGCCGAAGTCGTCGGTCTCCCCGTAGACATGGCCTTTGCGCACGCCGCCGCCCGCCAGCCACCAGCTGTAGGCCCGGCCGAAATGGTCGCGGCCCTTGTAGCCTTGGCCCTGCTGGTTCTGGCCGAACGGCGTACGGCCGAACTCCCCGCCCCAGATGACGAGCGTGTCGTCAAGCAGGCCGCGCTGCTTCAGGTCCTTGACCAGGGCGGCGCTCGGCTGGTCCGTGTCGCGGCACTGCAGCTCGAGCTGCGTGAAGAGGTTGTTGTGCTGGTCCCAGCCCGCGTGCATCAGCTGCGTGAAGCGCACGCCGCGCTCGGCCAGCCGGCGGGCGATCAGGCAGTTGTTGGCGAACGTCCCCGGCGTCAGCACATCGGGGCCGTACATCTCGAGCACCGCCTTCGGCTCGTTGCGGAAATCCAGCAGGTCGGGCACGGAGGCCTGCATGCGGAAAGCCATCTCGTACTGCGAGATCCGCGTGTCGATCTCGGGGTCGCCGGCCCAGCCGAAATGCTCGCGGTTCAGGGCCTGCAGGTCGTCGAGCATCGTACGGCGCGCCGCGCGGTCCACGCCCGCGGGGTTGGCCACGTAGGGCACCGGCTCGCCCACGCCGCGGAAGCGGACGCCCTGGTGCTTGCCGGGCAGGAAACCGTTGCTCCAATAGTGCTCGAAGAAGAGCTGGCCGCACGTCTTGGTCTTGTCGGAGGACGTCATGACCACGTAGGCGGGCAGGTCCTGATTCATCGTGCCGAGGCCGTAGGCGAGCCAGGCGCCGACCGCGGGGCGACCCGGGATCTGCGAACCGGTCATGAAGAAGGTCACGCCCGGGGCGTGGTTCACCGCCTCCGTGTTCATCGAGCGGACCACGCAGATCTCGTCGGCGATCGAGCCGATGTGCGGGATGAGCGTCGACAGCTCGCGTCCGCTCTGGCCGTAGCGGGCGAACGGCTTGATGGCCGGGACCGCGGGCCACTTGGCGTAGCCGCTCGACATCGAGGAGAGGCGCGTGTCACCGCGGATGCTGGCGGGGATGTCCTTGCCGGCCTCCTTCGCGAGGGTCGGCTTCTGGTCGAAGAGGTCGACGTGCGAAGGGCCGCCGCCTTGCCAGAGGCAGATGACGCGTTTGGCCTTGGGCGCGAAGTGCGGGAGCCCGGGCAGGGCGCCGAGGGCATCCGGCTTGGCGGCGAACAGGTCCCGGCTGAGCAGGGACGAGAGGGCGACGGTGCCGATGCCTTGGACGCCGGCGCTGAGGAAGTTGCGCCGGGTCAGTTGGCGGCGCCATTCGGCGGGAGAGAGGTCGGGATGCATGGGGTCAGTCGCGGGTGATCGCCGCGTCGAGGTTGAAGAGGGCGAGGCAGGCGGCGGTCAGCGCGGCATGCTCGGCCGCCGGGATGGCGGGGTCGCGTCTGCTTTCGCCATGGGCGAGCAGGGCCGCGGCGGCCTTGGGGTCCGCGGCGTAGATGGCGCGCTGGCGTTCGAGCAGGCGGGCGAGCAGCCGCGGCTCGGAGGCGATCGGCGCCCGGCCCAGCACGAGCCGGTAGGCCTGCGCCAGCCGGCGCTCGTCATCGCCGGCGGACCAGACGCGCTGGGCGAGGGCGCGGGAAGCCTCCACCCAGGTCGGGTCGTTCAGCATCGTCAAAGCATGCAACGGCGACGACGTGGCGGTGGTGCGGACCCGGCAGGCCTGCCGCGACGAGGTGTCGAACATGTTCACCGGCGCGATCGTCCGCCGCCAGAAGGTGTACAACGACCGGCGGTACAGGTCGGGACCTTTGGACGTCGGGTAGGTGAAGTCGCGTTCCTTCGTGATCGCCAGACTCTCCCACGGTGCGGGCGGCATGACGGGGTAGACCGGGACGCCGCCGACTTTCTCGACCAGCAGGCCGCTGGCGGCCAGGGCGACGTCGCGGAGGAGGGGGGAGGGCAGGCGCAGGCGGGGCGCCCGGCCCAGCAGCTTGTTCTCCGGGTCTTTCTGCAACCCCGTCGCCGTCACCTGGCTGGATTGACGGTAGGTCCGGCTGGTCACGATGAGGCGTTGCAGCGCCTTGGTCTTCCAGCCGCTTTCGCGGAACTCGACGGACAGCCAGTCCAGCAGCTCGCGGTGCGTGGGCTGCTCGCTCTGCACGCCGAGATCCTCGGAGGTGCGGACGATGCCCCGGCCGAAGAGGAGCTGCCACTGGCGGTTGACCTGCACGCGGGCGGTGAGCGGGTGCTCGGGGCGGAAGAGCCATTGGGCCAGGCCCAGACGGTTGCGCGGGGCGTCTTTCGGCATCGGCGGGAGGAAGGCCGGGGTGTCGAACGTGACCTTCTCCTTCTTCGACAGGTAGGCCCCGCGGTCGAGGATGTGCGTGTCGCGCGCCTTGTCGTCGGACATGACCATGACGCGCGGCCAGTTCTCGGTCGACTTGAACTTGTCCATCGCCGCCTTGGCCGCGTCGAGCGCCATCAGCGCCGGGAGCTTCTTCCGGTCCTCGGGGAAGACGCTCTTGTTATAATGGGCGCGGACCTGCTTCTCCTCGGCGGCTGTCCGCTTGCGGTCCGGCGCGAGCAACGGTTCGAGTTCCTTCGGGACCGCGCCTCGCTCTTTCGCGGACTTGGCGAGCCAGGCCGCGTAGGTCTGGTTCTGCAAGGCCGGCAGCGTCTGGTTGCGCGTCTCGAAGTCGGCCTGCAACTTGGCGAACTGCGCCGCCTGGTCGGGGTTGGGGAACTCGAGCAGGGGGCCGTCCAGGCGGAAGCGCGAAGGCCCGCCGCCGGGTACGCCGCGTTCGGGGGCGTGGTTGAAGGCGTCCAGCCAGCGGTAGTAATCCTGCTGGGTGATCGGGTCGTACTTATGGTCGTGGCACTGGGCGCACGCCACCGTCAGACCGAGCCAGGTGGTCGTGGTGCTCTCGACCCGGTCGAAGAGGCTGACGAACCGCTGCTCCTCGGCGATGTTGCCGCCCTCGCCGTTCAGGATGTGGTTGCGGTTGAAGGCCGTGGCGAGACGCTGCTCGGGTGTGGCGTTCGGCAGGAGGTCGCCCGCCAGCATCTCCGTGCTCAGCTGGTCGAAGGGTTTGTCGGCGTTGAGCTGGCGTACCAGCCAGTCCCGCCAGACCCACTGGAACGTGTCGCCGTCCTGCTGGAAGCCGTTGCTGTCGGCGTAGCGGGCGGCATCGAGCCAGGGCAGGACCATGCGTTCGCCGTAGCGGGGCGAAGCCAGGAGGCGGTCGACCTGCTTCTCATAGGCGTCGGCGGAGCCGTCGGCGAGGAAGGCGGCCGTCTCCTCCGGCGAGGGCGGGAGGCCCGTCAGGTCCAGCGTGACGCGGCGGAGCAAGGTGGCCTTGGGCGCCTCGGGGGAGAGCTCGAGTCCCGCGGTCCGCAGCTTGGCGACGATGAAGGCGTCGATCGGGTGACGCTCGCCGTTCGCCGGGACGGGCGGCCGGGTCGGGGCGACGAACGTCCAATGCTCCTGGTAGTTGGCTCCCTCGGCGATCCAGCGGCTCAGCAACTCGCGCTGGGCCGGCGTGACCGTCCGGTGCGAATCGGGCGGCGGCATGACCTCCTCGGGGTCCTTCGAGACGAGGCGCTTGAGCAGCTCGCTCTCGGCGGGCTTGCCCGGGACGAACGCTTTTTTAGCCAACGCTTCGGCGCGTACGTCCAGCCGCAGCTTGGCCTTGCGCTTGTTGGCGTCGGGCCCGTGGCAGTAGAAGCAGTTCTCGGACAGGATCGGGCGGATCGACTCGTTGTAATCGAGCGGGGCCTCCGCGGCGTCGACGCCGGCGGTGAGGACGAGCAGGAGCGAACCCAGGGCGAGGGACGGGCGGGGGCGCATGGCGGCGGGGGCTCTTCGGGGCGAGGGCACGCGGACTAGGACAGTCCGGAACGGGGTGGGTTGCATTGATGTCTCCGCCGGGCGGACTTTCAACCGAAGATTGGCCCCGCGGGGCCCCCGGCTCGGAGAGGTTTGGGGTTGCTGAGGGGGCTTCCGCGGTTGTCATCCCGGTAGGTGCGTATCCTCGACCGCTATCTTCTCCGCGAATGGGCCAAGGTCTTCGGCCTTTGCCTGTTGGGTTTTGGCGGCCTCATCCTGATTTCGCACTGCTATAACCGCATCCCCGACCTGGAGCGTTGGGGGCTGTCCTTTGGTACCAGCGTCGAGTACCTGGCCCTGCTGATGGTCGGTAGCATCCCGATGCTCCTGCCGATTTCCCTGCTGATTTCCGTCATCTTTACCCTGGGCGCCCTGAACCGCAACCAGGAGCTGGCCGCCATCCGCGCGGCTGGGGTGGGACTCTGGCGACTGACGGCCCCGCTCTGGGCCGCCGGGGCCGCCTGCGCCCTTCTCTTGGTGGCCCTGAATGCCTATTGGATTCCGGACGCCCTGGAACGCCAGCGTGAGATTTCCGAGACGGCCCAATTCGACGCCATTCGCGCCCAGGGCAAGGCCACTTTGCCGGCCGGCGAGATCGGCTTGATCTCTTTCGACAATACCCGGGCCCGTCGACTCTGGCTGATCAGCCGCATGGGCTTCTCCACCGGTCAGGCCTTCGAGGTCGACGTTCATCTCTTCGACGAGCAGGGCCGCGAGACGCGCTGCATCTCGGCCCGTTTCGCGGAATTCCGGAAGATTGACGGTCGCTGGCGCTGGGTCTTCCGCCAGGGGCGCGACCTGCGCTTCGACCCGAAGACCGGCGCCTTGCTGGCCCAGCCCGAATTCAAGGAGCTCGCGCCGGGCTTCGACGAGGATCCGGAGGTGATGCTTTTCGCCACCCGCGAACCGTCCCGACTCTCCCTCCGGGAGGTTGCCCGCTTCGTCGAACACGCCGGCCAGAACCCGACAGGGACCAATGCCGCTTATGCGATGCGCTACCACGCCATCCTGTCGGCGCCGGCCATCTGCTTCGTGGTCATCGCCGTGGCCATCCCGTTCGCCGTCGTCGGCGGGCGGGTCAGCCCGATGGTCGGCGTTGCCAAGACCTTCGGCCTTTTCCTCGCCTTCTACCTCCTCACCTCCTTCTGCGCCGCCTTCGGCGATAACGGGGCGATCCCTCCGATGGTCGCCGCTTGGCTGCCCACCGTGCTGGTCGCCGCCTGGGCGGTGCCGAAACTGAGGGCCGTCAATTAACATGCTCCGCGCCATCCGTATCCGTCCTGGTCGTCCCGCCCGCGTCCTCCGGGGCCATCCCTGGGCCTTCCTTGGGGAAGTCGAATTCGCCGGCGAGCCGCCGCAGGACGGCGATTGCGTCGAACTGACCGACCTCAAGGGCCGTTGCCTCGGCGCGGGTCTCTGGAACGGCAAGTCCCAGATCGCCTGGCGCCGCTACTCGCGCCGCCCGATCCCGTTGGACGGCCCCCTGCTCGAGGAACTCGTCACCGCTTCGGTCAACCGCCGCGCCGGCAAGCCGGTCTGCCGTCTGATCTGGTCCGAGGCCGACAGCCTGCCGGGTCTCGTCGTCGACCGCTACAACGACCTGATTACGATCCAGGCACTCACCTGCGGCATCGACCGCCGCCTGGCCACGATCATCGACGTCCTGCAGCGCCTGCTGAAACCGCGCGAAATCGTCCTGCGCAACGACGCCGCGACGCGTAAGCTCGAAGGCCTGCGTCAGGAGATCCGCACGGTCTCGGGCCAGCCGCTCGCGCCCGCCTGGATGGAGGTCGGCGGCGGGCAGGTGCTCATCGACCTCATGGGCGGCCAGAAGACCGGCACGTACCTCGACCAGCTCGATCAGCATCAGCACGTCGCCAAGCTCGCCAAGGGTCGCCGCGTGCTCGACGCCTTCTGTAATCAGGGCGGCTTCGGCCTCGCCTGCGCCCGGGCCGGCGCGACCAGCGTGCTCGGTCTTGATCAGTCCGAGGACGCCATCGCCGCCGCCCGCTCGGCCGCCGAGCGCAATGGTCTCAGCGCCTCGTTCGAGGTCGCCAACGTCTTCGACTGGTTCACCGAGCACCGCGAGGCTTCCTTCGACCTCATCATCCTCGACCCGCCCCCGTTCGCCCGGAGCAAGGACGCCGTCGACGGCGCCCTCCGCGGTTACAAGGAGCTCAACCTCCGCGCCCTCCGCTTGCTCGCCCCGGGCGGCATCTTGGCGACCTATTCCTGTTCGCACCGCGTCTCGGAGGAGATGTACCTCGAGGTCATCGAAGCCGCCGCGTCGGACGCCCGCCGCGAGGCCGTGATCCTGGAGCGCACCTCCCAGCCGGCGGATCACCCGGTCCTGCTGAACTTCCCGGAGAGCCGTTACCTCAAGGGCTTCATCCTCGAGATTCGGGCCTGATTTCCCCGCCGCCGTCGCTTTAATCCGAAGCCATCGTCCCTATGCACATGCTCGCCGCCATGGACCTCGGTCAAGTGGTCGGACGCGAACTGACGGTAGTCATCGTCGGGCTGGTTCTGGCTTGGCTTTTCCAACCGGCGCAGGCCGAGTCAGCGGAGAAGGCGGGGCAGCCTGTCGTGGCCTACCCGAAGAAGTTCAAGGTATTCGTGGTGCTTGGTTGGGTCGCGACTGCCGCCTTTGCCATCCTCGGTGGGTTGACTGCCAAGGATGGGGACATCAGGAGTGTCTATGCGGTGGTCGGGCTCTTCACCGCTCTGGTCCTGCCGCTTCACCTGGAGGTATTCGGAGTCCGCATCAGGTGGGACGAAGCCTTCATCCACACCCGTTCCCCGTGGCGGAAGGCTCGCAAGATCCCCTTTTCGGCGGTCCGGTCGTGCGACTATTCGACATCCATGCAGTGTTATCGTATCCATACCTTCGCTTATGGGACGATCTGGCTGTCTCCGTGGGCCCAAGGAACTCCCGAATTCCTGGCCGCGCTACCTTGCTCCCATCCGGGCTATCCGCCCGCAGGTATGACTCGTTTCTGACCAACTTTCCGCTTTTATCCCCTCATGATCGTCTCCCTCCGCGGCAAACTCATCGAAGCCGGCGTCCTGCGCGTCGTCATCGAGTCCGCCGGCGTGGGCTACGAGGTCAACGTGCCCGTCACCACGGCGGAACGTCTGCCCAAGCTCGGCGCCGAGGTCTTCCTGCTCATCCACCATGTCTTCCGCGAGGACGGCCAGGCCCTCTACGGCTTCGCCGTGGCCGAGGAACGCGAGTTCTTCAAGTTGCTCGTGGAGAAGGTCTCGGGCGTCGGCCCGAAGATGGCGCTGAATATCCTCAGCCGCCTCTCGCTGCCGATCCTGCGCGACGCGATCCTCCGCGGCGACGTGGCCCTGCTTTCGCAATGCCCCGGCGTCGGCAAGAAGACCGCTGAGCGTCTCGTCATGGAGCTGAAGGATAAGGTCGGCCTCGAAGGCTCCGCTCCGAGCGTGGCGGCCCTCGCGCCCGCCGCGGCCCTCGCGCCGACGCCGGCCTCCGACGCCCTGGCCGCGCTCGTGGCCCTCGGTTTCAAGCCCGCCGACGCCGACAAGGGCGTCCGCACCGCCGTCGCCAAGCTCGGTCCCGGCGCCACCGCCGATCAGTTGGTGAAGGCGGCGCTGGGGCGCTGAGGAGCCCTCGCGAGGGGGCACGTGGGCAAGGTGACACGTGGGCAAGGTGAGACCCATGCGCACGGAGGACTGAATGGATTGGAGGTGAGGCGCACCATTTGAGTTCCGAGCGCCAACCGCTCAACGAACCTTCTTAAGTCGATGATGCATCGTCCCCTTGCCCACGTGTCACCGTGCCAGCTTGCCCCCTATCCCTTACTTCAACCCCAGTACGTCTTCCATGCCGTACAGGCCGGCGGGCTGGCTGCGGAGCCAGCGGGCGGCGCGGACGGCGCCCCGCGCGAAGATCTCGCGGTTCGAGGCCTTGTGCGTGAGTTCGAGGCGTTCGCCTTCGGCGGCGAAGAGGACGGTGTGGTCGCCCACGACGTCGCCGCCGCGGATGGCGTGCACGCCGATCTCATTCAGCGGGCGTTCGCCGACGAGGCCGTCGCGGCCGTGCTTCAAGGCTTCCTTGGCGAGTTTCCGCTCCTCCAGCAGGATCTTGAGGAGCGTCTCGGCGGTGCCGGAGGGCGCGTCCTTCTTGAGGCGGTGGTGCATCTCGAGCACTTCCACGTCCCAGCGGCCGGCGTCGGCGAGCGAGCGGGCGGCCTGGCGGACGAGCGCGTTGAGGAGCGTGACGCCGACGGAGTAATTGCCGGCCCAGACGAC
>JACCDU011016831.1_pt1 | contig 17740 bp, 19 predicted proteins | sample 7446081 | NCBI WGS metagenome assembly JACCDU01 (sample SAMN15323447, study PRJNA562643) | freshwater metagenome | isolation source: river surface water | place: USA:Blue River Watershed | collected 2017-08-17
CCGAGCTGACGGCGGCCAAGATCATCGTCTCGGGCGGCCGCGCCTTGGGCAGCGCGGAGAAGTTCAACGAAGTGATGACGCCCTTGGCCGACAAGCTGGGTGCTGCCATCGGGGCCAGCCGCGCCGCCGTGGACGCGGGCTACGCCCCCAACGACCTGCAGGTGGGCCAGACCGGCAAGATCGTGGCGCCGCAGCTGTACGTGGCTTGCGGCATCTCGGGTGCGATCCAGCACTTGGCGGGCATGAAGGACTCCAAGGTGATCGTGGCGATCAACAAGGACCCTGAAGCGCCGATCTTCAGCGTGGCCGACTTCGGCCTCGAGGCCGATCTGTTCACCGCCGTGCCCGAGCTGAACCAGGCCCTGTGATCCCGGGGCCCGCTGCGGCCCGAGATTTGGTTAGACTGGTGGCATGAAGCGCTTTACCTTTCTGGTCACGGCACTGCTGGCGGCAGTGCTCTCGGGCTGCGGGGATTCCGACCTGTTCGGCATGGCCGATCCACCGCCCGAGCGGCTGGAAATCAAGGGCATCGCCTATTCGGGCGCCGAGCCCATGCTCAAGCTCGACGCCGACCACCTGCCCGTGGCCAAACCGGCCTTCCAGCAGGTCAAGCGCGACTTCTACGAATGCTCGGGCGTTGTCAGTGTCTGGTTCCAGGTCTTGGTGCTGGCCGAGATCAACCACCTGGCCAAGGCCTACGAACTCGAAGAACTGTCCTCACCCGTATGCATGCTGAGCCGCGACAAGCAGCTCGGCCACGGTGAAGGCAAATACAAGATCCACTTCTACAAAGACAAGACCGACCTGCGCGAGTGCGAGGTCAACATGCGCTGTCGCCTGGCCCGCAACATGAGCCTGGTGGTCTGGGACCATGCGATCTACCGCACGTATTTCCTGACGGATTTCGAACGCGGCAAGTTCTACCAGCATTGCGTGACGCCCGACAACGTGCTGCACCGCATGACCACCTGCTACCTGGTCAACCGCCTGCCCCCCAGCCAATAAAGAAGGCATGCTCGTCAATCCCACCGGCGGCCTGCGCTGGCACTGGAAAGCCTGGCGCGCCCAGGCCCGCTGGGCCAGCACCTGCCAGCAATTGCACGACTGGCTGCAAACCACCACCCCGTCGGCTCAAACCCTGGTCATCATCGGCAGCAGCGCCGGCTGGATGTTGCGTTCCGAGTGGCTGGCGCGCTTTGAACACGTCCAGACCTGGGACATTGACCCGCTGGCCGGCCGCCTGTTTGCCTGGCGGCACGGCGCTGCCCTGGCGCGCAGCGGTACGCGCCTGAGCCACCACCACGGCGACGGTCTGCAAGCCCTGACGCAAGAGGTGCAAACCCAAGCCGAAGCCCTCTACTGGTTCGACAATGTGCTCGGGCAGCTGCGCTTTTTGACGCCCGACAACACCCAGGTGGAAGCCCGTCTGCGCGACCTGCGCCACGAATTGCGCGGGGTGCGCTGGGGCAGCGTGCATGACCGGCTCTCCGGTCCCGCACTGGACGCCCACGCCACCTTGCCACCCGCCTGGCACGGCCAGGCCGGCTGGGACGACAACGACCCACGGATCCAGGCCTGGTTGCAGCGCCTGCGGGCGCGCAGCCCCTGGGGCGATCACCTCACCCGCGAGGTGCTGCCGGCGGGCACGCCCACGCTGAATCTGGCTTGGGCCATTGCCCCAGGCCACCACCATTGGCTGGAGGCGGGCTGGGTACTGCCCTCGGGGCGTTTCAGCTGAAGCTGCCGGGCTGCACGCCGAAATGCTGGCGGATGCCCTGGATCACCGCCTGCGCGATGTCAGCCTGCGCCTCCTGGGTGACGGCGGCAATCGACGGCATGACCCAGGTGTTGGGCGCTTGCCGCCATGCAGCGGGCACACGGGGGGCTTCCGGGTAATCGTCGAGCGCCAACCCGGTCAGGGTCTTGCGCTTGAGCGCGTCCACCACCGAAGCCTCGTCCAGCACCGAAGAGCGCACCAGACACACCACATAGGCCGGGGCTTTGAGGTGGCCCAGCAGCTCGGCCCCGATCGGCCCTGCCTGCTTGGCCAAGGCTTCGTCCAGCACCACCAGCACATTCACCTGCTGCGCCAAGGCTGACACAGAAGCGGCCTGGGGCCAGGGACAGTCGGCCACCCGTTCGGCAGCGACATAGGCTCCGGTCACATCGAACGCGGACAGACGGCGGATCAGCGCCTGGCCGGTGGCCCCCAGCCCGACCAGACCGACACGCAAGCCGGAAAAACGGTGCGCCAAAGGGAAAGGGCCATCGACCCAGTCGGCATCGCGCACAAAGCGGTCGGCATCGGGCCAGCGGCGGCACAGGCCCAGCAGCACCCCCACCACAAAATCGGCACGCTCGGCGGCCGCCACCGCCGGCCCCGGCAAGACCGTGATTTGCCGGCGCTGGGTTTCGGCCAGGTCCACGCCATGGGTGTCCGGGCCGGTCAGTGCGATGAGCTGGAGGTGGGGCAACAAGGCCATCCAGTCTCGGCCGATGCGGCTGCCTTCCTCGCACACCACCGCGCGCACGCGGTGCAGCACCGACGGGTCCTGGATGTGCTCACGGTGGTGTACCGTGAAATGGCGCTGCAGGGCCACGATCATCGACTGCTGCACCTGTGCGGTGACCATGACTTCGACCGTACTCATGTCAGGCCTCCTGCCGAGCCGCCTCAAAGGAGGCCTCGCCCCCTCGGGGGGCAGCGAATACATGAAGTGATGAGCGTGGGGGCATCGTGCTTTCCTCAGGCTCAATCCCGGTACATCACCGTCACGCTGATGCGACGGTTGCGGGGATCCTTGGGGTCGTTGGCGTTGTAGGGCGCAGTGTCGGCCACGCCTTCGATCTTGGCAAAGCGCTCGGCCTTGACACCGGTCTTCTCCAGCATCTTGCGCGTGGTTTCGGCCCGTTCGGCCGACAGTGACCAGTTGTTGCGTCCATCCGCATTGGCAAACGCCGTGCTGTCGGTGTGGCCACGGACAGAGAGCTTGTTGTCCATGCCCTGCAGCGACTTGGCCACCTCGTTGACCAGCGCCTGCGCGCTGCCGGTCATGCCGGTGGAGCCCATGCCGAACATGGCGAAGTCGGCCTTGTCGATGATCTCGATGCGCAGGCCTTCTTTCTCCCGCGAGAACTGGACCTGGTCCTTGAGTTTTTGCAGGTTCGGGTTGTTGGCCATGCTCTCGCGCACCTGCTTCTCCAGCTTGTCGAAGTTGGCCTGGTCGGCCTGCTCGGCCAGCTGTTTCTTTTCCTCTTCCGACATCGAAGAAGGGTCGCTGCGTTCCTCGCCGTTGGGCGAAGGGTCGTTTTCGGTCGGTCCGCCCTCTGACTGGGGCGTGACGCGTTCCATCATGCCGGTCTGTTTGGCCGAATAGGGAAAGCCATCGGGGTCGATGATGGAACGCCCACCGAACATGCCATCCGAGCCGGCCAGCTTGCCCATGGTGATGTTGCTGTGCGAGGTGGGCTGGAAATACTCGGCGATGCTTTTGCGCTGGTCTTCGTTGCTGGCGCCAAGCAGCCACATGAGCAGGAAGAAGGCCATCATGGCCGTCATCATGTCCGCCAGTGCGATCTTCCAGGCCCCGCCGTGTGCACCGCCGTGGCCATCGTCCATCACCTTTTTGATGATGATCGGCGCAACCGCCGCGTCGGCCTTGTCTTCGGGGGTGTCGCCTGGCGCGGCGCTCTTGTCTGCGTCGTTGTCGGCCATGCTTACTTGCCCCGCATGCCGTCAAAGACCTCCGCGAAGGTCGGCTGGTTGTGGTGGCTGATGCCCACACGCGCCGCTTCGATGATCAGGGGCATGGGGTGACCGTGCATGGTGCCGATGATGATCTGCTTGACCACCTTGTAGATCTCGGCTTCCTCTTCGATGATCTGCTTGAGGCGGTTAGCCAAGGGTTCAACCAGACCGTAGGCAAAGAACACCCCCAGGAAGGTACCGACCAGCGCACCGCCGATCAGCGCACCCAGCACAGGCGGCGGCTGGTCGATGGCGCCCATGGTCTTGACCACACCCAGCACGCAGGCCACGATGCCCAGCGCCGGCAGGGCGCCCGACATGGACGCCAGCGCCTCGGCCGGCTTGAGGGCGCCGTGGTGGTGGGTCTTGATGGCCTGATCGATCACCTCTTCGACCGCATAAGGGCTGAGGTTGCTGGAGGACACCACCATCAGGCGGATGGTGTCGGTGATCAGGTGCAGCAGGTCGTGGTCTTTGAGCAGTGCGGGGTACTCGCCGAAGATCGCGCTGGCTTCGGGGTTTTCAATGTGCGATTCCAGCGCCACAGCACCCTCGCTCTTGAGGGTTTTCATGATCTTGGAGACCACAAAGATGGTGGACAGGAAATCGTCTTTCTTGTAGCGCGGCCCCTTGAAGCATTTGCCCATGCCGGCAAAGGCGCCCTTCACAATGTCCAGGCTGTTGCCCACCAGCATGGCCGCCACGGCGGCGCCGCCAATGATGAAGGTCTCGATGGGTGCAGCCTTGATGATGGGGGCCATTTTGCCGCCGGCCATGATGTAGCCGCCAAACACGCAGACAAACAGCAGGCCGATGCCAATGATCGAAAACATCCCAGACTCCCGAGCACAGGCCGAACCGGGTCAGCCTGTGGTGTTGCATTCAGACGCCCCGGTGACCCAACGCCACCGCGACGCTTTCAGTGTACTGCCAAAGATGGCATGGACTGGCCCATGCCCACCGGGCGCGTGGCCGGCACCAAAGCCGGCACCTGGCGCCAGGCGTCACGGATTTCGCTCATGAGCGCGTGCGCTTCGCTCACGGCGGCGACGTCGTTGTGCATGTTGGCATGCATGATGCGGCGCAACACGTAGTCGTACAGTTCGTTGAGGTTGCGGGCCAGATCGCCGCCTTGCGAGAAATCGAGTGCGCTTTTGAGGCCCACCACGATACGGCTGGCACGCGCCAGCGCCTGGCATTTGGGCTCGATGGCCTGGCGCTCGATGTGGCCCTTGGCACTGGACAGGCTGTCGAGCAGACCGTCAAACAGCATCTGGATCAACTCCACTTTGTCAGCCACCAGGGCACGGGACGTGTTGCTGCCCATCCCGTAATCTTCGAGGGCTTTGAAGTGAACTCGCATGATCGTGATCTCCGTGTCTGTTGCCTACAACCTCAGTATCGGCAGTCGGCCACGGAACTTGAGGGCTGGGCCCTCTTTCAGCGTTTTCGGCTGGGCACGTCCACTTTCAAATGGGTGCGCAGCTTCTTCACCACCGCCGACAGCAGCTGGCTCACACGCGATTCGGTCACACCCAGCACCTCGCCGATTTCCTTGAGGTTGAGCTCTTCGATGTAATACAAATTCATCAACAACTGGTCGCGCTCCGGCAGATCGGCAATGGCCTCGACCATGGCGCGCATGAAATCCTGGTGCTCCACCACCGCCTCGGGCTGGCTGCTGCTGTCTGCGCTCAAGGACATGACCTCTTCGGTCACCACTTCCATGGAATAGGTCTCAAAGCGCTGCGCCTGCGTGCGCTCCTTCTGGAACAGCTCGATGTCCTTGCCCAGAAAGTCGGCCAGCTCGGCCTGGGTCGGCGTGCGGCCCAGCTCGGCGGCCAGCACCTGCAGCGCCTCGCCATGCGATTTGTTGATGGCCACCGCCGAACGCGGCAGGAAAGACAGGCGCCGTACCTCGTCCAAGATGGCACCGCGCACCCGGCTGTGGGCGAAATTCTCAAAATCGATGCCCTTGCCGGCATCGTAGGCGCGGGCCGCTTCGAGCAAGCCGATCATGCCCACCTGCACCAGCTCATCGAGCTCCATGAAAGGGGGCAGACGTGCCTTCAGGTGCAGGGCCACGCGCTTGACCATGCCCAGGTGGGCCATGACCAAGGCTTCGTGGTTGTTCTGGACTTGCTGGTACAGACGGGTGGACGTTGCCATGCGCGATCAGGCCCTGTGGACCAGCCTTTCGACGAAGAACTGCAAGCCCCCGGACAAATGGCCCAAAGGCGGCAGCGCCTGGACCGCTTCGGCCAGACGGCGAAAGTCGCGCGATGCCGGGCTGCTGGGTGCCAACTCCAGCACCGACTGGTATTTCTTGTGCGCAGCCAGCACCAGCTCGCATTGCTCAATGGAGCCGATCATCTGGATCGAGCGCCCCAGAAAACGCGCGCAGACCTGGTTGATGCGCTCGTACAGCTGGCGCGCCTCTTGCACGCTGCCCACGCCGTTGGGCAGCAGGTAAATCTCGTTGAGGTCGTAGTCCTGTATCAGCACCTTGATCGTGCCGTAGGCATCGGCGATCGACGAGGGGTCGTCGCGCACCACGACAAAGCGGCGCGGTGTGGCCTGCAAAAAGGTCAGCACCGAAGGCGCGATGCCGGCGGCCATGTCGACGATCAGGTAATCCACCTGGTCTTCCAGCTCGCTGAAAGCTTGCACGATGCGCGCCGCCTGCAACTCGCTCAGCGCCGCCATTTCCTGCAGGCCCGAAGCGCCGGGGATCAGACGCACACCCTGGCGGGTGGTGACGACGATCTCTTGCAGCGATTTCTCGCCACTCAGGAAATGGCTCAGGTTGTAGGGCGCACGGCACCCCAGGGCGATCTGCGCGTTGGCCAGGCCCAGGTCGGCGTCAAACAGCATGACTTTGGCGCCCGCCTGTTGCAGGGCCACCGCCAGGTTGATGGACACCGTGGTCTTGCCCACGCCGCCTTTGCCGCTGGCAATGCCGATGACTTCGGTTCGGGACACTTTATCCATGGAATTCTGGGGCCATCAGGCTGGGGGACACGGCCGCCGTGGGGTTGTACAACACCTCGTCCTCCGTGGGGATCAGGCCACTGGCCTGCAAAGCATGGTCCACCAAATCTTCCACGCTCCAGGTCAGCACGGGCTGGTTCAAACGGTCCGATCGGCTGAGCAATGAACGCGCCGGAGGATTTGGCACATTTGTCAAAAATTGTAGCAGTGCCCAGGGGGCGTCGGCTTCGTCGAGTTTGCTGAGCATGAGGCCGGCAAAAGCGCCCTCGCCTTGCACCAGCAAACGGCGGCAGGTGGCTTCGGAGCTGTCGGCGGCCAACACCGCGTGCACCTGCGCCTGGGGGCAAACGGCACGGATGTCGCGCACATGCTCGTGCACCTGCACGCCGGGGGTGTCGATCACCACCAGGGCGCGGTGGCCGATCTCGGACACCAGGAGCGCCAGCGTGGCAGCGTCCATGGCGCGGAACACCTCGACGCCGGTCTGGGCGCCCAGGATCTGCATCTGGCTCCAGGCACCGGCACGCAGGTCGCGAAAGCTGACCAGGGCCACCTGCTCGGCACCCCATTCGTTGGCGCCCCACTGGGCCAGCCGGGCGGCCATGGTCGTCTTGCCCGCACCAGAAGGGCCGGCCAACACATGCAGGCCACGGCTGGGCATGCCGGCGGCCGGGCTGCCGGCGGCCGACACCAGTTGCTCGCGCAGGGCTTGGCTGGCGCGGCGGGCATCGTCGTGGCCTTGCAGGCTGTCCAGCAGCAAGGTGCGCAGGCCGCCGGGCATGGCGCTGTCGCGCAGCCGCTCCACCAGCGGCGCCACCGCCGGGTCCCAATCCATGCTGTGTTGCAAGGCGGCGCTGCGCTGGCTCAAACGGAATTCGCGGCGCAGATCGGCCAGCTCTTCGCGCACCATGGCCACCAGTTCCTGGCTGCGCACACGGTCGCGGTCGTCGCGGTCGTCGCTGGCGGCCACCGGGGCCGGCGCGGCTGCGGGCGCCCAAGCTGCGGGGGCAGAGGGCGCCGCGGCGGGGGCGGTGGGCATGGCCGCTGCCTGGCCCAGCAAAGCGTCGAACTGGCCTCGGAAACCGGTGGCAGCAGGCTGGGCGGGGGTGGGCATGGCCGGCTGCGCCGCCAGCAGCGGGCCGCTCGGAATGTCCACTGCCAGCACCAGCTCGATCTGCTGGCCAACACGGTGGTTGGAAACGATCAGCACGTCTTCGCCATACAGCTTGATGGCTTGCTCGGTTGCCGTGCGCGTGTCGCGGGCCAGGATGCGTTTGAGTTCCATGGAAGGGTCTGCGCAGTAAGGGGTTAACGGGGCTCGGCGTGGATGGTGTGGATGACCTTGACACTCTGGTCATCCGGGATTTCGCTGTAGGACATCAGGGTCAAATCGTGCACGCGGTAACGGGCGGCCTTGGCCAGCCAGGAGCGGATCGAGGGCGACACCACCAGCACGGCAGGGTGGCCCTGCTCTTCGGTGGCGCGGGCGCCGTCGCGCAAGGCGCTGAACAGGCGCTCGGCCAGACCGGGCTCGATCACAGGCTGCTGGCCCGGTGCGGTTTGTTGCAGCACGTTGTGCAGCAGCTGCTCCAAGCCTGGGTCGAGCGTCATGACCGACAAGGTCTGCGAAGCGTCGGGCAGCAAGCCCTGCACGATCAGGCGGCCCAGCTTGGGGCGCACCATGGCCGTGAGGCTTTCGGGGTCCTGGGTGCGGCCGGCCGCTTCAGACAGGCTCTCGACAATGGAGCGCATGTCACGGATCGGTACCGCTTCTTGCAGCAGGTTTTGCAGCGTGCGGGTCAGCACGCCCAGCGACAGTTTGCCGGGCACCAGGTCCTCGACCAGCTTAGGCGAACGCGCAGAGAGCTTGTCCATGAGCTGCTGCACATCGTCGTGGCTGAGCAGGTCGGCGGCGTTGTCACGCAGCACTTTGTTCAGGTGGGTCGCGATGGCGGTGCTGGCATCGACCACGGTATAGCCCAGGGCACGCGCATGGTCGCGCTGCGAGGGATCGATCCAGACCGCCTCCAGGCCAAACGCGGGTTCGCGGGTGGCCTGGCCTTCGAGCTGGCCGTACACCTGGCCGGGGTTGATGGCCAGCTCGCGGCCCACCTTGACCTCGCCCTTGCCGCGCACCACGCCCTTGAGCACGATGTGGTAGGTGTCGGGGTCGATGTTGAGGGCGTCGCGGATGCGCACCGGCTGGATCAAAAAGCCCAGTTCGGCCGACAGCTTCTTGCGCACGCCTTTGACGCGGTTCATCAGCTGGCCGCCGGTGTCGGGGTTGACCAGCGGGATCAGGCCATAGCCAATCTCCAGTCCAATCAGGTCCACCTGGTCCACATCGTCCCAGTCGAGTTCCTTGGGTTCATCGCTGGCCTGGGCGGCGGCTTGGGCGGCGGGGTCGGCGACGGCGGGTGCGCTGTCGCGCTGCACGGCCATCCAGCCCAAAGCGGCGCAACCCAGCCCCAGGGTGAGGAACACCAGGTGCGGCATGCCCGGCACCAGGCCCAGCAGGCCCAGGATGCCAGCGGCCATGAACAGCGCGGTGGGGTTGGCCAGCTGCGAAGCGGCCTGCTCGGTCATGGTTTCCGAGGTGGTCACACGCGTCACGATGATGGCGGTGGCCAGCGACAGGAAAAGCGCCGGGATCTGGGCCACCAGGCCGTCACCGATGGTCAGCAGGGTGTAGATGCGCCCCGCGTCGGTCAGGCTCAGGTCGTGCTGGCCGATGCCAATGGCCAGACCGCCCACGATGTTGATGATCAGGATCAGCAGACCGGCCACCGCGTCGCCGCTGACGAATTTGGAGGCACCGTCCATGGAGCCGAAGAAGTCCGATTCCTGTGCCAGCTCTTCGCGGCGCTTTTTGGCGGTTTCCTGGTCGATCACGCCGGCGTTCAGGTCGGCGTCAATCGACATCTGTTTGCCAGGCATGGCGTCCAGGGTGAAGCGGGCGTTGACCTCGGACACGCGGCCAGCGCCCTTGGTGATGACCATGAAGTTGATGATCATCAAAATGCCGAACACGATCAGACCGACCAGGTAATTGCCGCCCACCACAAACTCGCCAAAGGCCGCCACCACCTTGCCAGCGGCTTCGTGGCCTTCGTGGCCATGGACCAGGATGACGCGGGTGGACGCCACGTTCAGCGCCAGGCGCAGCATGGTGGCAAACAGCAGCACCGAGGGGAAGGACGAAAACTCCAGCGGCTTGCGGGTGCTGATGGCGATCATGATGATCACCAGGCTGCAGGCGATGTTGAAGGTGAAGAACACATCCAGCAGCAGTGCGGGCAGCGGCAGCACCAGCATCGCCACGATCAGCAGCACCAGCACAGGAATGCCCAGCCCGCTCGCGTCGATGCGCGAGAACTGCTGCCGGAGGTTGGACAGGGTCAGGCTGCTCATGGTGGTGGGTGGGTGTTCGGTCGGTTCGGTGTCGTGAAACCGCCAACGCAGCGGAATCCCCACCTGTAAAGCAAACCCCATGCCACCCAAACCGACACTTTGTCCGACACCCCCCGGCCCACCAGGCACAGCGGCAAGACCTGGCCTGACACGCTTTTTGCTTTCTGGCTTGCGTTCGCACAGGAAACACATGGACGCCTCTTTCATCACCCCCACCCCCGCCAGCGCCGCCAGCACCGGACTGGGCGGGGCTGCCGACGCCGGCGGCCCTGCGGGCGCCCCCCTCGCCGGCCCCCGTTTTGGCGACATTTTCAGCAGTGTCCAACCGGCGGCAGAGCGGCAAGAGTTTGCCGCTGGCCTGCTCGGCGCCGACCTGACCATGCCCCAGCTGGTGTCCCAGCCCCTGGGCAGCACGCTGGCCGTGATCACCCCCAACAGCCCCACCCCCGACCAGGCCAGCCTGCTGGCTTTTGCCCGCAGCCAGGGGCTGGACGAATCGGCCATCGCCGCGCTGTGGCAACCGCCCCAGGGCACACCCGGCGCTGCGACCGGCACCACCCCTGCCCCTGCCCCCGGCATGTTCACCGCCGCTTCCACTGCGCCAACCGTGGGCAGCGCCGCCACCGCACCCGCCGCGCCCGCCTTGACCAGCGGCCAGGTGGTGGTGCTGGGTTTGACGCTGGGTGCCCCGGCCGTCGCCCAGGCGGCGGCCCAGACAGAAGCCCAGACACCGCAGCCCACCGAGCTGGACGCGCTGGCCTTGCAGCAGATGCGGGTGAACTTTTTGTCACAAAACGGCCGCCGCGCGGAACGCACGCCAACATCTGAGGCTGCGCCCAGCGCCCCGCCGCCGAGCATCGGCACACCCCGCCCACCCGAAACCCCGCCCGTCCTCAACCTGGACCTGGAAAGCGAATTGGCCGACCTGATGCGGACGGCCGACGACGCGGCCAGCCCGGCACTGGCCCAGGACGGCGCCAGCGCCCCCGGCCCCCATGCCACACCCCATGAAGGGCCGCGCAGCGGGGGGCAGGCCTCGGGCACGCAGGCCTCGGCCGCGCCCCCTCCCGTCATCAGTGGCTACCAGCTCAAGGCTGAGCACTACCAGCAACTGGCCGACCGCATGGGCCAGGCCCTGGCGCAGCGGGTGCAAGAACAATTCGAGAAAGGCCAGTGGAGCATGACCCTGCGCCTGAACCCGGCCGAGCTGGGCCAGATCGACGTGCAGCTGGACATGCACCAGGGCGGCCTGGACGCCCGTTTCATGACCGACAACGCCGTCACCCGCGACCTGATCATGCAGGGCTCGGGGCGCCTGAAAGACAGCTTGAGCGAGAATGGCATGACTGTTGCTTCCGTCTGGGTCAACAGCGATGGGGAACGCCAATCCGGCGGAAACCCGACACCGCAGCAACAGCGTCGCCCCGCTTCGGACCCGGCCACCCCGTCCCGGACCGAAACACCGACCGAAGCCCGTGTGTCCAAGCCCAGCCGTCCCGATGGTTGGGACATGCTCGCTTGAAGCGACAATACTGACAAAATTTCCAGAAACAACCACCGAGGTATGCCATGGCAGATGCAGCCCCAGAAGTCGAAAGCGAACCGAAAAAGAAGAAACCGATCCTGCTGATCATTGGCGCCGTGGTCGGCATCATCGTGCTGCTGGCGGGCACCGTGGTCGGCACCCTGTTTGCGTCGGGCTTTTTCAGCAAAAAAGAAGAAATAGACCCCGAGCAGCGCATCGACGCGGCGGCGCACGGCGACGTGCACAGCAAAGATGGCAAGGACGGCAAACCCCAGCTGGTCAAAAAGGACTCGCCCGAGCTGACCCGCTACGAATACTCCTACCTGCAGCTGGAAAAAGACTTCATCGCCAACCTGACCGGTTCGCGCAAGGTCATGTCGGTGCAAATCGCCATCTCCACCCGCTACGACCAGCGCGTGATCGACAATGTGAAAAAGCACGACATCGCCCTGCGCGCGACCATCCTGGACGTGTTGCGCCAGACCACCGATGCCGAAATCACCAAGCCCGAGTTCCGCAAGGAACTGGCTGCCAAAGTGCGCGAAGCGATGAACCAGCAGCTGGAGAAGTACGAGGACTTCGGCGGCGTCGAGGACGTGCACTTCACCTCTTTCCTCGTCCAGTGACCCTTTTGCCCCACCCCGACCGACCATGTCCTCCGCATTGCTGACCGCCGACGAACTCTCCGCCCTGGCCGAAGGGGTCAAGGACGGCAGCATCCCCGTCGACACCGGCTTCAACACCAACGCCCGCGTGCGCAAGCACGACCTGGCCAGCGAGGACAGCAGCCTCGGGGTGAACGTCTCGTCGATCGACATGATCAACGAGCGCTTCGTGCGCCTGTTCCGCCTGGGCCTGCTGGAGGTGATGCGCAGCAGCCCCCGCGTCAACCCCACCCGCGTACAGATCGTGCGCTTTGGCGACTACCTCAAGGGCCTCAAAGCCCCGCTGTCGGTCAATGTGGTGCGTGCGGCACCGCTGCGCGGCTTTTCCATCATCGTGATCGACCCGACGGTGGTCTTCAGCTCGCTCGACAGTTTTTTCGGCGGCTTTGGCCACGGTGTGGAGCAACTGCCCAGCACGCGGCTGTTCACCCCCACGGAAACCCGCATCATCAAGATGATCCTGGAGGTGTTCTTCCGCTCGCTGCAAGAAGCCTGGGCCCCGGTCATGCCGCTGGAGTTCGAGCTGGTGAGCTCGGAGATCAACCCCCAGTTCGCCCAGATCGCCGATGAAAACGACCTGATCATCCTGACCCGTTTCGAGGTCGAAGGCACGGCCCAGGTGCAGGGCGTGATCGACCTGGCCTACCCCTACGCCTCGCTCAAGCCGGTGCGCGAATTGCTGCGCAACCGCGTGCAGACCGGCGACGGCAACGAAGAATCCGAAAAGCAATGGCACCGCGACCTCGAAGTGGCGGTGGAAAGCGCCGAAGTGCAGCTGCGCGTCCTGCTGGGCCAGATGGCGTCCACACTCGGCGAGATCCAGCACATGCAAGAAGGCGATGTGCTGTTTTTCAAGAAACCGGAGTCCGCGCGCATGCTGGTCAACGGCCTCCCCGCCTTCGACGTGCAGGTGGGCACCCTGTCCACGCAAGTGGCCGTGCAGATTGAACGCTCCGTGATCCCGGACCAAGAATAAGGACCCCCAACATGACGAACACCGACATGCAGTTCGACGACGAAGCGCTTGACAGCAGTCAGATCAACGCCGAAGTCCTGCAAAACATTTCCGTGACCCTGACCGTCGAGGTCGGCCGCGCCCAGATCAAGATCCGCGACCTGATGCGCCTGACCCAGGGCAGCGTGGTCGAACTCGACCACATCGCCGGCGAACCGCTGGACCTGCTGGTCAACGACACCGTGGTGGCCCAGGGCGAGGTGGTGCTGGTCAACGAGCGCTACGGCATCCGCCTGACCCGCGTGGCCCCGGCCTCCGAGCGCATGCGCAACCTCTGACCGGCACGCCATGGGAAGCTGGGAGTTGTTCAAGATGCTGGCCAGCCTGGTGCTGGTCTTTGGCCTCATGGGGGCGCTGCTGTGGATGCTGCGGCGCATGCAAAACAAGCTGCAGGCCGGCGCCGGTGGCCAGCGCCAGCTGCGCCTGGTTGAAACGCTGAGCGTGGGGCCACGACAAAAAATCGTGCTGATGGAAGTCGACGGCCAGCGCCTGGTGGTCGGTGTGTCCCCCCAGCAAATGCAGGCCCTGGGCCAATGGCCGGCCAAAGGTCTGCCTGCCGCGCCAGCCAGCGAAGGGGCGTCACATGCGTAAGTCCCCCTGGAACAAGCCCTGGCTGTGGCTGCTGCTGGCCCTGGCCTGTCTGGCCCCGGCCGCGGTGTGGGCGCAAGGCCTGCCCATGGTCAACGTGACCGGCGGCAAAGGCGGCACGCAGTACAGCCTGTCGCTGCAGCTGCTGGCGCTGATGACCTCGCTGTCGCTGCTGCCGTCGCTGGTGCTGATGATGACCTCCTTCGTGCGCATCATCATCGTGCTGTCGATCCTGCGCCAGGCGCTGGGCACCGGCCAGACCCCGCCCAACATGGTGCTGACAGGACTGGCGCTGTTCCTGACGTTTTTCGTCATGTCGCCGGTGCTGCAAGACATCTACCTGAACGCGCTGACGCCCTACATGAACGAGCGTCTGTCGTTCGACAAGGCGCTGGCCGCCGCCGAAGTGCCGCTGCGCAAGTTCATGATGCTGCAAACCCGCGAGGAAGACCTGGCGATGTTCATGCAGCTGAGCAAGCAGCCCGACACCGTGACCGCGGCCACCGCGCCGTTCACCACCCTGGTGCCGGCCTTCATCACCTCCGAACTCAAGAGCGCCTTCACCATCGGTTTTCTGATCTACATCCCCTTTGTGGTGATCGACCTGGTGGTCTCCAGCGTGCTGATGTCCATGGGCATGATGATGCTCTCGCCCATGATGATCTCCATGCCCTTCAAGCTCATGCTGTTTGTGCTGGTGGACGGCTGGGGCCTGATCATGGGCTCCCTGGCCAACAGTTTCATCACCTCCTGACTTCCCTGCCATGGACACTGCAACCGTCGTCGATATTGGCCGCCAGGCCCTCTGGATCACCATGCTGGTGTCGGCCCCCCTGCTGCTCGTGGCCCTGGCCGTGGGCCTGGTGATCGGCATCTTGCAAGCCGCCACCTCGATCAACGAGATGACCCTGAGCTTCATCCCCAAGGTGGTGGCGCTGGGCCTGACCCTGGCCATCGTGGGCAGCTGGCAGATCACCACCTTGGTCGACTACACCCGGGAAATCTTCATGCGCATCCCGAGCCTGTTCCACTGAGGCCGACGCAGCCCGCACCATGAACCTTGAGCTGGCCAACCTGCTGGACCACTTTTACCGGCTGATGTGGCCCATGCTGCGCATTGGCGCGCTGCTGCTGGCCGCACCGGTGTTCTCGTTGCGCGCGCTCAACACCCGGGTGCGGGTGGCCTATGGCCTGGCCCTGACCATGATGGTCTACCCCATGCAAGACTGGCCCCTGATCGACCCGCTGAGCGCCATGGGCCTGCTGGAAATGGCCAACCAGATCACGCTGGGCGTGCTGATGGGGCTGATGCTGCAAGTGGTCACCGCCGCCGTGCTGGTGGGCGGCCAGAGCATTTCCAACGCCGTGGGTCTGTCGATGGCCACGCTGATCGACCCCAACAGCGGCAACGTGCCGGTGCTCGGCCAGTTCCTCATCATCTTGTCGACCCTGATCTTCGTCGGTCTGGGGGGCCACGCCCTGCTGCTGGGCCTGCTGATCGACAGCTTCAGCGCCCTGCCCATTGGCAAACACCTGCTCAGCGAACAAGCCTGGAGCGGGCTGGTGGGGTGGACCTCGATGGTGTTTCTGGGCGGCTTGCTGATCTCGCTGCCCATCATGGTCACGCTGCTGTTCATCAACATCGGCCTGGGCGTGGCCTCGCGGGCAGCGCCGGCCCTCAACATCTTTTCGGTCGGCTTTCCGGCCATGGTGATCGTCGGCCTGGCCGTCATGATCGCCAGCCTCCCCCACATCGGCGCGCGCACCCAATGGCTCTGGACCCAGGCCTTCTTGCAGGTGCGCCAGCTGCTGGGCCAGATCTGAAAGAGAAGGCCATGCCCCCACGTTCGTCACTTCGTGTACTCACTGCCCCCCGAGGGGGCGCGGCCTCCCTTGAGGCGGCTCGGCGGGAGGCCTGACCATGTCTGACAGCGACAGCAGCGAAAAGACCGAAGAACCCACAGGCCGGCGGCTGCAAAAGGCCCGCGAAGACGGCCAGGTGCCCCGCTCCAGCGAAATGCCGGCGGCGGCGGTGACGGTGGCCGCCACCGCCGTGATGGTGGGGCTGGGCGGCTGGCTGCTGCACCGGCTCAGCCAGCTGTTCGCCCAGGGCCTGAGCTTTGACCGCAAGGTGCTGGACACCCCCACGCTCATGCCCTCGATGTTCGCCGCCCAGGTGTACGAAGGGCTGTTCATCTTGCTGCCTGTGCTGGCCGTGACTGCGGTGGCGGCCATCGCCGCCAGCGGCGTCACCGGTGGCTATTTGCTGAGCTGGAAAAGCGTGTTGCCGCGCATGGACAAACTCAACCCGCTGTCGGGCATGAAACGCATCTTCGGCGCGCACGCGGCCATCGAACTGCTCAAGGGCGTCGCCAAATTCTCGCTGGTCGCGCTGGTGCTTTGGATCCAGCTCAACCGCCACCTCGAAGAGCTGCTGCACATGGGCGCCATGGGCCTGGAGCCCGCCATGGCCCTGACCGGCCGGCTCATTGGCGAATCGGCGCTGTGGCTGACCCTGACCCTGGTTTTCATCGCCCTGGTCGACGCGCCCTACCAGCGCCATGCCTTCACCAAGCGCATGCGCATGACCAAACAAGAAATCAGGGACGAACTCAAGGACATGGAAGGCCGCCCCGAGGTCAAGGCCCAGATCCGGCGCAGGCAACGCGAAATGTCCAACGCCCGCATGATGCAAAAGGTCAAGGACGCCGACGTGGTCATCACCAACCCCGAGCACTTTGCCGTGGCATTGGCCTACGACCCCACCGCCGACGGCGCGCCCATTTTGCTGGCCAAGGGTGCCGACCTGATTGCCGCCCGCATCCGCGAAGAAGCGCGCACCCACGGCGTGGAGATCTTCGAAGCCCCCCCGCTGGCCCGTGCGCTGTACTTCACCACCGAGATCGACCACCCCGTGCCCGAAGGCCTGTACTACGCGGTCGCCCAGGTGATCGCCTATGTGTTCAACCTGGCAAACATCCGCCCAGGCGTGGCGCCCATGCAACGCCCCCGCCCCGAGGTGCCCTCGGCCATGATGTTTAATGCGCAGGGTCAGCGCATGGATGCCACACCCTGAGCCCACCAGCCATGAACCCCCCTCAAAACGCCCCCGCCGCCGCCCGCGAACTGTTTTTCCGCCTGGCCGACCGCCTGCAACTCGATGCCTGCGTGCAAGCCATCGCACAAGAAGGCAAGAGCGTGGTGCTGCACAGCACCAGCGCGGGCCTGCTTGAGCACTACGGCCAGCTGCTGGTGCAGCGCCTGCGCCAGCAGCTGCCGCAAACGCCCACCGAAAACTTCTTCCCCACCCACACCGAGGCGCTGATCGACACCTTCAACGCCATGCTCGAGCATGTGTCGGTGGACGACGCCACCCAAGCCGGCGGCCCCAGCGCCCCCGGCAAACTGTGGGTGGTGCACGATGCCAGCGCCTTGCCCGACCACGAACTCAAACTCATGGCCAGGCTGCTGCAGCACCTGCCTGGCGCGCGCGTGAGCGCGGTGCTCATGCTGCATGGCCAAGCCGAAGTGCTGCGCAACCTCGACCCCCAGGGCCGACGCCTGATGCGCTGGGACATCGAGCCCCCCACCCCCGAACAGGTCGACCAACTGGTGCAAGAAGCCCGCGAGCAAGGCCGCGAATTTGCCGCGCTCGAGCTGGTGGCGCGCCTGGGCGCTCCCACCACCTCCACCGCCACGCAGCCCGCCGCAGCTGCGGCCCCTGCGGCAGCCAAGCCGGGCGCCGCCGCCAGCGCGGTCGCCAACACCGCGGCCCCTGCCAGCCCTGCAACCGCCCC
>JACCDU010374593.1_pt1 | contig 17733 bp, 12 predicted proteins | sample 7446081 | NCBI WGS metagenome assembly JACCDU01 (sample SAMN15323447, study PRJNA562643) | freshwater metagenome | isolation source: river surface water | place: USA:Blue River Watershed | collected 2017-08-17
AGGGCGGTGCCCGCGCGACTGCCAGAGCCGGCGCAGGGGATCAAAACATGAATCTTTTCGGGGTGAGTGGCCATGCGGTGTGTGAAGAAGCTGACCTCATTCTAAAATCCTTCCACCACCCCACGCTGTCGTGCCTGGGGTGGTTTGTCATTGTCCGGCCCCTTTTGATGCAAGCACCCACCCTTCTCCCTGGCAAACGCTTCACCTTGCCCCGTCCTGTCGGTTCCGCCGATGCCTTGCTGTTGGCACGCCTGGGTGAGCGGGAAAAAGCCCAAGGGCGTCGCGTGGCCATGGTCACGGCCGATGCCCAAGATGCCCAGCGACTGCTGGAGGAAATGCCCTTTTTTGCGCCCGATTTGCGCTGTGTGCTTTTTCCTGATTGGGAAACCCTGCCCTATGACAGCTTCTCGCCGCACCAGGACCTGATCAGCGAACGCCTGGCCACGCTGTGGCGCATCTCCCAGGGCGAGGCCGATGTGGTGCTCATTCCTGCCACCACCGCCTTGTACCGGCTGGCACCGCCCTCCTTCTTGGCCGGCTACACCTTTCACTTCAAGGTCAAGCAACACCTGGACGAAGCCCAGCTCAAGTCGCAGTTGACCTTGGCGGGTTACCAGCATGTGACCCAAGTGGTCAGTCCAGGCGAATACGCTGTCCGCGGCGGTTTGATCGACCTGTTCCCCATGGGCTCGCTGGTGCCCTACCGCGTGGACCTGTTTGACGACGAGATCGACTCGATTCGAACCTTCGACCCCGACAGCCAGCGCAGCCTGTACCCGGTGCCCGAAGTGCGCTTGTTGCCAGGCCGGGAGTTTCCGATGGACGAAGCTGCCCGGGGCAAGTTTCGCAGCCGCTGGCGTGAGTTGCTCGAAGGCGACCCCACGCGCAGCCGGCTCTACAAAGACATGGGCCTGGGCGTGGCCACGGCTGGCATTGAGTACTACCTGCCCTTGTTCTTTGAAGAAACCGCCACAGTGTTCGACTACCTGGGCGAGCAAGCCGTGGTGGTGTTGCATGGCGAGCTTGAAGGCGCTTTTCAGCGCTTTTGGGAAGACACCCAAGACCGTTACCGACTGGTGCAAGGCGATCCTGACCGGCCGGCCCTGCCGCCTTCGGCCTTGTTTCTGACGGCTGAACAGTTCTACGCCCGCGCCAATGCCCACGCCCAACTCTCTTTGCGACCTCAGTTGGAAGACGTGGCAGACAACGCCTTCGCGCAACGCTTGCCCGACATTCGCGCTGAGCGCGGCACCGATGACCCGCTGCTGCGGCTGAAAGCGCACACGGCGCAAACGGCACACCGCGTGCTGGTGCTGGCTGAAAGCGATGGCCGACGGGAAAGCCTGCTGGACTTTTTGCGGGCCAGCCAAATGGACACGCCGGTGTTCGACTCGCTGCAAGACTTTCTCACCAGCGATGAAACTTTCGGCCTGGCCACCGCCCCGCTGAATGTGGGCTTTGCCTGGGTTGAGCAAGGCCTGGACCTGGTCACAGAAACCGAGCTCTTTGCCAGTGGTCCCACATCCCGTCGGCGCAAAAAGCAAGAGCAGGTCAGCGATGTCGATGCGCTCATCAAAGACCTGTCCGAACTGCAACTCGGCGACCCCGTGGTGCACAGCGCGCATGGCATCGGGCGTTACCGCGGGCTGATCCATCTGGACATGGGCAACACCCTGGAAGATGGCAGCGCGGCACTGCAGGAATTCTTGCACCTGGAATATGCCGACAAGGCGGTGCTGTATGTGCCGGTGAGCCAATTGCACCTGATCAGCCGCTACACCGGCGTGAGTGCCGATGAGGCGCCCATGCACCGCCTGGGTTCTGGGCAATGGGACAAAGCACGCCGCCGCGCGGCCGAACAAGTGCGCGATGCGGCGGCTGAATTGTTGAACGTGTATGCACGTCGCGCCGCACGCGAAGGCCATGCCTTCCGTTACGCCGCGCAAGACTACGAAGTGTTTGCCAACGACTTCGGCTTCGAAGAAACACCCGATCAGCGTGCAGCGATTCATGCCGTGATTCAAGACATGATCAGCCCGCAGCCCATGGACCGTTTGGTCTGTGGTGATGTGGGCTTTGGCAAAACCGAAGTGGCTTTGCGTGCCGCCTTCATCGCTGTGACCGGTGGCCGGCAAGTGGCCTTCCTCGCCCCGACCACCTTGCTGGCCGAGCAGCACTTCCAAACCCTGAGCGACCGTTTCTCCAAATGGCCCGTGAAGATTGCGGAGATGAGCCGCTTTCGCACCACCAAGGAAATCAACGCCGCCGCGGCTGGCATTGCCGAAGGCACGGTAGACATTGTGGTGGGCACACACAAGTTGCTGAGCGAGTCCGTCAAATTCAAAAACCTGGGCTTGCTCATCATCGATGAAGAGCACCGCTTTGGCGTGCGCCACAAAGAAGCGATGAAGACGCTGCGCGCCGAGGTGGATGTGCTGACCCTCACCGCCACACCCATTCCGCGAACCCTGGGCATGGCACTGGAAGGTTTGCGCGATTTGAGCGTGATCGCCACCGCGCCGCAACGCCGACTGGCCATCAAGACCTTTGTGCGCAACGAGGGCCAAGGCGTCATCCGTGAAGCGGTGTTGCGCGAGTTGAAACGTGGCGGGCAATGCTACTTTTTGCACAACGAAGTGGAAACCATCGAGAACCGCAAAGCCAAGCTGCAAGAGTTTTTGCCGGAAGCGCGCATCGCCATCGCCCACGGCCAGATGCCCGAGCGGGAACTTGAACGCGTGATGCGTGACTTTGTGGCCCAGCGTTACAACATTTTGCTGTGCTCCACCATCATTGAAACCGGCATCGATGTGCCCACAGCCAACACGATTTTGATCAGTCGCGCTGACAAGTTTGGTCTGGCCCAGTTGCACCAATTGCGCGGGCGCGTGGGTCGCAGCCATCACCAGGCCTATGCTTACTTGCTGGTGCCTGAGATCGACGGCTTGACCAAGCAAGCCGCACAGCGCCTGGAAGCCATCCAGCAAATGGAAGAGTTGGGCTCCGGCTTTTACCTGGCCATGCACGATCTGGAAATTCGCGGCGCTGGCGAGGTGCTGGGCGAGAACCAAAGCGGCAACATGATGGAAGTGGGCTTTCAGCTTTACAACGAAATGCTGGCCGAGGCCGTGCGCGCTTTGAAAAATGGCCAGGAGCCTGACCTCTTGAGCCCGCTGAATGTCACCACCGAAATCAATTTGCATGCGCCGGCCTTGCTGCCCGACAGCTACTGCGGCGATGTGCACTTGCGCTTGTCGTTCTACAAAAAACTGGCGATGGCCAAGAACACTGACCAAGTCGACGCCTTGCTGGAAGAAATTGTGGACCGCTTCGGCAAGCTGCCGGTGCAGGCGCAAACCCTGATCGATGTGCATCGCCTGCGGGTGCTGGCACGCCCTTATGGCGTGGCCAAAGTCGACTCTGCGCCTGGCGTGACCCACATCAGCTTCAAACCCAACCCACCGATCGATGCCATGCGCATCATCGAGCTGGTTCAGAAAAACCGCCACATCAAACTGGCGGGCAATGACAAATTGCGCATTGAGCGCGAACTCGCCGATGTGCACCAGCGTGCCCAGTTGGTTCGCGATGTCTTGCGCAGCCTTGGACAACCCACCGTCAAAGAAACCTCATGAGCACGATTGTTTCCCCCGGCCTGACCCTGCGGGGCGTCACCCCGCCCTTGTCACTGAAAAACTTCGGCTTGATCGCCTTCGACATGGACTCGACCCTGATCAACATCGAATGCGTTGATGAAGTGGCCGATGCTGCAGGGCGCAAGGCCGAAGTGGCAGCCATCACCGAAGCAGCGATGCGGGGCGAAATCACCGACTACAAAGACAGCTTGCGCCGTCGCGTGGCCTTGCTCGAGGGCGTGCCCGAGGGCGCCTTGCGCGAGGTCTACCAGCAACGCTTGCGCCTGAATCCTGGGGCCGCCGAACTGGTACAAGCCTGCAAGGCCGCGGGCTTGAAAGTGCTGCTCGTGAGCGGCGGCTTCACCTACTTCACCGACCGTGTGCGTGACACCTTGGGCATCGACTTCACCCGCAGCAATGTGTTTGAAATCCACAATGGCTTGCTCACCGGCCGCATGGTGGACCAGCCTTGGGGCGACATTTGTGACGGCGAAGAAAAACGCCGCATGGTGATGCAAACCTGCGCCCAACTGGGGATCACGCCGGGACAAGCCATCGCCATGGGTGACGGCGCCAATGATTTGCCCATGATGAAAGCCTGCGCCGATGCCGGGGGCCTCTCGGTGGCCTACCACGCCAAGCCGAAAGTGCGTGAGCAGGCGATGGTGTCGATCGAATCGGGTGGCCTCGACCGCCTGCTGGAAATCTTCGCGGTCTGACCCTTCGCCCCGTCATCGCGAGCGTAGCGCGGCGATCTGTCTGGGGCCCGAGATTGCCGCGGCCCCGATGGGGCCTCGCAATGACGGGTCTGGGGTGAGGCAGGCTCAGGCGAAAGTCAGCTGAACTTTCATCGACTGATGGCGGTCCGCGGCCAGTGCGAAAGCTTCTTCGAACTGGGTGTAAGGCAAGCTGTGGCTGATCAAGGGCTTGACATCGACCAGGCCTTTGTTCATCAGTTCCACCGCCAAGGCAAATTCCTCGTGGAAGCGGAAAGAGCCACGCAGGTCAAACTCTTTGGCGACCAGCACGTTCAAAGGAATGGTGATTTCACCGCCCGTGCCCACCTGCACGATGATGCCGCGCGGCTTGAGCACATCAAAACCGGCGCGCAAGGCCTGGGCATTGCCGCTGGCTTCGATCAGCACATCAAAGTAGCCTTTGTCGGCTTTGTAGCCGTCCAGGCCCTCGGGATGGGTGGCCACGTTGACCGTGTGGTCGGCCCCCACTTGGCGCACACGCGCCAGGGTTTGGTCGGTCACGTCGGTGGCCACCACTTCGGCAGCACCGGCGCGGCGCGCAGCGATGACAATCAAGGCGCCAATGGGCCCGCAGCCAGTGACCAGCACGCGCTTGCCCAGCAGGTCGCCCGCGCGTCGCACCGAGTGCAAGGCCACAGACAGCGGCTCGGCCATGGCGGCTTCGGCATCGCTCACGTTGTCAGCCACCGCATGGGCTTGCCAGGCTTCGATGATCAGCTCTTGGCGGAAGGCACCCTGAATGTGCGGCCAGGGCATGGCACTGCCGTAAAAGCGCATGTTCAGGCAATGGTTGTGTTGGCCCTTCTGGCAATACGCGCAATGGCCGCAAGGACGGCTGGGGCTGATGGAGATCCGGGTGCCGGCTTGAATCGACTTGACAGCCGCCCCCACCTCGGCCACCACACCCGACACTTCATGGCCCAGCACCATGGGTTGCTTCACGCGAACGGTGCCAAAGCCGCCGTGCTGAAAGTAATGCAGGTCGGAGCCACAAATGCCACCGGCGCGCATGTGCACGCGCAGTTGGTTTTCACCCAAGGCTTCATGCGGGGTGTCTTCAATGCGCAGATCGCGGGCGGAATGGATGACAAGGGCTTGGGGCATGAGGTTCTCCGGTTTCAAAGGGTGGCGGTCACGCCGCCGTCCACGTAGAGGATATGGCCGTTGACAAAATCTGAGGCGGCACTGGACAAGAAGACCGCGGCGCCGACCAAGTCTTCGACATCGCCCCAACGCGCGCTGGGGGTGCGGCCAATCAGCCAGGCGCTGAATTTTTCATCGGCCACCAGGGACTGCGTGAGCTCGGTCTTGAAATAGCCCGGCCCCAGGCCGTTGACCTGAATGCCATGCTTGCCCCAATCGATGGCCATGCCCTTGGTCAGCATTTTCATGGCGCCCTTGGAGGCTGCATACGGTGCAATGCCGGGCCGTCCCAGTTCGCTCTGCACCGAGCAGATGTTCACGATCTTGCCGCGCTGGCGCTGAATCATGTGTTGCGCCACGGCGCGTGACACCAAAAACGCGCTGTCCAGGTTGGTGCGCATGATGTTGTGCCACTGCTCGACGGGAAACTGGTCCAAGGGCGAGCGAAAGGTCATGCCGGCGTTGTTGACCAAAATGTCGATGGCCCCCACTTGGCTTTCAATGCGGGCAATGGCCGCATCGACTTCGGCCTGGGCCGTGACATCGAAGCCTTCGCTGAGCACGCGCTGCGCCCCATCGCCGGTGGCGGCCTGAACTTCGTCACGCAGGGTCTGTGCCGCGCGTGACAGCTTGCCAGCATCGCGACCATTGAGAATCACTCGCGCCCCCGCCGACAACAGGCCGCGCGCCAACGCAAAGCCAATGCCACCACTGGAGCCCGTGATCAAGGCGGTGCGACCGCGCAAATCAAACATGCGCAGTGCCGACGGAAGAGAAGAAGTGTTATTCGTCATACGATATGATTTTAGAAGAAAAACCGCTTTTGCGACTTGCCGCATGGCTTAGGCAAAACCCCCAGGAGACACCATGACCACGCCCCCTCGCTACGCCGCCGACCAACTGCACCGCTATGCCAGCAGTTTGCTGCAAAAAGCTGGCATGCAAACCGAACTCGCCGAATGCGTGGCCGACACCTTGGTCCAAGGTGACTTGTTGGGCCACGACACCCATGGCTTGGCTTTGCTGGCCGGCTACCTCAAAGAGTTGGAAACCGGCAGCATGCGGGCCCAGGGTGCGCCCTTGGTGGTCTCCGACCGTCCTGCCGCCCTGCTCTGGGATGGGCAGCGCCTGCCGGGCCCCTGGCTGATGAAACAAGCCATGGACACCCTGACCCCGCGTGCGCGCGAACTCGGCGTGTCATCCCTGGTCATTCGCCGCAGCCACCACATCGCTTGCCTGGCCGTGTATTTGTTGCGCGCATTGCAAGACGATTTGCTCATGGTGCTGGCCTGCTCCGACGCCAACTCGGCCAGCGTGGCGCCCTTTGGCGGTACCCAGGCGGTGTTCACGCCCAACCCCTTGGCGCTGGGCTTTCCGCTGAGCAACGACAGTGGCGTCATGGTGGACATTTCTGCCTCCATCACCACCAATGGCATGAGCAACCGCAAGCACAAGGCCGGCGAAAAATATGCCTACGATGTGCTGATCGATGCCAACGGCCAACCCAGCAACGACCCGGCCCTGCTGTTTGCCAACCCGCCCGGCACCTTGCTGCCTGTGGGCGGCCTGACCCACGGCCACAAGGGCTATGGCTTGTCGTTGTTGGTCGAATCGCTCACAGGCGGTTTGGCAGGCCATGGCCGTGCAGACCCGAAAGAAGGCTGGGGTGCCACGGTGCACATCACTTTGTACGACCTGAAAGCCTTTGGTGGCCACACCGATTTTCTGCGCCAGATGGACACCGTGGCCGAGCGCTGCCGCACCAACAAACCCATCGATCCCCAACGCCCGGTTCGTTTACCGGGTGAAGGTGGGTTGGCGCGACGTGCGCAGCAACTCAAAGAAGGCGTGCAACTGCACCCTTCTATCCTGCCTTCATTAGAAGACTACGCGAATAAATTCGGCGTAAAACTTTAAGCAACGTCATTGCGAGGCCCCAAGGGCCGCGGCAATCTTTCTCTGGAGGGAGATCGCCGCGCTTCGCTCGCGATGACGGAGGTCACGCTGTCGGGATGCTAGCGCAGGGCTTGGTAAATGGCTTGTGCGAGCTCTTCAGAAATGCCGTCCACCGTGCACAGGTCTTGCACGCTGGCTTCGGCCACGCCGCGCACACCGCCAAAGCGTTGCAGCAAACGGGCACGCTTTTTCGGACCCACACCAGGAATCTCCTCGAGCTTGCTGCCGCCCACGCGCACGCGTGCACGCTGGGCGCGCATGCCGGTGATGGCAAAGCGGTGGGCTTCATCGCGAATTTGCGCCACCAGCATCAGGGCTGCAGAGTCGCGCCCCAAATAGACTTTCTCGCGGCCATCGGCAAACACCAAATCTTCCAGGCCCACCTTGCGGCCCTCGCCCTTTTCCACGCCCACGATCCGTGAAAGGTCCAAGCCAAGAGACTCGAAAACTTCGCGCGCAATGCCCACCTGCCCTTTGCCACCGTCAATCAACACCAAATCTGGAAAGCGGCCTTCTCCCAGGCGGACACTTTCCGCGAGCTTGCTGTAACGGCGCATCAGCACTTGGCGCATGGCTGCGTAATCATCGCCAGGGGTGATGCCCTCGATGTTGTAGCGTCGGTATTCCGAGGCCTGCATTTTGTGGTGATGAAAGACCACGCACGAGGCCTGCGTGGCCTCACCCGCGGTGTGTGAAATATCGAAGCACTCGATGCGAAAGCCATCAAAGTCTTCTGGCGCAAGGTCCAAAGCTTCCAGCAAGGCACGGGTGCGCGCCTGCTGCGAGCCCTCCTCGGCCAGCAAGCGCGTCAGTTGAATTTGCGCGTTTTGTTGCGCCATCTCCAACCAGATGCGCCGCTGCTCTCGCGGTTGGTGAACAGCGCTGATGCGCACGCCGCTTTGCTCGCTGAGCACCTCGATCAAGCCTTTGTCCACACGGTGACTGGTGATCAGGGCTGGGGGCACGGGCACCTCGAGGTAATGCTGGGCCAGAAAAGCCTCCAGCACTTCTGCGGGCTCGGCATCCTCGACATGCATGGGAAAGTAAGGCCGGTCGCCCAAATGGCGGCCACCGCGCACCATGGCGAGGTTGACGCAGGCTTTGCCGCCTTGAATTTGCACGGCCAGAATGTCCACGTCTTGGTCGCCCACGGTATCCACCGCTTGCTGGTGCAAGACCTTGGAAAGGGCCGTGATCTGGTTGCGCAACTCCGCGGCTTGCTCAAACTCGAGCTTGTCGGAATGCGCCAACATGCGCTGCTCCAAGTCGGCCATGACTTGCTGGGTTTCTCCGCGCAAAAAACGTGTGGCGCTGGCAACATCGTGGGCATAGTCTTCGACCGAGATGTGGCCGACACAAGGCCCCGAGCAGCGCTTGATTTGAAACAGCAAACAAGGGCGCGTGCGATGGCTGAACACCGTGTCTTCACACGTGCGCAAGTGAAAAACTTTTTGCATCAGCCAAATGGCTTCGCGCACCGCCCACACGCTGGGATAAGGCCCAAAATAATCATGCCGCTTGTCGACCGCGCCGCGGTAGTACACCACCCGCGGAATGTCCGCCGGATGGGGCGTTGGCTCGGCGGCTCTGGCGCTGGCGGGCCGGGCCCGCGTGAGCTTCAAGTAAGGGTAGCTCTTGTCGTCCCGAAACAGGATGTTGTATTTGGGCTTGAGCGTCTTGATGAGGTTGTTTTCCAGCAGCAAGGCCTCGGCCTCCGAGCGCACCACCGTGGTTTCCATGCGTGCGATCTTGCCCACCATGTGGCCAATGCGGGTGCCGCCATGCTCGCGCTGAAAATAACTGGACACCCGCTTGCGCAAATTGATGGCCTTGCCCACGTACAGCACCTGGTCTTGCGCGTCGAAATAGCGGTACACCCCCGGCAATGCCGGCAATGCGGCCACCTCGGCCAGCAAAGGTTCAGGAAAGACATGTGAAGAAGACATGGGGCTATTGTGCCGACTCCGAAACCGGTGGTGCTCGCGGTATAAACAGACCATGACAGTTGCCCCCCTCTCAACCCCAACAACCGACCCGTTGCGGCTGCGCTGGGATATTTTTTGCCGTGTCATTGACAACCATGGCGATCTTGGCGTTTGCTGGCGCTTGGCGCGCTCGCTTGGAGAGCAAGGCACGCACGTCAGGCTGTGGGTGGACGATGCCGCTGCGCTGGCCTGGATGGCGCCGGCAGGACATCCGCAAGTGCAAGTCTTGCCCTGGCCGCTCAGTGCGCCCACTGACGTTGCGGATGTGGTCATTGAAGCCTTTGGCTGCGAGTTGCCCGAAAGTTACCAGGCGATGCTGGGCGAAAACCCCAAAACCTGCACCTGGCTCAACCTGGAATACCTCAGCGCCGAGGCCTATGTGGCGCGCATGCATGGGCTGCCCTCGCCCGTGCTCAGCGGGCCGGCAAGGGGTTGCACCAAATGGTTTTTCTATCCAGGCTTCACGGCACAGACCGGCGGCTTGCTGCGTGAGCCGGGGCTGCCGCTCCCTCAACACGCGCCTGGTGCGCAGCCCTTGACGGTCAGCCTGTTCTGTTACGAACCGGTCAACCTGCGGCCCATGCTGCAGCGCTTGTCGGCGTTGCCGCAAACTGTGCAATTGAAAATCACGGCGGGACGCGCCCAACAGGCTGTGGCCGCTTTGGGGCCGGTACCGGCCCTGGGCCGCTTGTCCTGTCAAGCCCTGGCCTACATGCCCCAAGATGCCTTTGATGAAATGCTGCAAGCCTGCGATTGGAACTTTGTCCGCGGCGAAGACTCCCTGGTGCGCGCCCTGTGGGCCGGCAAACCCTTCGTCTGGCAAATTTACCCCCAGCACGATGGCGCCCACTGGGACAAATTGACGGCCTTCCTGGATGTCTTGTCGGCGCCTGCGGTGGTCCGTGCTTGGCACCTGTTCTGGAATGCCGCCGAAGCCTCCCCCTGCCCGCCCTTGTCAGTGTCGGACTGGCAAATTTGGCAGATCTGGGCCCACGAAACCCAGGCCGTTTTGCGGCAACAAACCGATTTGACCCGCCAGCTGGTCGACTTTGTGGCGAAAAAGCGTTAAAATTCAAGGCTTTGCGAATTCTGGAATTCGCCCCCGCCGCCCTTCGCGGCCTCCCTTTGTGGCCCTCGCGCCCCTGACCTTATGAAAATCGCACAAGAAATTCGCGCCGGCAATGTGATCATGCAAGGCAAAGACCCCATGGTCGTTTTGAAAACCGAATACGCCCGTGGCGGTCGCAACGCGGCCACCGTGCGCATGAAGCTGAAAAGCCTGCTGAACAATTTCGGCACCGAAGTGGTTTTCAAGGCTGACGACAAGATGGACCAAATCGTCCTGGACAAGAAAGAGTGCACCTACTCTTACTTTGCCGATCCCATGTACGTGTGGATGGACACCGAGTACAACCAGTACGAAGTCGAAGCCGAAAACATGGGCGACGCCCTGAACTACCTGGAAGACGGCATGTCGGCCGAAGTGGTGTTCTACGAAGGCAAGGCCATTTCTGTCGAGTTGCCCACCTCGGTCGAGCGGGAAGTCACCTGGACCGAGCCCGCCGTCAAAGGCGACACCTCGGGCAAAGTGTTGAAGCCGGCAAAAATTGCCACCGGCTTCGAAATTCCCGTGCCCATCTTCGTGGCACAAGGTGACCGCATTGAAATCGACACCCGCACCGCGGAATACCGCCGTCGCGTCTGAGCTTTCCAGAAAAGCTTGCCAGCAAAGCGCCTTCGGGCGCTTTTTTCATTTCTGGAAGTAACATCCAGGCATGGATGGCATGTTAAACCCACAAGATCGGCGCTTGGCAGAAGCCTGGGAATCGTTGAAGGCCCAAAGCGAAAGCGGCGATGCCTTGCACCCCGAATCCAACCGGCTGGCGTTTGCCGACCCTGAGTTTTTGCTGCGGCGTGAAACCAGGGGCATTCGCTTTCAGTTGGAAATGCTCAAGCCGGACTTGGCCCAGCATGAGCGCGGCATTGAAAACACGGTGGTGGTGTTTGGCAGCGCGCGCTTTCGCAGCGAGGAAGTGGCCCACGCCGAGCTGGAGAAAGCACGGACAGAGGGCAACCCCCAAGCCATTGCCCGCGCCGAGGCGCTTGTGCGCAATGCCCACTATTACGAGAAAGCGCGCGCCTTTGGCCACAAAGTGGCCAGCTTCAGCTCAGATCAGTCCCCTGCACATAAACTGTTTGTGTGCACTGGCGGTGGCCCCGGCATCATGGAGGCCGCTAACCGTGGCGCACACGAAGCCGGTGGCATCAGCGTTGGCTTGAACATTGCGCTACCCCACGAGCAAACGCCCAACCCCTACATCACGCCTGGCCTGAGCTTCAAGTTTCATTACTTTGCGCTGCGCAAGATGCATTTCATGATGCGCGCCAAAGCGCTGGTGGCGTTTCCGGGTGGCTTTGGGACGATGGACGAGCTGTTTGAAACCCTGACCCTGGTTCAATGCAAAAAAGCCAAGCCGGTGCCCATCGTCTTGTTTGGCAGCGACTACTGGCAACGCTTGCTGAACCTGCAGGTGATGGTGGACGAAGGCGCGCTCTCTGCACAAGACCTACGCTTGTTCCAATACGTCGACGATGTGCAAGACGCCTGGAACGTCATCCGTGATTTTTATCGGCTCTGAGTCGCCAGGCGACGCGGGCGCCCGAAGTCACCACCGCTGAAAGACACCAAAAGACACCGGCCACCCCGATCAGGCCGCTGGTGGCACCAAACACCATCGGCATCAACACGCTGGAAGCGTTGATGGTCATCAAGCGCAAGCCCAGCGCTTCGCCTTGGCGCCGTTGCGGCGTGATCTGGTGCAAGGTGCTCATCACCATGGGCTGCACCGAACCCAACGACAAGCCAAGCAGGCCCGAGCACACGCCCATGGCCCATGCCGTGGCGGTGAAGGGGTACACGGCCAGCATGCCACCGGTCATCAGCATGGCAGCCGTGATGACTTGCCATTCTTTGAATAGCCCGGCCATCCATGGCAGGGAAAACCGGATCAGGGTCGCCGCCAAGGCAAAGGTCCCGAGCACCATGCCAATGGCGGAGGCACTGATGCCGCGCTCATGCCCCAGAACCGGCACCATGAAGGTGTGAACATCCCAACAGGACGACAAAAACCAGTTCACCAGCAAGAGTCGGCGAAGCGGCGGATCGCGCAGCAAATTCCAAACCCGTTGTGGCCCGCTTGCCGTGGGCGGCGCAGGGCTGGGTCGCTCGGCAACGCCGCGAACCCACAGCCAAGCCAGCAAGGGCAACAGCGCCATCAAGGCAAAAGCCGCGCGAAAACCTGCATGGTCAATCAGCAAGCCCGCCAGCAAGGGCCCCACAAAATTGGAAGCGGCAGGCCCCACCGACAGCCAGCTGAAGGCGCTGCGCAGGGCGACAGGGTTTTCGGCCATGCGCCCCACATGCCGTTGCAAGGCAATGATGACCGCACCCGTGGCGCCCCCCGTCAACAAGGCGCTCAAGCACAAGACCGGGTACAGCGGCCAAACCACCGCCAACAACGCACCGGCGCAAGCCATGGCAATGCCAATGCGCAAGGTGGGCTGCATGCCATGGCGGTCGACAAAGCGACCGGCTGGCAAGGCCAGGAAGACTTGCGTCAACGCAAACATGGCCAGCAGCAAGCCCACAGCCGCCTCGCTGTAGCCTTCGCGCAAAGCCATCAGCGGAGAGGCCAGGCGCATGCCTGTCATGCAGGCGTGCAAGCAAATCTGGCCCGCCACCAGGCGAAACAGCTCGCGCTTCATTCCTCGTCGGGCAGGTTGTCAGGCGTGGGCAACAGGGCTTGCGCTTCCCCGTCGGGCAGGGCTTCCACATTTTTCAAAGCGCGCCGCATTTGTCGGCTGCGGGTGTCGGCGCGGTCCAGGGTGTCGGCGGCTTTTTGCACTTGCTCGCGGACCTTGGCCACCCAGTCGCCATAGCGTTCAAACTCTGTTTTGACCGCCCCCAAAACCTTCCACACTTCGGAAGCTTGTTGCTCCAGCGCCAGCGTGCGAAAACCCATGTGCAGGCTGTTCAACATGGCCAACAAAGTGGTGGGGCCTGCCAGCGTCACACGGTAATCGCGTTGCAAGCTGTCCATCAGGCCTGGGCGGCGCAGCACCTCGGCATACAGGCTCTCGATGGGCAGAAACAAGATCGCAAAGTCGGTGGTGTGCGGCGGCGCCAGGTAGTTCTCGGCAATGCTGCGCGCTTCGCTGCGAATGCGCGACTCCAAGGCTTTGGCGGCCAGCTCGGCGGCCGCAGGGTCGGCCCGGTCGTGCGCGTCCAACAAGCGCTCGTAATCTTCGCGCGGAAATTTGGCATCCACAGGCAGCCACACGGGCTCGCCGGACTCCCCGCCCCGGCCTGGGAAGCGGATGGCGAAATCCACGCGTTGGTTGCTGCGTGGGCGCGTTTCCACTTGCTTGGCGTATTGCTCGGGGGTCAGCACTTGCTCGAGCAAAGCTTCCAACTGCACCTCGCCAAAAATGCCACGGGTCTTGACGTTGGTCAGCACCCGCTGCAAGTCGCCCACGCCCTGGGCCAGCGACTGCATTTGCCCCAACCCCTGGTGCACCTGCTCGAGCCGGTCTGCCACCTGTTTGAAACTTTCAGACAAGCGGGCTTCCAGCGTGGACTGCAATTTTTCGTCCACGGTCTTGCGCATTTCATCAAGCTTGGCCGCATTGGTCTGCTGCAATTGCAACAGCTGGGCGTCCAGCGTGTGGCGCACTTCCTGCAAGCGCTGCGCATTGCTTTCACTGAGCGCACGAATCTGGTTGCTCAGGGTGTCACCCAAGTGCTTTTGCAGCGAGCCCATTTGCTCGGCCTGGCTCTGCTGAAAACTGTTCAGGCTTTGCTGCAATTCCTGGCGACCGATTCGCGAAGATTCGCTGATTTCATAGCGCAGGTCACGCTCGAGCCGCTCGATCTTTTCCTGCATGAGCTTGAGCTCGGTCACCAGGAGGGTGTCATCGCGCGCATTCAAGCGGCGCAAGACCATCAACACAATCACCAGCAAGATGCTGATGAGCGCCAGCAGAAAGTTGTTGTCGAGCATCATGTCAGCGTGACACGTCGTTCAGCGGGGTGCGGGCCCGCCCGTGCACCAGGTAATCCAGCAAATTGTCCGCGGCCAAGTTGGCCATTTTCAAGCGTGTGGCCACCGTGGCACTGGCAATGTGCGGCGTGAGCACCACATTGGGCACGGTCAAAAGGTCCGGGTGCACGGAAGGCTCTCCCTCGAACACGTCCAGGCCCGCTGCGGCAATGCGCCGTGACTTCAACGCTTGTGCCAAAGCGGCATCGTCCACGATGCCGCCGCGGGCAATGTTGACCAGGGTGGCGGTGGGTTTCATCATGGCGATTTCGGCGGCCCCAATGGTGTGGTGGGTTTGGGCGGAATAAGGCACCACCAGCATGACATGGTCAGCCGTGCGCAGCAATTCTTCTTTGCTGGCATAGCGGGCCCCGCATGCGGCCTCTTGCTCTGGCGGCAAGTGGCTGCGGTTGTGGTACAGCACCTGCATGCCAAAGCCATGGGCGGCGCGGCGCGCAATCCCTTGCCCAATGCGCCCCATGCCAATGATGCCCAGCGTGCTGCCGTGCACTTCGGCGCCGGCAAACATGTCGTAGCTCCACTTGGTCCAGTGGCCGGCGCGCAAATAGTGCTCGCTTTCGGTCACGCGGCGCGCGGTGGCCATGAGCAAGGCAAAGCCGAAGTCGGCGGTGGTCTCGGTCAGCACATCCGGGGTGTTGGTGGCCAGCACACCGGCGGTGGTCATGGCCGGCACGTCAAAGTTGTTGTAACCCACGGCCATGTTGGCCACCACCTTGAGGCTGGGGCAGGCAGCCAGCAGCGCCGCATCGATGCGCTCGCTGCCGGTAGTGAGGGCGCCAACCTTGCCGCGCATTTTGTCGGTGAGCTCTGCGGGCGTGTAGACCACATCGTCCTGGTTGGCAGTGACCTCAAAGGCTTGGGACAAGCGATCGAGGACTTCGGGAAAAATGGCGCGGGCGACGAGGATGGCAGGTTTCATGTGCAAGGTCTCAAGGTCAAGATGTCAGTGTGTCAGTTGGTGTTGAAGCATGTACAGCACGGCGCCTGAAAAATACCCCACCAGGGCCAACCCGCTGATTTTTCGGACATACCAGCCAAACGCGATTTTCTCCAGGCCCATGGCCGCCACACCGGCGGCTGAGCCAATGATCAGGATGGAGCCTCCTGTGCCCGCGCAATAGGCCATGAATACCCACAAAAAACTGTCTGTCGGGAAGTCTGCAAGGCTGTACATGCCCATGGACGCAGCCACCAGCGGCACGTTGTCCACCACCGCGCTGGCCAGGCCGATCACCAACACAATCAGGTCTTGCCGGCCGATGGCTTGGTCCATCCAACGCGCCAGCGAGGACAACACATGGGTGTGCTCCAGGGTGGCGACCGACAAAAGAATGCCAATGAAGAACACAATCGACCCCATGTCAATTCGGGACAGCGCATGGGCCAGGGTCAAGGGTTGTCGAACGTCGTCGTCCTTGTGCCGATGCACCAAGTCACCGACCAACCACAGCAAGCCCAGCCCGAGAAGCACACCCATGAAGGGCGGCAGATGGGTCCAGGTCTTGAACGCAGGCACGGCCACCAAGATGCCCAGCCCCAAAAAAAACATCAAGTTGCGCTCAAAGGTCGAGGTTGCGATTTGCGCTTCCTCATTCGCGGCGACAGGCGCAATCACTTTCTTCCCTTTGAGCCACAAAGCGGTGAAGGCCAAGGGAACCAACAAATTCGCCAGAGATGGGATCAGCAAGCCCTTCATGATTTCCAATGACGTGATTTGCCCGCCAATCCACAGCATGGTGGTGGTCACATCGCCAATGGGCGTCCAGGCCCCGCCAGCATTGGCCGCAATGATGATCATGCCGGCAAAGAACAGGCGGTCCTCACGCCGATCCAACAGCTTTTTCATCAGCGAAACCATCACGATGGTGGTGGTCAGGTTGTCCAGAATGGCGCTGAGAAAAAACGTGACAAAGCCAACCAGCCACATCAGGGAAGAAAGGCTGCGGGTCTGAATGCGTTGGGTGATCACTTCAAAGCCATTGTGGGCATCCACCACCTCCACAATCGTCATCGCACCGATCAGAAAAAAGACGATCTGGGCCGTGCCCATCAGCGACTCGCCCAGCTCGTCGCCCACGCGCTGCGGATCGCCAATCATCACGGCATAGCAGGTCCAAAGCAGTCCCGCGCCCAACAAGGCAGAAGCCGACTTGTTGACCCCCAATGGGTGCTCCAAGGCAATGGCCATGTAGGCCAAAACAAACAAGATCATCAGCGTGGTCAACATGATGGACTTCTCTATCCCCAAAAATGTGAAACTATTCCGCCGCAGTGATGTCAAACACCTGGCGCAAATACGCCAGGTATTTCTCGTCATCACACATGCCCTTGCCGGGTGTATCCGAAATTTTGGCGACGGGCTGACCGTTGCAACGCGTCATCTTGATGACGATTTGAAGCGGTTCATAGCCCAGATCGTTGGTCAGGTTGGTGCCAATGCCAAAGGCGAGTTGGCAACGCCCGTTGAATTGCTGAAACAACTCGATGGTGCGCGGCACGGTCAGGCTGTCGCTGAAAATCAGCGTTTTGGTGCGCGGGTCCACCCGGTTGTCGCGGTAGTGCTGAATCATGCGCTCGCCCCAGTTGAAGGGGTCGCCGCTGTCATGGCGCGCGCCGTCAAACAGCTTGCAAAAGAACATGTCGAAGTCACGCAAAAAGGCGTTCAGCCCATAGACGTCGCTCAGCGCAATGCCCAGGTCACCGCGGTATTCTTTGGCCCAGGATTCGAAGGCAAACACCTGGCTGTCACGCAAACGCGGGCCCAGCGCCTGGCAAGCCTGCAGGTATTCATGTGCCATGGTGCCCAACGGGGTCAGCCCCAGCAAAAAGGCGTAGTACACATTGCTGGTACCGGCAAACTGCCCTTGCGGCCCGGTGCCCAGACGGGCAGACATCACCCGCAGCACTTCCTCTTGCCAAGCCCTGGAGAAGCGTCGGCGCGTACCATAGTCCGCAATTTTCAGGGTCTGCAAACCATCGGCCTGGAGCTGCGCGATTTTGGTGTCGAGTCGGCGGCGGCCTTCCATGAGGTCCGGCACCTTTTGGGTGTTGCGGAAATAGACCTCGTTGACGATGGCCAGCACCGGAATTTCAAACAGGATGGTGTGCAGCCACGGGCCATGAATGTGGATGTCAA
>JACCDU010012237.1_pt1 | contig 17721 bp, 10 predicted proteins | sample 7446081 | NCBI WGS metagenome assembly JACCDU01 (sample SAMN15323447, study PRJNA562643) | freshwater metagenome | isolation source: river surface water | place: USA:Blue River Watershed | collected 2017-08-17
ACATGAATGATGTAAATCGGAAAGGTATTTTGGCCCATTTTAAGAAATAAACTCTTAGGGATTTCTACAAGCCGATTGATAATCACCAATATCCCCAAAAGACATAGCACCATGCTTAGTCCTATAAGAGAATCCTTGTTGGCCATTTGATGCATGGACGTTTGCCACCCCAAATCTATCAACTTCAAGTCAATTGCCTCTAGCATAAAATAGACATCTCGCTTGAGCACATATCCCAATGCAAACAATGTAAATCCGAAAGTAAAACTGAGCACATGACGTTGATTCAACCGAATAAAATGTCCCAAGGCGCCTCCAAGCAATGCATAGCCCGAGAACCTAACAAAACTAAACTCAGAATACATTCCGAAGAACATATTCTGGATAATACGGGGAGCATCTGATGGCCAATAATGCAAGTGCTCTATTGCTCCAGAAGCCAAGAGCGATTTTTGGCTTCTTACGTAAGTTTCTAAAATTCCGTTGCATCCAAAAACAACAGCACTGCCCAAAAAAGCAATGACATAAAACGGAATCCGAGAAAATTTAGCAATGAAAAAAGCACCGATCAGCAATAACAACGCAACGGCAATGGATTGCAACACGTGAAAGGCCATGAACCAATCCGTGTTGAAGCTGCTTCCCTCCCATTGACAGATGATAAAGTTCTTAAAATGAAATTGCAACAAATAGCCCCACGCCAATAATTCAAATACTCTCTTTAATCCTTTCTTAACCCGAGGGTGTTTCCAAAGAGGAACCGATTCAATGGGCTGGGTTAGTAAATAAGCGAATACCAATCCGGAAATTGTAAAAAATAAAGGAGAAGTGTATCCGTGCAATTGACGCCACAATTGATAAAAAGAAGAATTCTCTGCCCTATATTGTGAAGAGAGGAGCTCGCCTGTAATGTGACCTTCCAACATCATAAATATGGCGATGGAACGGGCCAAATCGATGAACGCCAAACGTCCACCTGATTTCTTTGATTGCAAACTCAACTCCTTCTGCGACATGCTTATCGCGAAGTTACGCGCAATATCGGATATTGATATCTCAAGTATTCAAATTCAGGATAGCGGGTCAAGGAAAACATGCTCTCTGGCTCCAAGGCCATTATCCATCTTAATCCATTAATTGTCTGTGTGGAAACATAAATGTAATCCTTGGTGGTGGGGCTTTTCATTTCCATCCATTCAGGTTTCCATGATGGCACATGCATCCCTTCTAATGTTTGAGTTTGCCACTCCGGCATGGCAACGATGCACTGTATCATAGTGCCCTCAGGATTGCCTTTCTCATTTTTATTTGTTCCATTTGAAAATGGGAATATGCCCGCCTCATGCGCTTGCACCCAATTGACAAGACGTTCATCTTTTTTTGAAATCCAATATCCCAGAGGAGGCTCTATCGATTTGACGGTATTTACCTCTGACAAATACAATGAACCCAAATCCAAAATAGTATCTCGATTGGATTTGATGCTCCAGTAACTCATTTTCAACGATTGCTCATTCTCATTGGCCTTTGGAAGAAAATGATCCATCTGTATAGACACAGATGACATGGGATTAAATACTGCATTGTCTCTATTCAATTGAACAAGCTTTTTAATACTGTCCTTTTTTAATTGACATCCTTCTACCAATGACACCAGGCATTTGTATTGGGCCTGTGTTCTATAGAAAATACTATCATTTCTATTCTTACCGTTAAGTCCTTCCACAATAAAACTCAAACTTCTTCCCATCGCTCCAACTCCCTGTCTTGCATCATCTATATCTACAGTACTTCTTCTTACATTCTTCCCTGTGTGGCCTGAACCAATCAAATATTCAGAAAAGGATACTTTACTTTTTGCCATGATTTGCGCTACATGTGGAAGTATAAACTCATGCGCCATTGCATCCAATTCTTTATCTTTCAAATTGATATTGGTGACACAACCCACTTGCTGTTGAATTCTCTTTTCAAATGGCTGTGCATTATCTGACGATTCAAATGGATATTCATGCATATCAATGAAAACATCCGGCATGTATCGGTTGTACATGTAATGCACATATCTCGTTTCAGGTTGAGAAAGAATCAAATGATCACGATTCAAGTCTGCTCCATTATTCTTCTTTCGCAATTTACTCTCATGCCCTTCCGCATTTACCATTGGAACGATGATCCACTCTACACTATCTGTCCATGTAGGTAACTCACCATTTAGCAATTCACTGATTAACAAATTACATGCTTCCATCCCAGATGGTTCATCACCATGTTGCTCCGCAATAATCATCACCGATAGCGGATTATCCTGAACTGCAGGAATAACAACAACAGGCATATCCACTTCCTTGCTCCCTCTGTATAGGCGCATTTCAACGGTGTAAATGTCCGCCAACTTCAACAACCATCTATTCAGTTCATTGCTCGAAGTCCATGCCTTGTAATCTTTCGACACAACAGGCGGATTGGATGATTGCCCTTGCATTTGAATAAATACAAAGGATACAATAACGATGGAAATAATTGTTTTCATAGAAATTCGGTTATTCGAATGTAGCTCGTATTTGTACCTTTGGCCAACTGACATTGGTTATTCTTTTCACCACGGTAATGTTAGTGGAAATTAAATTAACGCATGAAGAATTTGCATTTTGCCCAACTTATTTCAGCTCCACAAAATTTGGTTTGGGAGATGATGTGGTCAAAAAAAACATTCGGAATTTGGATGCGTCCAATGGGAGACGGACATTACTACGAACCTACACTTTTTCAGGGCGGCTATATTAGGTGGCTTACTCCGAGTGGCGATGGTATGTTTGGAAAGGTATTGGAGTTAATTCCCAATGAAAAAATCACATTTGAACATCACGGTTGGATTTCAAATGGCATTGATAGTCAAGAAGACACTTTTAATTCGCTGGAAAAATACACTTTATCTGCAAGTAGTGATGGAACGATGGTTACCATCGATGTCGAAACTTTTCCTGAATACGAAAAGCTCATGATGGAAAAGTATCCCCTTGTTCTTGCTGAACTCAATAAGATTGCAGCAGCAGCATTTTTGTCTCAAAATGAAAACCATTGAATTTTCTGATTCTGATTTCCCTACATTCGTTTTCTTAGAAATTTCTTATGAAATCAAATCAAATTCCATTTAGAATTCAATCGTTGGAAGATTACCAACGATCATACGATTGTAGCGTTCAAGATCCGGAAGGATTTTGGACCGAAATTGCCCAATCCTATCACTGGAGGAAAAAATGGGACAAAACTTTGGAATGGGAATTCAATAGCCCATCGGTGAAATGGTTTCTCAATGGCGAACTCAATATCACTGAAAATTGTTTGGACCGTCACATCGCTGAGAAAGGCAATCAAACTGCTCTGATATGGGAGCCGAATGACCCCTCTGAAGCCAGCCTGCACTTCACCTACATACAACTTTTGGCCGAAGTAAATAGAATGGCCAATGTTTTAAAAAGCATCGGCGTTCAGAAAGGAGATCGTGTTTGCATCTATTTGCCCATGATACCTGAATTGGCATTTGCCACATTGGCTTGTGCTCGAATAGGTGCAATACATTCCGTAGTTTTTGCAGGCTTTAGTTCAAACGCTGTAGCAGATCGTATCAACGATGCCAATTGCGCTTTTGTTATTACATCAGATGGTCTTAATCGCGGAGCAAAACAAATCCCTGTAAAAGCGGTCGTTGACGAAGCCTTACAAGATTGTCCTGGCGTACAAAAAGTTTTGGTCGTCAACCGATTGAATTGGCCCATTCAAATGCATCAAGAACGAGACATTTGGTACCATGAAGCAGTTGCTCATGTTGGTGATCAATGTGATGCTACGTCAATGGAGAGTGAAGATGAAATGTTCATTCTATACACCAGTGGTAGCACAGGTAAACCCAAAGGTGTAGTTCACACTTGCGGCGGTTACATGGTATATGCAGGATACACTTTTGCCAATGTATTTCAATACAACCCCGGTGATGTTTTCTGGTGCACCGCAGACATTGGTTGGGTCACTGGACACAGTTATATCTTATACGGCCCATTGTTAAATGGCGCAACAACTGTTATGTTTGAGGGCATCCCAACATTTCCTGATGCAGGTAGATTCTGGCAAGTGATTGACAAGCATAGCGTCAATATTTTTTACACAGCACCAACCGCTATTCGATCTTTGATGGCCAGTGGTGTGGATCACGTTTTGTCATACAATTTACACTCATTGAAACTTCTTGGTTCTGTTGGTGAACCCATTAACGAAGAAGCTTGGCATTGGTACCATACCCATATTGGAAAAGGCAATTGTCCCATCGTGGATACCTATTGGCAAACAGAAACAGGAGGAATTATGGTATCAGGAATGGGTGGAATTCATCCGCAAAGGCCTTCTTACGCCGGTTTCCCAATACCGGGCATACAACTGATGTTGGTTGATGCCGAAGGAAAAGAAATAACAGGAGATGGTGTTGAAGGTAATCTTTGTGTCAAATTCCCGTGGCCTTCTATTCTGCGCACAACCTATGGCGATCACGAAAGATGCCGAATCAATTACTTTGCTACATACAACAACTTGTATTTTACTGGAGATGGCGCTCGTCGTGAAGAAGATGGCATGTACCGACTATTGGGTCGTGTAGATGATGTTATCAATGTGAGTGGACATCGATTTGGAACTGCTGAAATTGAAGATGCCATCAATCAATGCAAAAAAGTGATTGAAAGTGCGGTAGTCGGCTATCCTCATGACATCAAGGGACAGGGTATATATGCCTATGTAATACTAGAAAATTATGAAAACGCCCATGATCAAACACGCGATGAAATAATCGAAAGCGTTGTAGAACATATCGGGAAAATTGCTAAGCCGGATAAAATACAATTCGTAAGTGGCCTACCAAAAACGAGATCTGGAAAAATCATGAGACGAATTCTACGCAAGGTAGCTGAAGGCGAAATACATGCATTGGGAGATACAACTACATTGCTTGATCCCACTGTCGTTGATGAAATTATTTCAACCCGACTTTAAATAAAAAAACCGCCACTAGGCGGTTTCTTTTTTTATTGAATAATGATGAATTCTGTTCGTCTATTCTTTGACCTATTGGTATCCGAATCATTGGGAACTTGGGGTTGCGTCTCTCCGTATCCTTTGGCTAATACACGATTTTCAGCGACACCTGACTTCACCAAGTATGACTTAACTGATTCCGCGCGCTTTTGAGAAAGTGACATATTAAGGGCATCGTCTCCTACATCATCTGTATGACCTCCAACTTCAATCTTACGCTCTGGATTTTTGTTCAATAAATCAACCAACTTGTTCAATTCAGCATAACTCTCTTTTTTCAAAACATCGCTATTGGTATCAAAGAATACATTCTTCATTCCATTGGTCGTGGTGTTAGCGATAGAAATTTTTGTTCCTACTTTCAATTTTTGAAGCGGCACCAAAAGGCGCACAGGTTTGGTTTGAATTTCATTCGTCAAGGTAAAACGATCTGAATAAAACAGGTAACCATCTTTGGAAACATTCATTACATAATCTTTGCCAGGAGGCAAACACAACAGAAATTCTCCATTGCCCGCATTGGAATAAGTATTGGCTACAACTTTACCTGTTTCCATATCGATCAACTCCAGTTTGGCTTCTAACTTTTTGTAACTCACTTTGTCAGAAACAACTCCTTCTACATAGGACACGCGCATTGGGCGGGCAAATTCAGGAAGTTTAAATTGATAAAGATCTAGTCCACCCATACCCCCGGGACGCTCTGAAGCGAACAGCGCGTATTGTCCTTCTGTCGTAACATGAAAAGAATTCTCATCCTTGGACGTATTGATGGGATAACCCAAGTTGATTGGTTTGCCCCATTCTCCGTTTACATCACGTCGGCTCATGAAAATATCCATCCCTCCCATTCCAGGATGCCCATTGGAACTAAAATACAATGTGCTACCATCGGGATGAATCATAACACTCTCTTCTTGAAAATCCGTATTGACCATGCCTCTGACCTTTTCAGGCTTACTCCACTCCCCGGTGTCACGCAAATAGGAATAATAAATATCTTGAGATTGGACCCCTTGATAAGTGGTTTTCCCTCGTACAAAATACATGGTCTTTCCATCGGCTGAATAGGATGGTTGCGATTCCCATGCGCCCGAGTTAATCAGGTTCCCCATATTCTTTCCAGGTTCCCAATCGTTTCCAACCTTTATTGAAAAAAACAAATCACAACTCCCTACACCACTTCTACCCTCTCCCCAATTACCATCGGCTGTTTCGCAAGCTGTGAAGATGAGGGTGTTGCCATCAGCACTCAAAGATGGTGCACCTTCATTCATGGCTGTGTTGATGCTTAAAATAGGCTGGGCTGGAGCAAAGACCGCATCCTTGTCTCTTCTACTAATAAAGAAATCCTCTTGTTTGCCTGCAGAAGAGCGATCATCTGGAATTAACCGCGTAAACAACAAAGCTGACTCATCGGCCGTCAAGCAAGGATAATACTCATCAAATTCTGTGTTCACTCCTGCGCCCATGTTTACAGGTTCAAATGGAACAGGATACTTCATTGCCTTTTGTGCAAAAACACAACTTGCCAAAATCAAATTGGCTTTTTTCTCGGTCAATACATCGTGCTTAGGATAAGGCATGAATTTAGAAATGGCCGCTTCTGATTTCTTATAATCAGCTTGACTCATATACCCTTCGGCCAAGATTAACCATGCCTCAGGGAATATCTCTGGATGCAGCCCAACTCCTTTTTCCAAAGCCGGCATGGCCTGTTCCATTTGACCCTTGTCCAAATACAACTGTGCCAATAAAAATTGAGCTTCGGCAAAATCCGGTTGAGAAGACACCAACTCATTTAGAATTTCCATTGCTTCTTGATTGTTGCGTGCTCGATATGCATCAGTTGCCGCTTCATACTTTTTGATGGCCTTTCTGTCGGAAATGGTGTAAGTCGGCTTAGGCTGGGCCGAAGTATGTATGGCGCACCCCATGGAAAGTAACATTACCAGTGCAACCAAAATATTTTTCAAATCATTCTTCATTGTCATTCTTTTACATTCATTTTAGATTTGATCACATAAACATCTTCATGATCTCGCTTCATATAAAACTCCTCCCGGGCGTACTTTTCTAGAGTCTTCTTATTGGTTGATATTTCAATTAAATCCTGCTGCACTTGTTTATTCTTCTCCTTCATCATCTCGATTTCTGCACCCAAACGCTCCGTTTCCATTTTTGAGCGAACGATGTAAAACAAATTGATGTTGTGGATAAACGATATATAAATCAAATTCAACAAAAGTGCCAATACGAACTTATTGCGGAAAAATTTTATGGCCCATCTTTTCATATTTCGAATGTGACTCTTTTTTTGCAATGAATGACCTTGAACATCTAATGTTTTAAACAGTTTATAGTGAGAATATACTAGTTTTGAAATATGCTTTTTGATACCGCCTCGCAAACCGATTTACAATGGCCTGAAATTCTATCCTTGCTGCAAAGCTTGTGTTATCAACCATCAGCGATTCAGAAGTGCTCTTCGCTTATGCCCTTTGAACATGGCGGTCAATTGAAAACTGCTTTGGGTGAGATGGAAGAGTTTTATGGTCTTTTCAAAAGTGGCGGTAACTTACCCAGTGGGGAGTTCGTTGAAATACACCGCATTTTAAAAATGCTTTCATTACGAGACTCTGTTCTCTCTGAAACAGATTTCCAGCAAATTGTCACCAATACAGAAATTGCGCATGATTGGATTAAAATTCATGGTTTGCTCGGGGACAATTGGAATTTCTTGTCCACGCATTTCAAGGATATAACTGCTCAGAAAGAGTTAATCCCTACAATTCAGAAGGTATTTAATCCTCAATGGCAGGTTCGAGATGATGCTTCCCCAGTATTGAAAAGCATCCGAGAATCCATGATGTCGGTTCGCAGACAGATCACAAAGAATTTTCAGAAAGTTCTTCGTGAGATGCAATCCAAAGGATTCATCGCCGCAACAGAAGAAGGATACCAGAATGAGCGAAAAGTATTGGCTGTTGTATCGAGTTACAAAAAAAGTGTTCCGGGTATAATTACCGGAAGCAGTAAAACTGGATCTATCACTTTCATTGAACCCAGCGTCAATATTCCACTGAACAATGAACTTGAGATTCTCAAGGAAGAAGAAAAGCGAGAGATTAGAAAAATATTGTTTCAATTGACCCAAGAAATCCGTGGTTATCATCCCTTCCTCTCTGCATCTCTTAAAATGATGATTCATTTTGATTTCCTCAGAGCCAAGGCCCGATTGGGAAATTTGTACCAAGGGATTATTCCTACGTTACTTGATCAGCCGGGAATATTGATCAAGCAAGGTGTGCATCCATTGTTGTATTTGCAACACCTGGAATCCAAAAAGCCCACCTTTGGTCAAGATGTTCAGCTGAACACAGAGCAACGCATACTTGTAATAAGCGGTCCCAATGCGGGTGGTAAATCAGTGACGATGAAAATGATCGGGCTGATACAAGTTTTGTTTCAATGCGCGATTCCCGTGCCATTGAAGGTAGGATCGGCTCTGGGCATTTTTCATTCGTTCCTTACAGATATTGGAGATCATCAAAGTATCGAGAACCAACTCTCTACTTATAGCTACAGGTTGAAGCGAATGAAATACTTCTTGGAAGTTTCTAATCGCAGATCATTGGTTTTGTTGGATGAATTTGGTACTGGATCAGATCCGGATCTCGGAGGCGCATTGGCCGAAGTTTTTTTTGAAGAACTGTATCACAAAAAAACAATTGGTGTGATCACCACCCACTACTCCAATATCAAGCTTCGTGCAGAGACATTGCCCAATGCCATTAACGGACATATGCAATTTGATGCAGAGGCTCTGCTTCCCAAATACCAATTGGTTTCAGGAAAAGCGGGTTCCTCTTTCACTTTTGAGGTAGCCCAAGCTAATGGGATTGAAAACGACTTGTTAGATAGAGCCAAAAAGAAAATCAACTCGCAAAAATTGCAATGGGATCAGTTGCTTTTGGATTTAGAAAAAGAAAAACAACTTTGGACCAAACAGCGCGAAGAAGCCGATAAAAAGCTCAGTCAAGCCCAAGCCAAAATAGATCAATTCACCAAAAAGAATGATCAACTCGATGTACAGATTTCAAAGAAGAATGCCGCATGGGAGAAAGAACAAGCGGAAATCAATTTGGGAAAAAAGATGAAGCAATTTGTTCAGTCGGTTAAAGGGCGAGGTAAAAACACCGAACTGTGGGAAGAGATGAAAAAATTTGTTTTGATTGAGCACAACAAAATTGAACAAATCAAGAAAAAGGAAAAGATCAAAAAAGAAAAACAAAACATCAAAGAGGAAGAAGTCAAAGATTCACAACCAATAGCACTGGCTGATTTAGTAAGAATCAAACAAACCAAACAAGTAGGGATGGTTACCAAAATTGAGGACAAAGGAATTACCGTAGTTATTGGCAACTTCAAGACTTTGATATCAAGAGATAAACTGATTAAAATTTAGTTCTTCTTCAATCCGAGCTCCTGGGCCTTGCTGTGCATAAAGGCTACAGCTTCATCTTCGTTGTTCTGAATGACACCATCCAAAATGGCATCTTTGATGGCATTTTTGATTATTCCAACCTGAGCGCATGGTCCAATGCCATATACCTTCATGATCATCTCGCCAGACACTGGGGGTTGAAAATTTCTTACCCGATCTTTCTCTTCCAATGCCTGAAGCTTAACAACAACATGCTCGTAGTTCTTCAAGTACTTTTTAACTTTCAATTCATTCTTGGAAGTGATGTCGGCCTTACAAAGTATCATCAGAGAATCAATATCATCTCCGGCGTCAAAGAGTAATCTTCTCAAAGCGGAATCACTGATTTCGCTCTTCGTTAATGCTATTGGACGTAAATGCAGCTGAACCAATTTCTGCACAAATTTCATGGACGAATCCAAAGGCAATTTCATTCGGTCAAAAATCTTTGGGACCATTTTCGCTCCCAAATCTTCATGACCATGAAAAGTCCACCCCACATTTTTATCAAAACGTTTTGTTGGAGGTTTGGCGATATCGTGCATGATGGCAGCCCATCTCAACCACAAGTCTTGGGATTGTTCTGCCACATTGTCCAACACTTCTAAAGTGTGGTAAAAATTATCTTTGTGAGAAATCCCCTCTCGCTTGGACACTCCTTGCAAAGCCACCATCTCCGGAAAAAACTGATGCAACAACTGCGTATCAAAGAGCAATTTAAAACCTGTACTTGGTCGAGATGATAAAATGATTTTATTCAATTCAGTGGTGATACGCTCTTGACTAATGATTTTTAGACGCTCTGCATTTCTTGCAATTGCGGTTAAGCAATCTTCTGTAATCTCAAATTGCAACTGACTTGCAAATCTCACTGCACGGAGCATGCGCAAGGGGTCATCACTGAATGTAATATCCGGATTGGTTGGTGTTTGAATTCGCTTTTCTGTTAGATCTTTTAATCCATCAAATGGATCCAACAGTTCACCAAATGAATCCGCTTGAAGCGAGATCGCCATTGCATTGATCGTGAAATCACGTCGCAATTGATCGTCTTTTAAATTTCCTGGGCTAACGATTGGATTGCGCGATTCAACCCGATAACTTTCTTTTCGAGCGCCTACAAACTCCACATCATTGCCTCTGTAATGAAAAGCCGCAGTGCCGTAATGTTTGTAATAAGCTACTTTTTTGACCTGCAAAATATCCGCGCATCTTTTGGCCAATGCTGGACCATCACCAACACAAACAAAGTCCAAATCCTTGTTCGATCTTGAAAGTAGAATATCTCTAACCATTCCACCTACCGCATAAACTTCAATGCCCATTTCTTGAGCCGCTTGGCTTATAACATGAAAAAGGCGTTTGTCTATTTTATGACGAAGATTCATTGGTGGCGCGAAAATAAGCTGAACCGCTCAATGAATACTAGATTTAATAACCGCTCTTCTAATTCTATCGTTCATTGCTCTTCCCAAGCCATGTTCAGGAAGCAATTGCAAATACATCGCAGAAATAGGTTGTTGATCGAGATATCTCAATCCTGCAAACAATTTGCTCGCTGCCTCAATGAGATCCCCACTTGCGGAAAGTTCGAAAGAGATGGGGCCCTTGAGTTGACCTTTGAAACTTAACACGCCATACAAACCTGCATCCGAAGAAATTTGACTTTGGTTCTCTATTAAGAACAAAGGTTTTCTCGGAGAGTAATGTTGATCCAACATTCCCGGAGCCGCCGGGCGACTAGAACTAGCTTTAATTTCTGCCTTCTCTTTTAGTACCTCTTCTATCTGCTCTAGTGTAATTCCTCCCAACCGATAAATCTGAACCTTTTCAATTGTACTGTCCCAACCCACAATTGTGGATTCGATACCCACTTCACAAGCGCCACCATCAAGCACTACATTCAATTGACCTCCCAACTGGTCTACAACATGCTGTGCCGTTGTTGGGCTGACATATCCAAAAGGATTGGCGCTTGGCGCAGCAAGCGGAAAAGGCAATATTTTCAATAAGGCCAATGCCATGGGATGCGCTGGCATTCTGATGGCCACATCGGGCAATCCGGAGGTGACCAAATCTGGAATGGCTTCTGTTTTGGGCAACAAGACGGTCAACGGGCCTGGCCAAAAAGCACTCATCAATTTCTCCAACGAAACGGGAATAGACGACGCGCATCTATTAACCTGCTCCATGTTGGCAACATGCACAATCAAAGGATCAAAGAATGGTCGATTCTTGATGGCGAATATCTTTGAGACCGTGGTTGCATCAAGTGCATTGCCAGCAAGCCCATAGACAGTCTCGGTAGGCAGTCCAATGACTCCGCCATGAACAAGTTCATCAACGGCCAATTGCAAATCTTTGGTTACTTGAAGCATTTGACAAAAGTAACGCGCTTTTTTACTCCACCATCCAAGGAATGCAATACGCTGTTTTTGGACCCTTCAGCACAATGTGATACAAGCCACCTGCGTATATGGCTTTGAGCTCCATGCTTTTATTTTGGCTTATGGCTGCATCATACTTCTCGAGGCATTGACCATGAAGATTGTAAATTTCAATGACGTTTACATTTTCATATTGCCAATTCAAAACCGCACTGCTATTGACTCTTGTAGGATTGGGGAAAACCGATCCATATGCATTTTTCAAATCAAAGTCATCATCCGATACCAAAGGCGTCAAGCCCGCAGCTCCCAATGTCCTTATACATTCTGGTGCCGCTGACCAATTGGAGTACGTAGTTGCATCTGAATATAAACTTCTAATTCTGACATCATAGCGCTGTCCATTGACCATTCCGGGAACGGTTGACAATGGCAGTATGCGAGAATTGCTTGCTCCATTGACACTTACAGGTAGCGCTGGCGAAGGATAAACCATGGTAAATTCCCATTGATATTGTACAGCACCACAAATTGATCGATCTGTTGCAACTGAAGAGGTATAGTTCTTATAAACGGGACACTCATCTGTGCTTCTTACATTTGAAGTAGATTCACTATTCAATTGAAAATTGCAATTGCTCGTTTGATTGGCAAATAGAATATTCATGTTGCCTGCTGCATCCAATAAGTTGTATTCAAGATCTGCAGAAATGAAAATGGTTTGAGACGAACCCGTCATATTCACCGGTGTAATTTTAGAAAGTTGACAGGTTGTTATCAATGAAGTCGGAGCGGGGATTGTATAACTTGACAACGGACTTCCAACTTGAACACCACTGCTCCAACGATGAATAATCGCTCTCCTCGCCTGCGTTCTATACTGACACTTGAAGGTTTGACAATTGTTGGTGTAGATTCCTGTGTATGACGTAAATGGCATAACGTCACAAGTGCTGGGCAATAACGCATTGAATTTTACGGTGATATTTCCTGGCGTTCCATTCATAGTTGTTATGCAGGCATAATACCACTGACCTTCGGTTAACACATCCGTAAGCAATACTTCATTGCCTTGATCCGTAGCGCCAACAGTTGTGTAGTTGACATCATTCTCTTCTACGATTGGCACAAGTGGACTCGTGTATATTAAACCTGGATCTGAAAATAATCGAATAGAATTATCATCATTAGTACTTGCTCCAACGACCTCAATTCTAATTGCATTGGATAAGGCCATGAACTTAAACCACTTTTCGTAAACCCCGGTATTGCTTTCCGGAGAATCAAGTGTAGAAGCCATGTTGATGACATGTGAGAAATTAGTACCGGGCATTCCATATTGCGGTGTTGAAGTCAATTGCGCCGTACTTAATGCAATTCCTTGTGCACATCCTTCATCAACGACTCCATTGCAATTGTCATCTATTGCATTGCAACTTTCTATTTGAAGTGGGAAAATGTTGGCTTGTGAATCGTCACAATCTCCATTGATTGCAACATAACCACTACCTGGATTGACACACGACAAAAGACTTATGCTGCCAAAGCCATCGCCATCAACGTCTAAATAATATGTATTGGGCTGAGTAACACTTACAGCAACCGTATCTGAATTTTGACAACCATTTGCGGCCTCACCAATTACAATATAATTGTTAGAAGCAATGGGGGTAAATGAAAGACCATCCAATACCCCGTTATTCCAAGAGTAAGTCAATGCGCCGCTACCAGAAAGAGTAACCATATCTCCAGCACAAACATTTTGATCCAATCCTGCATGAACGGTAGGTAATGTTGTATTAACCATCACCAATACCTGATCCGACGAACTACATCCTGTAGTTGAATTGGTTTTGGTTAAAGTGTAAGTGGTTGTTGAACTTGGATTAGCAACCGGATTGGAAATGGCAGCTGAACTCAATCCCGCACTTGGTGACCAAGCATAGCTAAATCCCGAAGAACTGGACTCTCCAACAGCTGACCCTGAAGGATTCGTTAAACACGTTTTTGTAAAATCAGATCCTGCATTAACTGTCGGTAACGTTGTATCAACCGTCACCAATACTTGATCAGAAGAACTACATCCCGTCGTTGAATTGGTTTTGGTTAATGTGTAAGTGGTTGTTGAACTTGGATTAGCAATCGGATTGGAAATGGCAGCTGAACTCAATCCCGAACTTGGTGACCAAGCATAGGTAAATCCCGAAGAACTCGACTCCCCAACTGCAGATCCCGAAGGATTGGTCACACACGTTTTTGTAAAATCCAATCCTGCATTTACGATTACATTATCCACTGTAATATTTACAACTCCAGATGTGTAGTTGCAACCTGCAATTTGAACCGTCACAGTGTACGCTCCACTCTGGCTCGCGGAGAAAGTACTATTGGTAGCTCCAGTAATAGGGACCCCATCTTTGTTCCATTGAAATGTACTTCCTACTCCAACACTTAACAACTTAGACTGACCTTGACAAATGGTGCTGCTTCCCGAAAAATTGATGGTAATATCATTGCATAATGATTTGATCGCGTAATCTTCCGCATCACCCCATCCAGTAGGTAATCTTTTTAAGGACACCCTGAACTTTGTGACCACATTGTTACCGCATACAATATCACAAGGAACCGTAAAACTCTTTTGATAAACCACCGAATCTGCATCCAAAGGATTCAATAACAAAGACTCTGTAGATCCTTGGTAATAAGACAACACAGGGTTTGCCTCTGAAAAATTAAAATCATAAATCGACTCAAAAGTTTGATTATTATCCCAATCAAATTCAAGGCGCACTGCATGATTGAACAATTGAGGTTTATCACAATTGCTCATTCGAACTTTGAAATCAATCAAATCACCAGGATGAACTTCAGGTATAACTGTTGCGGCCAATGCGTCAGAAAAATCCATCCAAGAATTGGTTGGACTAATGATTGGAGCTTCAATAATGGATGTCAATGAAGATCCAGAATTCGGCCGGGCATACACCGAATAAAAATCCGCTCCTGTGGTACAAACACCGTTGACAAAATTGGTATTGGACTTCAAAAGCAGTGCACCATTTACTTTCATCTCAACTTCTGAAATTCTTGCACCAAGCGAAATACTTTCAATATCCGGTTCATCATAACAACCCAAAGTGTTCAAGGCTGGGATGACGGTAATGGAAAAATAATCATTGCACCCTGCGGCACTGCATGTTCCTGACAAACTGGAATAGTATAAACTAGCACCATCCGTTATTTTACATCTGTAATAATAAGTGCCCGATAAGGAGGGCGCCGCCAATTGAAGGCTCCAACTGCTCGAGGCAGGCACCGATGTCCATGAAGCTGCGTCACAAGGCGTCGTTGTACTTTCCCAAGAAAAAGATAAGCCACCATCATTCACAAAAACACCATCTTGTTTCTTCAAGTACAAACAAAAACTTTCTCCAGGACAATATTGGGTCTGATTGGAACAAGTCACCGTTCTTATGCACGTGGGTGGAATATTTTGGGTAGTTAAGGCGTAATTCCCCGCCATTACGGGGCGAATAACATTGGTTCCAAATACAGGTAAATTTAAACCCCAAAATCCTACATTGCCCGCACTTTCGAAACCAGATAAAGTCTCTGTGGATACTTGACCCAGTCCTTCAACGAAAACGTCCAACCCTCCTCCCTCGTAAACAAACGAGTTTGCGAGTGCGGAAGAAAATACCAATCTAAAATTGGTAGCGTTAATAATCACCAATTGCGCTTGACCTGAAGCATCAATACTATCATTTACATCTGTCCAAGATCTCCAAGTTCTCAGATCACAATATTGGGAATTATCCAGATATACATTAACAACCGCTCCGGCATTCAAACCTGCAGTATTCGATGAACCAAACGTAATCGATCCCAGTTTGGAAGATGCACGCATTTTTAGTTCACATGCCGAATAGTGCATTCCCATTTTCTGAATCAACGTGGATGGATCCTGAAAAATATGGGGAGCCGGAACATAGGAACCGGTTGGACTGGTTTGAAAAGGGAAAGATTGACCCCGTACAGATTCCGAAACACTAAAAATCACAAATACAATAATCAATTGAAATAGAAAACGTTTCATAGGCGTTAAATGTGCCATAAAGTTATTTTTTATTTCTTTCAATTCATAGAAAATCAATTATTTATTGTGTCCATTGGATTATTCTAGAAAAAAAGAAAGCTTACTTTTGCGGCATGACGAAAACTTCATCTTCAGCGGAAACACACCGTATCATTTTAATCATTGCCTTTTTGCTCTACATTGCCAACATCTGGCTTAGCCCTGGTTTTAATGGTGGAGCTGATAGCATCACACACTACCAAATTTCAAAATACTCATGGGACCATCCTAAACTGTTGATGGATCAATGGGGAAAACCACTTTTCACCATTCTTTTTTCTCCTGTTGCACAATGGGGATTTTTGGCGGTTAACCTAGCCAACTTGGCGCTAATTCTATGGGGTGGTCATTTGGCTTTTAAAATTGCTCAGCACTTTAATATTCGTCGTCCGCATTGGGTGACCTTGATTTATTTCTTTACTCCTATTCTATTGGGGAACTCTAAATCCGGACTTACTGAGCCCATTTGCGCAATTTTTCTGATTTTGTTCTTGTACTATGCCACCAAAGACAAATGGACATTGGCTGCCTTGATTCTAGGTTTTATGCCATTTGCGAGAAGTGAAGGTTTCGTGATGGTACTACTTGCTATGATATTCTTTTTGTTCTCCAAACGTTGGAAGCAGATTCCAGTTCTCTTGTTGGGCACATTGATCTTTAATACACTGGGCTTTTTTGTTACCGGAAAAGCTTTGTGGATTTTTGACAACAATCCATACATCAACACGGGCATCAAAGTATATGGAAGTGGTAGTTTCTTTCACTTCTTTATTCTTGCTGTGCCCATGTTCGGCATACCGTTTTTATTGGTTCTTTCCGAGACTTGGAAAAATTTTCCGAGCGTCCCTAAAGTATTCGAAACAAAAGTTTGGACATCCCAACAGCAAATTAAATTTTGGTTGATTCTCGGTAGCTTCTGGGGATACTTCATGGCGCATACCGTTTTGTGGTGGTTGGGAATGTGGGCATCGCTGGGACTTATCCGTGTAATGATGGTCATTACTGTTCCATTTGCTATTCTTGCAGTTATGGGTTGGGAACGTCTTGAAGAAAAGCGAACTTTTTTCGCTCAATCCAGAAACAAATGGATATTCATTTCATTGGTGATTGCTGCACCTTTTGTTATGCGTCTTTTCTCGTTTCAAGAAATCCGTGTATTTCCAAACATGGGATCTGAAGAAAAGGTGAATAGAAAATTGTACACCCAATTAATATCTACATATGAGATGGACGGGAAGAAAACATATACTGCTCACCCCTACATCAATCTGCTTTTGGACATTGACCCTTTTGATACCAACATCAATGACCGATTGCACAATTGGCGCAAAGCCCAAAAGGGAGATATCATCGTTTGGGATGGTCACTTTGGCCCAAATGAAGAGCAAGTATTCAAAGAGGAAATAGAAAAAGATTCAACTTTTCAATTGGTGATGGTTGTAGAACCAGACAAACCTTTTTTGACACTCAACAAATATTGGTACAACATCCGGGTGTACGAGAAGAAATAAAAAAGGGCTGCATTCGCAGCCCTTTTTTGTAAAATCAACTTTTTACGGTTGTTTGGACATTTCTATTGCCAAACGGATTTGCGCGCGATGCGCTTGTGTAAGTACATCATTACC
>JACCDU010907514.1_pt1 | contig 17719 bp, 12 predicted proteins | sample 7446081 | NCBI WGS metagenome assembly JACCDU01 (sample SAMN15323447, study PRJNA562643) | freshwater metagenome | isolation source: river surface water | place: USA:Blue River Watershed | collected 2017-08-17
ACGACTTTTACGCTGCGCTACAACCACGTCGACTTTGGGCGACTGCATGGGAGCCACTAGTTCACGAATGGACTGCGGCGTGTCTTCGCCATCTGAGTCCATCACCACCGTGCACGGCATATCGGGGAAATGGTCAGCCACATAATTAATACCAATCGCGATCGCTCTCTGATGACCGACGTTTCTCTTCAACTGGATGACAACGCCATTCAAAGCATTGGTTTTGAGCGCTTCGATATGTACAGGCTGATTCACCGAGCCATCATCTACCGCTACCACATAAACACGATCGCCGTACTCAGCAGACAACTCTCTAAAGAGCCTGGTCGAGGCCTCTTGATCCTCATAAATCGGCAACACGACCGCAAAGCGCGAGTCAGTCATGTTGGCAGCGAGTTGTGTCATTGCGTCACAACCTTTTTAAAATAATCGATTGTGCGCTCAAGACCTTGCTCCAAGGCGACAGTAGGTTCCCAACCCAATAATTGCTTGGCCTTGGTGATATCAGGACGGCGTTGTTTGGGATCATCTTGGGGCAACGGCATATGAATCAGCTTGCTGGTCGAACCGGTCAACCGCAGTACTTTCTCTGCCAACTCGATCATGGTGAACTCGCCTGGATTTCCCATATTGATTGGACCCACGATCTCGTCACCTGCATTCATCAATTGCATAAAACCTGCAACCAAATCATCTGCATAGCAAAAACTGCGTGTCTGCGAACCATCGCCATAAACTGTCAGGTCCTGACCTCTCAGGGCCTGGACAATGAAGTTACTCACCACACGACCATCATCCGCTGCCATGCGAGGACCATAAGTATTGAAAATGCGGACGACCTTGATTTTGACGCCATGTACACGTTGATAATCAAAAAACAGTGTCTCTGCCGCGCGCTTACCTTCGTCATAGCAGCTACGGATACCGATCGTATTGACGTTGCCCCAGTACTCCTCGGGCTGGGGATGAACGGAAGGGTCACCATAGACCTCGGAGGTCGATGCTTGAAAGACTTTTGCGCCAGTTTTCCTAGCAAGCTCCAGCATATTTAAACCACCCATCACCGATGTTTTCATCGTATGAATCGGGTTGAACTGATAATGTACCGGAGAGGCTGGACAGGCGAGGTTATAGATCTCATCTAACTTTTCAAAATCAATCGGGTCAACGACGTCGTGTTTGATGAAAGTGAAGCTGGGATGTTTAAGCAAGCTCTCTATATTTTTTTGGCTACCTGTGAACAAACTATCCAAACATATAATTTCATGACCTTGCTCGATCAGGCGATCACATAAATGCGACCCTAAAAATCCAGCGCCACCAGTCACTAATATCTTTTTCATCATCAAGCGCGCCCCGCACCAGAATACGTAAAGCCAAGGGACTTTAAAGCGGCCGGATCAAGATGGTTACGACCATCAAAAATCAGAGGCTGACGCACAACGTTTTTGACTTGGTTGAAATCAATTTTTTTATATTGTGCCCACTCAGTCACCAAAACAACAGCATCGGCATTTTGTGCAGCTTGCACTTCATCTTCGACGAGTTTTAACTTTGCGTTGCGCAACAAATCAGCAAATACATGCTCTGCGACTTCTTTGGCCACCGGATCATGGGCTGAAACTGTCGCACCGGCCGCGCACAGCGCACGGATCAGATCGATAGAAGAAGCCTCGCGCATATCGTCTGTATCGGGCTTGAAAGCAAGCCCCCATACGCAGATATGACGACCAGCCAGATCTTTACCCATCTTGGCTACGATCTGCTCAAACAAATATTGTTTTTGCTTTTTGTTGCGCGCCTCCACACCATTTAACACAATGGGGTCGACACCCACGCTTTGTGCGATGCGCACCAGTGCCTGAACATCTTTAGGGAAACACGAACCGCCATAACCACAACCTGGCCGTAAAAAAGCGGGACCAATCCGTGAATCGGTCCCCATTCCCATTCGGACGTCTTCTACGTTGATGCCGAAACGATCACACACATTGGCAATTTCGTTCATGAAAGAAATGCGCGTGGCGAGCATGGCATTGGACGCGTACTTGATCAGCTCTGCCTCTTTGACGCCAACCGTCAGTAGCTGGCTATCCTGTTTGACATAAGGCTTGTAGAGCTTGAGCATTTGCTCGCGTGTTTTTTCGGATTCAGTACCGATCACAATACGGTCTGGATTAAAGAAGTCATCGATCGCGGCGCCTTCTTTGAGAAACTCAGGATTACTCGCGACATCGAAGTCTATGAAGCACTTGCGCTGGAATAATTGCCAGGCGACTTCACCTTTTACCAGGTCTGCCGTACCAACTGGAACCGTTGATTTATTGATGATGATGGCTGGTCCCGTCAGGGCCTGACCGATTTCTTTAGCCGCGGCCAGCACATAGCGCAAGTCGGCTGAGCCATCCTCACCCTGGGGGGTACCCACAGCAATAAAAACCAGCGTTGGCACATCACCATCCGAACCCAGACGGGCAAAGCCAGCTTTGATGCCATCCGCAAACTTTAGTCGCTCACTGGCGATCGAGGCATCCACCACCTCTTTCAGACCGGGCTCATAGATTGGGATAATACCTTTTTCAAGGCGTGCAATCTTCGAAGGATCGGTGTCAACGCACACAACAGTGTTGTCTTTGCTTGAAAGACACGCTGCGGTCACCAAACCGACATAACCTGCACCAACGACTAATATTTTCATGAGAATCTACTTTTCACTAACAATCGGTCAACACTGTAAGCCTCAGCAGCGTTGAAAAAATGGATGCCCCTTTGCGTGGACATTATAAATACTTGGTAAACAGACATATTTTAAAGTTACCGTTTTTTCCAGGTTTACAGCCTTTATCTTGGATTTATGCCTGTTTAACCATTCATTTGGAGACTTCTACCGGATATTTCGGTACGACCATGCCCAAATCATGAAACCAAGCGACCCCCTCTTGCACAAGACTGACTTCTAACTGGTAGCGCCCCGCCCGAGCAGGCAAAGCAATTTTGAGTTTTACCGTCTCTGTTTGTCCAGACTTAAGTGCAAAGCTCAGATCTTTACGCCCTAACCATTCTGGATTTTCCTTGAGAAGCATCTCTTTATCAATTTGAACAAAGCGCCATGAAAGTCGAATAGGTCCTTTGGTCGATAAGGCTCTCAAAGTTTCATCTGAGGTATTTTCTATCGATACAGCGACATCAAGATCTGAAATATGAGTCTCAACTTGTATACTCAGTCTGATTTTTGATGCCAACTCAGCGCTGATTGTTTGATTAGTCGCCAATACAAAATCACCAGAGCAAGGCACTAGAGGTAGCAAGACAAGACGGTTCCCTATCGAATCATTTTCCAGCTTTGTATTTTTAAACAAATCGAAATAACCACTCAGCCGATTCTGAAAACTGATACAGGGCAAAGGGTCAAGATAGCCTGGGGGTACATTTCCCGAATAGCCATTGAGAGTAGGCAAATGCCTGTCTTGTGCAAATATCATTGCATCCAGCTCAACTGCCCTAACATGCTGATCATCTGGTCTACCCGTAACAAATATAATGCGATCTTTCAAATCGATTGCGGGCAATCGTGCTTTGAGTTGGTTTTGTCGGTCTAGCCATTGACTAACAGCTGTGCTGTAGGGCTGATAATAAATCGGCTCAACAATAACGAGTAACACCAGCGTAACCAACGCTGCCCACCGGGCTTGCCATGTTGGAAATCTCTGCTGCACACTATCGATGGCAATGGCGGCAATAATACCTAACGGTAATAACATGGCTAAGACGATTCTGGTTACAGCCCGAACTGACCCCACTCCTGGCACAGAAAGTAAAACCCTGTAAATTGAGTATCCATTGATGGAAAGTGTCAGGGCAATCAAGCCAAAAAGTGTCCATGCCGCAACTCGTCCTAGTCGCTCATACACGCCTAATTTAAATATGTAATAAATACCGATAGTCACAGTCACTAAAAGACCAAGACCCAAAAACATTTGATGCTCGTGCCGCATTGGAATTTGAGTAAATGACTGACCAATTCTTTTAGTTAAAAGTGATCCGTCGGCAATAAAATAGCTCCCCATCGTTGGTATCATCGATTTAACTTCGTCCAGTGAACGATTAAATCCATAAACCGACGAAATAATTTGATATTGATGCAGCAAAGATAAAATCGCACCACATAACAGAATCAAAAGAATGAGTGCAATAGCAATTGCCGTTTTTGAATGTGACGGATTCATGCGCCAACAGCTGAATGAAAATTCTTTGTTGACCAATAACCATACCAGCGTCATGATTCCTAACAGATAAATTAGAAACATTCCCAGGTAAATCGAACACAAGAATTGAATCAATAGCCAGAAAATAACTCTTACAAAAATAAAAATATTCTTACTTTGTAAAAATTGATACATTGCGAAAAAAGCAAGTGGAATTGCAAAGCGATACGTCAGCTGTGCATGCGCTTCTTTTGGTAGCGCTGGTAATGCAAAAGTAAATACGAATGCTCCAACGCCCGCGGCAAGGATTGAAAATCCAAGTCGTTTTAAAACGTAATAGGTCACCCAAAAGTTAAGTAGATTTCCAACAATGAACCAGCCTAAATAGGCGTATTCACGACCTAAGCCCGCAAGTCGGAAAAAAATATAAGCCCAACCCGACCCGAAATGATTGTCACTAAAAGCCAATACATTCTCGAATGGATAAAAAAAAGCGGGGCTCCAAAGTTTCGGAACTTCGCCCCTTACCCATTGATATAAATGTTCGAGAATGACACTGTTAAATCTAGCATCGAACAAGTCGCCGGGAATAGCTCGTAGCCAATCCGTTGTATGCATGATGTAACCAAAAAAACCAGCAGAAAAAATTGCAGCAAGCAATCCACTTTGCAGCAACCATTCAACTGTTTTTTTAGAATATCGATACATCAAAACCTTTATATTTGCGTCATCCAGTTATTTTCAAATATGACTTTCTTTAATTGATTTGCGCTCTGTTCCCACGTCAGCCACGGCATTTTCGAAATATCTGGAATCCGCCCGGAATGATTTGCTTGCAGCCAGCTTTGAACAGCCACAGCCAAAGCCTGCCCATCGCCATTGAAATACGTAGCGTAGTCACCAGCAACTTCTTTAAACACTGGCAAATCGCGCGCAATGATAGGTTTACTATGTTGGGCAGCTTCTATCAGCGGCAATCCAAAGCCCTCGCCAACACTTGAGGTGATTAGACAGGTTGCGCTCTCATAAATCTTTGCCAAATACTCATCACTTACTCCCTTGAGCCAAAACAACCGGCGCTCTTTTTCAGGATGACTTTCTAATCTACTCACGAACTCGTCGACCAACCACCCCTGCTTGCCAACTAATACTAGATTGACATCGACGCCCTGTGACCACAAGATCTCGAAAGCATCAAGAGTGATCTGATGCGCTTTGCGAGGCTCGATGGTACCAACGGATAAAAAAGTAGGCCTGGTGGAAAGTTTTGCAAGTACGGCCAAACCATTTTCAGGCACGCCAACAGAGGGCACACTGTTATCGATATCCGCCCCCAAATGAAACCAACCTATCTTATAGGGTCTGGATAGCTTTTGTACATTTTCAGTACGCCATTCGATCAATTCGTTTGCTACCGCTTTAGATATACAAATTGAACCATCAAATTTTGCAAGAATACGAAGCCAGTCTGCATGTACAGTTCCTAAACCTGAAGGCCAAAAATGTGGAAACTGTATTGGTAATAAATCATATACAACAAAATAAACGGCAAGACCTCTTGATCTCAATCCATTGAGATAAGGCAATTGGTATCTTGTTACTTGATGCTGAAGATCAAGGCCCAGAAAAATATCTCCAGGTGACGATTCAATGACATCGTCCGCCACACTGAACATTTTCATACCGTCATCGTTAAAGTATTTTTCTAAGAATCTATTTGCCCTTCTATAGCCAATCTCTGCTGTGGTTCCGTAAACAGGTTCAACTAAATATCCAGCTGGAGGGTTTTGGATGAGTTGAAACAATATGCTTCGGGTGACGCGCTGGACTCCAGTTGCAGCATCCTTAGTAACAAGTTCAGATATATCAACAAAGAGTTTTTTTAATCCTGGTCTAGGCTGATTCAGCGCAATCATTGAAGCGCAGCGCATCAGCTCATCGCCTGTCAAGTTTGGTTTCAATTCAGCGATTGCTTCAACCAATCTAACCTGTCTATCAGCATAATCATCCACATTTTGCTGTGTCTCAATGTTATTCAATGCTTGCAGAGCCCTTTTCCCGCAGGCGTCCCATGAGTAATGCTTTACATTTTGAGCACCTTGATCAATCAGTTTTTCTCGGAAAGTCTTGTCCGTCAGCACGCGGGTCAACTTGGACAGAATATCCTGCTCAGATGTTGGATCAAACAGTGCATCAGCATCGCCAACGACCTCGGGCAAGCTACTGGTGTTTGACGCAATCACTGGGGCGCCACACGACATTGCCTCTAACACAGGCAAACCAAACCCTTCATGCAGAGAGGGAAAAACATATATATGACATAGGTTGTACAAGTGGCACAGGTCCGTATCTGAAATTCCCCCTGTAAACACTAACCTACCGTCCGGAACACCACAAGACTTTGCATGTAACCGCAAGGCTTGAATATTTGCTTCGGGAATTTTTCCTGCGATGACTAATTGGTATTCTTTAACCAGCTCTTTAGGTAACTGGCTATATACACTGATCAAACGATTCAAATTTTTTCTTGCATCTGCACCGCCAGAATACAAAACAAATTTTCCGGCAATCTCGAAACGCTTTTGAAGAGACTTCAGAACGGAATCTGATATTTCTGTATTAACAAAAACCGGATCGCACGCGCCAGAAATATTCGTAATTTTATTTTGATCTAGCTGAAGATGTTCGACTGCTTCTCGCAAGGAACTATCTGATATTGTGAGCCATGCATCTGCTCGCTTGAGGTACTCAAGCTTTGTTTTGTAAAATTTTTCGTACGCTGGGTTGGACTCAAGATAGATCTCGGACTGCACTAAAGGTATCAAGTCATACAAAATCGCAACCGTCTTATATTTAACTGATAATCGGCCAATGCTTGTTACTGCGTCATCCCCAAATCCATCAAACATGCTTGTAATCAATACAACTTCAGGTTGTAACCCGATCATAAAATCTTCACGGATGAGCTCTGCAATTTGACTGTTACCATGGTTATTTTCTGCACAAGCCTTCACGGGCCCGGGAGCGAACCATACACGAATATCCTCTTGAGCAATGAGTCCATCAAGTGCGGTACGAATAGGCTCAATAGTATCGGGGAACATACCATTCAGAGCAACAATGATTTGATGGGCTCCTTTATGACGAAGGATGGCTTTAGTCAACGAAATGCTATACCGTCCAATGCCACGATGACGACTCTCGCTTTGCGCCCCTTGAAGGTCAATCACTATTTTCATTATTCACAAGCCCTTTTCTTGACTAAGGCTGTCTTTAATTCATGATGAATATGCTGCGCTAGAGGCGTTGGCCGCGTGCAGATCAACACGGGCAAATATGGCGATTCGGGCGAATCTGTGACCTCTGCAGTATCGGCATTCAAGTTATCTACGAATGTAATGCTCAAATATAAAGCTCGCAAATTGTCATATATTTTTAACTTGCTAGAAGCTCCGCTGTGCTTCGCACGCAAATTAGGATGCGCATCAAAATAATTGATCGCACAAATGAGTAATGGTTTGCAAACTTTTTTAACGAGATCGCGAAAACGTCCCATCAAGCCGCGCTCCCGCAACAACTTGACCTGGTTGCCAGCCCAGCGAACAGGCGCAGTAATGCGCCAAGAAGTGCTAAGGTAAATCGCATTCAAAGCATTTTCCGCGAAGATGGCTTTGTTCATGGCTTGCTCAGCCAGAACTGCAGCACGCTCAGCAGCGGACGATGCGGCATTTGCAGCGGCCAATGCATCTGCGAATTTGACATCAATCTGCTGATCATATCCTCCCGCTAACATGCCAAGCGTGACCCCATACTCAGGCTCAAAAGCAGAACTAATCTGTCGGATAATATTCTCTGACGCCGATTTTTGGGCAACTATTGCATAGTCAGGACTCACCCCGCCAAGCACATCGTGTATTGAAAGCTTTCGACCCACAGCCAGATCGACAGGAGCTTGCAGACGAATCACTTTTACTCGCGAGAATCCCAAGTGTTCTGCAAGGAAAGAGAGTAGCAATGGCGGAATAGGCTGCTTATGTGTCGGGTCAAGATAAAAGTTCGCTGTTCCTACAACAATATTTTCTGGATTAGGTGTTTCAAGAATCAAGACACCGCCAGGTTTCAAAACACGCAATGCTTCGCTCACAAGGGTTTGCAGCACGTCGAAAGGTATATGCTCGGCAAGATGAAACCCCGAAACAACCGCTTGACTCTGATCGGCACATTCCTTTAAGCCGGCAATCGCATCTTTTGTTTGTACCGTTAAACCACGCTCACGACAAACAGCGAGCATGCCGTCGTCTAAATCAACGCCCTGAGCTTGAAACCCTGACTCGATCAATAACTCTAGCCACTCACCGCGTCCACAGCCCAAATCTATCGCTTCGCTGTTCGGATAGAGCTCTTTTAATGGCTGGATAAATGGCAGATAGACGCGTTGTCTTTCCTTGATAAGGTCTCGTGAGCCTCTATGCTCATCCTCAAAAGCTCTATAAAAACCAACACTCATCGATGTGTCTCCAACGTGGTCGGCAACCAGGCTACACCCACAAACCGGTCTTTATTGATATTGATTACATTGAACACAATCGCACGGTCTCGCCATTCGTAATTGTTCGCAACGTGTGTATCAGCAGTATGCAAAGCAACAGCAACAGAATACGAGCCTTCACCCAAATTGGCTGGAAAGCTCAAAATAAAGTCAATGTTTTCACCAGACTTGAGATTTTGACTAGGTTGTTGCAAATGATGTGTGTTGGTGCCAAATATAGGTTGACCCAATCTATCTTTGATCATGTAGCCAAGCACCACCTCGGGGATATCTTTGCTAATACTGACCTTGACTTTAATTCGAACAGATTGACCAACATCCACGATCTCAATCATTTCGTCTTGATCGTTGACAAGCACCGCTTCAATAATTGTCGCCTCACCCGTTCCAGAAATCGTTTTTACTTTCCCGTCAGGCAAAAGCTCTTGACGCACAGTTTGGTTACCTTTTTCTGCAAGCATGGCGTTGTAATAATCCATCACTGCCTCAGGGTCTCCCTCCATCGCGAGTCGTCCCCTGTCAAGCAAAATTGCTCGATCGCAAATTCCTTGCACTGCACCTTTATCGTGCGACACAATGAGCAATGTCGTGCCCAGTTTATTGAACGCTCGAATACGGTCAAAACTCTTATGCTGAAAATAGGTATCACCAACCGAAAGCGCCTCATCAACAATTAAGATATCGGGTCGACGCGCTGTTGCCACACTAAATGCCAATCGCATCTGCATACCGCTTGAGTACACTCTGACAGGCTGATCGATGTAGTCACCAATCTCTGCAAAAGATTCAATTTCAGGCATTAACCTATCTAGCTCTTCAAGGCTGTAGCCGAGCAACTGACCAGCCATGATGGCATTTTGTCGGCCTGTAAAATCAGGATGAAATCCCATTCCAAGCTCGAGCAAAGCCGCGACACTGCCACTGACAGATACCGATCCCGTCGTGGCTTGAGTCGTGCCGGTGATCATCTTGAGCAATGTGCTTTTACCTGCACCATTGATCCCCACAATGCCAACTGCCTCGCCTGGGCTGACACTGAAGTTCAAATCTTTAAGAACCCATTTCAACGTATGTCGCTTTTTACTGAATGGGATGAGCCATTCTGCAAGGCGCGACCACCGACTAGGGTACTGTTTATAAGCTTTGCCTAATTGAGCAACTGTAATCGAGCCCATTAGAGTTCATCCACCATTTCACCAGCGTGTTTGCGAAATAAGTGCATTGCCCAAAAACATAGCAAGATGGCAATCACACTGACTGGCAATAATGACGCCCAATCAGGCCACTGACCGTTAACTAGAATTTTTTGATAGGCAGTAATAATGTTTGTCATCGGGTTGTAGCGCATGGCATCACTTACTGACACCGGTAGTATGTTTATCGGGTACACCACCGGCGTTAACCAGAACCAAAACTGCAGAATGACACCGAAGAGTTGTCCTACGTCTCTAAAAAAAACGTTGAGTACACCCAGTGTGATGCCTAAACCGACTGAAAAGAGCACCTGGACAAGTAGTACTGGAAAAATGGCTAAGTAGACTATTCCGGGAAAACTTCCGGAAATAATCAAAAAAATTGAGAACAGTCCAAAAATAATTGAAAAGTTCAAACTTGCATTGGCCACGACAATGACCGGCAAACATAGTCTCGGAAAACTGATTTTCTTGAGCAAATTAGCGTTTTCTAAAAAAACATTTTGCGCCCGGCTAACAGTTTCCGAAAAGAATGACCAAGTCAATACGCCTGCACACAAATAAATGCTGTAAGCGAACTGGCTATCAATGCCTGGCAACTTAGCTCGCATGATCTGCGAAAAAACAAGTGTGTAAACAGCAATCATGGCTAATGGATTGATTACTGTCCAAGCGAAGCCAAGCAAAGAATTACTATATTTGGCCTGGAACTCACGCCTGACGCTACCGAATATAAATCCGCGGTACGCCCACAAGGCTTTGAACATTTGCATTAGGCCTTCATTTCAGTTTTAGCAGACTTTTTATGTGTGTTTTACAAATTAAACTCGACCGTAATGATCTTCGAAGCGCACGATGTCGTCCTCGCCAAGATACTGCCCGCTTTGTACTTCAATCAAAACCAGATCAATCTTGCCCGGGTTTTCAAGCCGGTGCTTGTGTCCGGCAGGAATAAAGGTCGATTCGTTTGTTGCGATGAGCAAATCTTGTTCACCATTGACAACTTTAGCCATGCCATCCACCACGATCCAATGCTCGCTGCGGTGATGGTGCATTTGCAATGACAGCGAGGCGCCAGGCTTGACGACGATGCGCTTCATCTTAAAGTTCGGACCCTCTTCGAGCACAGTGTAGGTACCCCAGGGGCGATGAACCGTGCGATGCAGGCGGTAGGCTTCATGGCCGATTTTCTTTAACTGGCCCACAATCTGTTTGACGTCTTGCGAGCGATTTTTATCCGCAATCAACAAGGCATCCGGCGTATCGATCACAATCAGATTTTCGACCCCCACCGCCGCCACGATACGATTATCCGCCTGAATGTAACAATTTTTGACATCATGTAGAAAAGCCTCGCCTTCTACACTATTGCCTTGGGCATCTGGCGGGACGAGATCCCCTAGAGCGTTCCAGGAGCCAATGTCGCTCCAGCCAATCGAGCAGGAGACGACTGCAGCCTGGTTTGTTTTTTCCATCAGCGCAAAATCGATCGAGATACTTTCGGCCTGCGCAAAAGTCTTTGCATCCAGTTCAATCTGGTACTGACCTTTTCCTTCTACACGGCGCGACACCTCCAGACTGTTCGCGACGGCTTGAAGCACCTCTGGTGCATATTTTTTAAGTTCTGTCATGGCCGTCTCTGCGGTCATGCAAAACATGCCTGAATTCCAGAGATATTTACCGCTATCAACGTAGGCTTGAGCGGTCTCCAAATCCGGCTTTTCAACGAAGCGGCGCACATGAGTGCCATCCGCCTCAATGTAGCCGTAGCCTGTCTCGGGGCCTTCTGGCCGAATTCCGAAAGTAGTGATTTTGCCTGTCTCAGCGAGCTCGACAGCTTGCTTGACTGCGACAGTGAAAGCAGAGATGTCGCCAATCAAATGATCCGCTGTCAAAAACAGCATGATTGCCTTTGGACCATAGGTTTTACTGATGGTCAGTGCGGCTGCGGCAATGGCTGGTGCCGTGTTGCGTCCCTCGGACTCGAGTATGAAGCCAAGCGGCATGGGGATATCGCCGGTTTCGCGATATTCATCTGCAGTTTTAAAAAATAAATCCCGGTTTGTGACGGTCAGAACCTCAACTACCCCAGGCAAGCCTTTTGCCCGCAAAAACGACTTTTGCAACAGGCTTTGCCCGTCGGACAGTCTGATAAAGGGCTTGGGATGTAACTCGCGCGATACGGGCCACAGGCGAGTCCCGGCACCACCTGAGAGAATCACGGGGATTAATTGCATGATCAACCGTCAAAAAAGTGGAACATTTGCCAATCGTTTACCAGAACCAATAATCTTTATTTTGACAACAATTTAAGAATGATTGAGTTTTGGAGTTGGGTTGGCTCTTTTAGCAAATAACTCCATCATAACAAGGACGGAGGCATTTTCAGGCGTTTAAGCGGCTGCATCTATATAGGACATTGGGTACAACGCAAGGATTTTCGGTCACTCTCCAAGTATAATAGGGGTTTTACTTAGTGCGATGGGGCTAGACGTGGCAAATGGCGTAGCAAATTCAAAAGTGGCAGTAATCACTGGCATCACCGGACAAGACGGTGCTTATCTGTCAGAACTGCTCCTGACCAAGGGTTACACGGTTTACGGCACCTATCGCCGCACAAGCTCAGTCAATTTTTGGCGAATTGAAGAGCTAGGCATTGAAAAACACCCCAAACTTCATCTAGTCGAGTATGACTTGACGGACTTGTCTTCCAGCATCCGCCTGCTTCAAGCAACTCAAGCAACCGAAGTCTATAACCTCGCCGCCCAAAGTTTCGTTGGTGTGTCGTTCGATCAGCCTCTGACCACTGCGGACATTACCGGCATTGGTCCAGTCAACCTGCTCGAGGCTATCCGCATCGTCAATCCTAAAATCCGCTTCTATCAGGCCAGTACGTCCGAGATGTTTGGCAAAGTACAGGCGATTCCCCAGATTGAAAGCACCCCTTTCTATCCGCGCAGTCCTTATGGTGTCGCCAAGTTGTATGCGCACTGGATGACAATCAACTACCGCGAAAGTTATGGCATTTTCGGTACGAGCGGGATTCTCTTCAATCACGAATCACCATTGCGCGGCCGCGAGTTCGTGACCCGTAAAATTACAGACTCGGTTGCTAAGATCAAACTTGGAAAGCTCGATGTACTCGAATTGGGCAACATGGATGCTAAACGTGATTGGGGTTATGCCAAGGACTACGTGGAAGGCATGTGGCGTATGCTACAGGCTGACGAACCCGATACTTTTGTACTGGCTACTAATCGCACTGAAACAGTGCGCGACTTTGTCACGATGGCTTTCAAAGCTGCCGATATCGCAATCGACTGGAAAGGTACCGCAGAGGCCGAACAAGGCCTCGACGCCAAGACCGGTAAAGCTCTGGTCAAGATCAATCCAAAGTTTTACCGTCCTGCCGAAGTCGAGCTGCTAATCGGCAATCCCGAAAAAGCCAAAGCCAAACTCGGCTGGGCGCCACACACAACGCTTGAAGAGCTTTGCCGCATGATGGTCGTTGCCGATCTGGCTCGCAATGAGCGTGGATTCTCCTTCTAAATGTCCGCTGCATCTACCGCGCTGAGCACCACACAACCTGCGCGCGTACTCATTACTGGCTTGCAAGGCTTTACCGGTCGCCACATGGCGACCGAGCTAGAGCAAAACGGTTATGAGGTCTGGGGGATTGGGAGCGCAACGCCCGGTGAGCCTCGGACCTTAGAGGCAGACCTGATTGATACTGCCTCGCTCCTTGCAGCGGTTCAGACAATTCAACCGCAATATGTCATCCATCTTGCGGGTATTGCATTTGTAGGTCACGGACAGCCGAAAGCTTTCTACGACATCAATTTAGTTGGAACGCGAAACTTGCTCGAAGCGCTCGCGTCTGTGGCTGACAAACTCAAATGTGTCCTACTCGCAAGCAGTGCAAACGTTTACGGTAACCTGCAAAGTGGTTTGCTAAGTGAACTCAACCCAACAAATCCCGCCAACGATTATGCCGTCAGCAAACTGGCAATGGAATACATGGCCAGGATTTGGATCCCGCGCATTCCAGTCGTCATCGCTCGCCCTTTTAACTATACCGGTGTGGGTCAGTCCGACAGCTTTTTAATCCCCAAGATCATTTCTCATTTTGTTCACAAGCGCGACACAATCGAACTTGGCAATATGGATGTCTGGCGTGAGTTCAATGATGTGCGTGATGTGGTGCACGCTTATCGCAAGCTGATCGAAGCAGCACCGGTGGGTCAAACAGTTAATGTATGCTCGGGCAATCTGGTCTCCTTGCGCGATGCATTAGTTTTAGCATCCGAATTGACTGGTCATCAACTCAAGGCGTGCGTCAATCCAGTTTTTGTGCGCGCCAATGAAGTTCTCCAGCTTGGGGGCGATCCGGCGCTGCTTGAAACTTTTGTTGCAGACTGGCATCCTCGCCCTTTACGCGAAACGCTCGCGTGGATGATTGCTGCTGAAACAAACGTCCACAAGGTCTAGATATGCGCATTGGCTTTGGAGTCACCGCCCTGTGCAATGGTTTGTCGGGTGGCGGATTAGATGGCATCGGCAACTACACGCGCGAAATCATGTCGCGAATGGTCTCTGAGCCTCAGGTTGAGTTGGTCCCATTCTCGTTTCGAGCCGCGATTCCCTCTGACATGGGCCATAGCGTTCAGTTCGGTCGTTACTCAGTCAATACAGCTTTATCCGTTGCAACAGGCACTAATTTCTTTGGTATGGGCGATTTAGTCAGCCGTGTGGATTTAATTCACGCAACAGATCACTACGTCCCACGCTGCAAACCCGTGCCAATGGTTGCGACCTTGATGGATGCGATCCCTCTTTCGCACCCTCAGTGGTCACGCAGTGAGTTTCGTGGCATCAAAAACTTTTTATGGAAAAGAGCGGCAAACTGGGCAGATGAAGTCATTACGATTTCGGATTATTCAAAAAATGAACTGTCTAAATGGACTGGTATCGCACTGAACAAAATCACAGTCATCCCATTAGCTGTAGATGAGCGATGGTTTAAAGAAGTAAGCAGTGTGGATTTTGCACGTGTTCGTCAGTTGTACCAGTTACCTGAGACTTTTTTTATATCTGTCGGTACGCTCCAGCCTCGGAAAAACGTTGAAAGCATAATCCGCGCGCATCGTACTTTGAGTCCGGTCGAACGTTTACGCACTCCACTAGTCATTATTGGTCGAGAAGGCTGGAAATGCGAAGAAGTCATGCAGCTCATTAACGAAGACTCTGTCTCTGGTGCAGTGCGCTGGCTTGAACATGTTCCTGATGCAGATTTATTGCCTGCGCTAAAACTGGCCTCTGCTCTTGTCTTTCCTTCGCTTGGCGAGGGCTTTGGTTTGCCAGTACTTGAAGCCTTTGCTGCAAGCGTACCTGTGATTACGTCGAATACGACTTCATTACCAGAAGTGACTGGGGATGCGGCCATCACGCTCAATCCGCTGGATGTAGATGAGATTGCACGAGCGATGCAACAGATTCTTGACGATCAAAAGCTTGTCTTGATACTCAAGCAACGAGGTGTGGCGCGCGCAAAGGAATTTACCTGGCAGGCATGTGCGGATGCCACACTTCAAGTCTATCGAAAAATGCTTGCCTGAAAATCTCAGCCGAAAAACTCAATCAACTTAGTTTTAATACGTCGCGATACGCCTCCACATACCTCCGCGCCATCGTCTCAGCCTTAAAGTTCTGCTCATACCTAACCAGCGCATTACGTCCCCACAGAGCAACTTGCTCGGGGTGCTGCCAAAAGCTATCCAGTGCCTGACCAAAACTCACGGCATCCGAAGGCGGAACAACTAACCCAGTCTGCTCAGCGAGGTTGACATAGCTCGTCCCTGTACCAATCTCACAGCTAATCATTGGCGTACCTTGCTGAGCAGCCTCGGCCAAAACAACACCGAAAGCCTCGGAAGGCATGTGAGAAGGAAAAACAAAACCGTATGCAGCACGCATGATCGAGCGCTTTTCTTGGTTAGTGATCTCTGGCACAAAATGCAAGTTCGTCAATCCCAGTTGCCGAGCCTGAGCCAGCAATGCATCATGTTGATCACCACGTCCAACAATCACTGTCGGATAGTCTCGGCCTTTTAAAGCATCCAGCAAAACATGCAGGCCTTTGTAGTAACGTAAAGCACCCAGAAATAAAAAGAAGCGTGAACCAAACTTTTCCTGCCAAACCTTTACAGCAGGATCTTCCACAGGCAACTGGGCAAAATGCTCGATACCATAGGTGATGAGTTGCGTCTTGTTTTTGAATTTTTGCAGCACTGGACTGGATTGCATGATCCCTGGTGAAGCTGCGTAGATTTTGTCCATCTTGGCAAAAAAACGGTCACGCAAGGGGGCATACAACTTGTTCAGCTGCACTTGATTGACCACATCTGAGTGATAGCTAAGAAGACTAGGCTTTTTTATGCTCGACAACAAATAGCAAAGATCCGCATATGGCCACGGAAAATGCATGTGCATCACATCTGCCCAGGCAGCTTCTTTTTTAAAGTTCGCCAGAAAACTAAGCGAAAAACCTGTTGAGGCAATATACAAATCGCGCTTGTAGCGAATCACTTCGTATCCAGTAGGCTGAATATCTCTTCGAGGATTTCCGGGAGTCAGCACCAACACTCGGTTTTCAATACCCAACGGTTGTGTGTGGCTTGCAAGAGTATGTACCACTTGTTCAATACCACCGTATGTGTCGGGGAAAAACGTTTTCAATACATGTAGAACCCTCATCTTTACCGGCGCCGCTTTTTTTGCAGAACCAGCCAGCGAGGCATGCGAAACAATACCAATCGCCGGTAGAGGACGACATAACTGATTGAGAAAACGGCAACAAAAAACACCAATACGTATTCGTATTGCCAAAACAGAACGGCAGGGATAGTACCCATCGAAGACAACACCCACAGGTACGGCGAGGTCATCGCATTACGCTGAGTAATCAGGCGGGCTTCGCTTGAGCCAACTGCCCAACGAACCAGTCGCTTGTAGACCAGCATGTGCAAATGCACACCATCAGGAGCACCGGGAGATTTACCTCGAACAAGCTTTTTGCGGTACATCGAAAATAAGGTTTCAAAGACCGGGTAGATGCACAGCAGAAGCGGAAACCAGGGTGATACGTTCGGATGGCGTGCCAGCATCAGAATCGAAAGTGTACCGATAACAAACCCAATGAAGTACGCGCCCCCGTCCCCCAGAAAAATCAGGCCTCGGGGATAATTCCAGATCAGAAAGCCGCCGATGGCTCCAAGCATCCCAACCGCTGCCACCAGGATCAGCCGATCACCGAGGTAATAAGAAACATAAGCAAGACCGGCCAGAATCATGGCCGATACGACCGAAGCCAAACCGTTATAGCCGTCAATAATATTGATTGCGTTCGCTGCGCCAGCAATTGCAAAGATACTGAAGATAAAAGACACCAGACCAAATCGTAAAGCCCAATCCAGACCAATGATACCGACCTTGGTCACGGCTGCGCCAAGCCATAGATAAGCGATGGCTCCGCTAGCCAGTGCAAGGCTTAAACGTATACGGGCACGTACTTTTTTTGAAACGTCCTCTGCAAGCCCTCCCAGAAAAACGGGCATGCTTGAGATCATTAACAGAGTCAAGGCGCTGACTACTTCACTGTCCCGAAATGCGGCAAACACGCACACAAAGGCCATCGCGAGGACAAGCGCAACCCCGCCGACACGCGGTACAGCAAGGGCATGAAACTTTTGTACGCCCAAAAGATCTGTATCGGC
>JACCDU010655001.1_pt1 | contig 17700 bp, 15 predicted proteins | sample 7446081 | NCBI WGS metagenome assembly JACCDU01 (sample SAMN15323447, study PRJNA562643) | freshwater metagenome | isolation source: river surface water | place: USA:Blue River Watershed | collected 2017-08-17
AAAATACGTTCGCCTTCTTTTTCGGTATCTTCAAACTGTCCGCTATGAACTGCCCACCAAAGACCTACAAGAATCACAAGTACTAAGATGACGGAAAAAGGCACTAATAAATAAAGAATATCCATAATTTTAAGTATAAGTCTTTTAATTCAAGTTAAAAGGCTAATCGTGCTGCATTCAAAATGACAAAAAGCGAACTCAATGCCATACCTAATCCAGCTAACCATGCCGGTAAAAGTCCCATCACAGCTAAAGGAATACAAATCAAGTTATATAAAGCTGCCCAAACTAGATTTTGCTTAATAATTTTCATCGTGCGTTTAGCCTCTTCTATCAATTGAGGAATAAGACGAAGCTCACCTTTTAAAATAATAAAGTCTGATTGTGCTTGAGATAGGGGTGCGCCTTGGCCAAGTGCAATGGAGGCATGTGCAAAAGCTAATACAGGCCCATCATTTAATCCATCCCCCACCATAAGTACTTTCGAATTTTGTGACTGAAGTAATTGAATATGTCTTAATTTATCTTCGGGCGAACATTGGCCTTTGATGTTTTGTATAGATAATTGATCAGCCACTCTTTTAACAGACGACAATTTATCTCCTGATAAAATTTCAATATTTAAATGATGTTTTTTAAGTATCTCAATCGACTGAAGTGCATCTTCTTTAATCGACTCAGTCATCATGAAACTTGCTACCCAATAATCGTCATGCATTAAATGTACTTGTAATTGCTCTTCTTTTAAATGATCAAACTCGTTGTCCTTTAAATCACAAAAAGTAAGCGACCCCAATTTAAAAATGCCTAAAGATGTTTTGGCCAATAATCCACCTCCACTAACTTCTTCGATTTTTTCAATTTTTAATGATGTATCAATCTCAGCGGCATTCATAAAAGCTCTAGAGACCGGATGAAGGGAGGAAGCAGATAATGTCGACGCAATGACTAAAGCTTCTTTTTCAGTAATTTTTTTATTGGTAAATATTTTTTCAATAAAAATTTGATCATTGGTTAATGTACCTGTCTTATCAAATACTACTGTATTAATTTGTGTTAATGCTTCAAGTGCTTGCATTTTTTGTACCAAGATACCTTGTCTTGCTAAAAAACCTGACGTGCTTAACATCGCTGCAGGTGTTGCAAGAGACAACGCACATGGGCACGTCACAATTAATACAGCAACTGCTGCAATAATAGCCCTCGCATGATCAAACTGCCAAAAATAAATGCCTACGATTAAGGCTAATAAAATAACAAGCCATAAAAAATGTTTAGCAATGCGATCCGCCAGTAAAGCTAAACGTGGTTTATCAGTTGATGCTTTTTCCATCAAATGTACGATTTTGGCATAGCGCGTTTCTTGCCCTACAAGTTCAACTTGCATATGAACAGGATTGGTTAAATTAAAGCTGCCCGCAATAATTTTTGCGTGAAGAGTTTTTCTAATAGCGGCGGACTCTCCTGTTAATAATGCTTCATCAGCATTTGTGGAACCCATTACAATTTGTCCATCTGCAGGAAAAGCTTCTCCAGGTTTCACTTCAACTATATCGCCAACTTGAAGAAGATTGACAGGTATTTTTTCAATGCTGCCATCAGGATTGACTCGATTTACCATACGAGGCATTCGTCTCATCAATACATCAAGAGCACCTGCTGTTTTATCACGCATTTTTAATTCAATCCATCGTCCTGTTAAAAGAAAAAATACAAACATTGTGAGTGAATCAAAATAAACTTCTTTGCCAAGTAAACCATTGGAATCAAAAGTTGCTGCAGTACTTACAACAAACATAATCAAAATACCGAGTGATACCGGCATATCCATGCTGATTTGTTTTGTTTTTAAATCATTAAGCGCGCTTTTGAAAAAAGGTCCGCATGAAAATAACATCACGGGCAATGTGATGACCCAACTGGCCCACTCCATTAGCCCTTTCATGTTGCTTGTCATTTCGCCAGGAATAGCCCTATAAGTGGGCACCGAGAACATCATGACTTGCATCATGCAAAATCCGGCAACTAAGAGTTGCCATAAAGCTTGTCGTTGGGTTTTTTTACGCTCATCCTGATGCAATAAATCGCTGGCTGGAAAGGCTTGATATCCCGCTTTATAAATTCCGCTCGCCCAAAGAGATGGCTTAATGAGATTAGATTGCCAAATAATTTTAGCGTGTCCTGATGTTGCATTGACGGAAACTTCGACAACACCTGGTAAAGGCTTTAATGTATTTTCTACTTTAAAAGCACATGCAGCACAATGCATTCCTTCAATCACTATATGTGATTCCCATCGTGTATTGTCTTTGTTTACACTCTGGCTAAATTGAGACCATTCCTTTACATTGTCTAAAGCTTTCCAATCATTAGCCTCTAAAGATAAAGGACTTTTTTGCGAAACATTCTTAATAGGAATACTTTTAATCGGGATACTCATTTTTTAATTATAGAGTTGTTTTATTTTTAACGTATCAATCAATTCGTAATTTATGGATAGAAATCCATTATCATTGATCTACCTCAAATCAATTCTATACAAAGAAAATTATGACATCTGAAGCGCTCGAAAATTTAATTCAAGCGAGCACACCATGGATGATTGGCGGGCTTGTTTTGTTTATGTTTTCATTGTATTTAATATTGCTAAAGAAAGTAAGGCGGGTAAAGAGGGAACTTTATGGCTTCTTGCGGTCCTTTGCATGGGAGTTATCGGTTATATTGTAAAAGTAATTTTGGAATATATACTAAGTAAGCATTTATAGATTAAAGTAAGGCTAGATAATGACATTGATGATGATTGATTGGACTTTTATAATTAAAACGACAATTGCAATGATAGCGATTGTGGATCCTCCTGGTTGTTTGCCGATTTATTTAAGTTTAACTGGGCAGCATAAAAAAATTAATAAAAAGAATGTGGCAAAAATGACAGCTTTAACTGTCTTCATTATTCTTGTTGTTTCACTCTTTCTCGGGGATAAGATTTTAAATATCTTTGGCATTACTATGCCAAGTTTTCAAATTTGCGGCGGTATTCTTCTATTAATTATGGCTATTTATATGATGTTAGGTCGTAATCAAATTATGGAATCTACTCAAAATAATAAGTCAGAAAGAGAATTAATTGCTTTTGTACCGCTCAGCATTCCGCTTTTGGCAGGTCCTGGTGCGATAAGTAATATGATTATTGCCGCGCATCAAGCTCCTAATCTTATAAATCAAACCTTTTTGATTCTGCCGTGTATTTTTGTATCTTTATCAATTTGGCTGACTTTAAATTTTGCTGAAAATATTTCTAGGGTGATTGGTGCAATTGGTACAAAAATTATTACACGCGTCATGGGATTACTTTTAGGCTCTATGGCAATTGAATTTATTACGCGAGGCGTATTGGATATTATTGCGTAATGTTTTATGAAGCAAATTCGAAAACTTAAGTTACGCTCTCAAACACATTACGCCCTTTTCCGTGCTGACTTACCTTTTAAACCAAAGGTTGAAAAAGACAAAACAAAGTTTAAAAGGCAGCCTAAACATAAAGCTAAATTCGATTAATTATTTTTTCTTTTTGTCTTTTTTACGGCTGCATGACATCCAACAGATCATCTTGCCATCTTTGAAACTATATCGGCCAATAATAAATAAAATAGTCGCTAAAAAAACTTGCTGAAATATGAAGATAGGCACATTGAAAGTTGTTACACCATCATAAACACAGTGGTATTGAAATGCTGCTGTCGGCACATATGAAAAAGACAAAGCAAAAATTAGTAAAGCTAATACATTGTAAGTACATTGTTTCATTTTTAAGTCCTTAATATTTAATTGCTTGATAATGTTTAAATTGCAGATCTAATATATAGTATTTTTAACAAAAATAAAATTTAATAAAACGCGTATGTCGAACAATCATCACTCAGAAACACACTTCACTTCTTCGGAAATAGTTAGGGATGTTGTCATTGGTATGTCAGATGGACTTACGGTTCCATTCGCTTTAGCTGCAGGCTTATCCGCGGCTATTGATTCATCAGCTATTATTGTGACAGCTGGATTAGCAGAGGTTGCTGCAGGTGCCATTGCGATGGGTCTTGGCGGATACCTTGCTGGCAGAACAGATATTGAACATTATGACTCTGAGTTAAAACGTGAAGTCTATGAAATTAAACATTTACGTGAGCGTGAAATTTCGGAAGTTGAGGAAATACTTTCAGAATATGGACTTAAAGGAAATACATTAAAAAGTGTTGTTAAATCTATTACTTCTAATCGTGAACGTTGGATTAAATTTATGATGAAATTTGAATTAAATTTAGAAAGGCCTGACCCCAAAAGAGCTTTGATTAGTGCCACGACCATTTCATTAGCCTACATTATTGGTGGCCTCATTCCTTTAATGCCTTATATATTTATATCTGATATTGGACCAGCCCTAAGAATGTCAGTGATTGCGACAAGTATTGCATTGATTCTCTTTGGTTGGATCAAAGGTCGTTTTACAGGTGTGAACCAGGGACGCTCAGCAATGCAAACACTTATCATTGGCGCTTTGGCATCCTCAGCTGCATTTGGTTTAGCTCATTTATTTTCTTAAATAAATTATTGTAAAAGTTATTTTTTTACTATAGCTGCAATACCGCCGCTATAGTATGGGCTAGAAAAAAGTACTTTTTTTGATCGCTCTTCGGTGATTGTAATGCATGCACCAATCATATCTACCTTTTTTGAGACTAACGCCGGAATCATTGATCCAAATTCCATATTCACAATTTCTAATTTTTTATTGAGTTTTTTAGCCACGAGTGATGCAATCTCTATATCAATACCTACGACTTTTTGAGATCCATCGACAAATGAAAAGGGTTCAGTAATTGCTGAAGTGCCAAACCTTAAAACACCATTACTTCCAGTTTCAATTAAAGGCATAGATTTAGGCGGCCCTTCTTTTGGTAACCATCGTGCCATCATCGAGTCATAGTTACCACTTCTTTTTAACTCATTAACAATCTCATCAATCGTATTTTTTAATTCACTATCTTCAAGACGCACTGCAAATCCATAATTATCTTTAGTGATCATCTCAGGAAGCACTAATAAACCAGAATTTTTTGCTGCTATATTTCTTAAAATTGGCTCATCATAAGCTGCAGCATCAACCTTACCTTGTTTAACAGCAAAGACTGCATCAAGAACTGAATTAAAATATTGAAATTTTACATTTGGAAATATAGATAATACAAGCTTGTCTGCAACAGTCCCTGTAGGAATTCCAAATTCTTTATCATGTAATTGTTTGATATCAGTAATAATAACTTTTTCTTTGTCGCTACACCCTGACAAAATCATTGATGAAAATAAAGCAAATACAAAAAAAATTGAAAATTTAAATTGTTCGTTCAAAATTCTTTCCCTAAAAATACTATTTTATTTATCAATTTAATTATTAAATATCAGCTCTAGTCTATTTTTATTATCTTTCCATTCAAAGTTAACCGCCTCAGTAAACTTTTTAATAATTTTTAAACCAATGTCATCATCTAAATCATTAATTTCCAATGGATTAAATCTATGGCCTTCGCTTTGGCAAGTTAAGGCAAGTTGGTTGGTTTTTTCTGAGTGAGTAATTTCAAGATCTAACTCAAGTTTATTTAAAAAGGGCTTATATAAAATAAGCAGCTCCTCAATAACACGGAGTAAGTTAGCTCTCACTAATTTAGGCACTAGTTGCTTTTCACAAAAAGCCTCGATTTCGCCATTAAGCGCATAAAAATCAAAGTCTTCTGTTTTTATATTAAATACAAAATTTCTAATGCGATTAATAAATACTTTTGTTCTATCTTTTTTAGGTGCATCAAAGATTTGCTGAGGAGAGCCTTCTTCATAAATCAACCCCTGGTCCATATAAAATACTCGATTTGAAACGTCTTTCGCAAATGCCATTTCATGGGTGACAATAATCATTGTCATACCCTCTTTAGCTAAACGACGAATCACTGACAAAACCTCACTTACCATGGTTGGATCTAGCGCTGAAGTTGGCTCATCAAATAAAATAATTTCTGGCTCCATCGCAAGACAACGTGCAATTGCCACACGCTGTTTTTGACCCCCAGAAAGTTCATCGGGATAGTTTTCTGCTTTTTCAGCTAGACCTACAAGCCTTAATAAATCCATCGATTTACTCTCTGCCGCATCGACACTCATCCCTTTAAGTTTCATAGGTCCTAAAGTAAGATTTTCTAAAACAGACAGATGAGAAAATAAATTAAATGACTGAAATACCATATTCATTTTTTGACGTATTTTCGATACATCAATCTTTTTATCTAAAATATTTTTGCCATCAATAAAAATACTTCCACTACTTGGCACATCTAGAAGATTAAGACATCTCAGGAAAGTGCTTTTCCCAGTGCCAGATGGTCCTATAATTGAGACAACTTCGCCTTTTTTTATTTCTGTAGAAATATTTTTTAGTACAACTAGATCGCCATATTTTTTAGAAAGATTTTCAACTTTAATCATAATTTCGTTCTAACTTTACGTTTAAATTTTGGATCTGTAATTTTTTCAAGATAATCTAATGACTGGATAAGAATTAATGAGATTAAGAAATATAAAATCGCAATAAAAATTAGGGGGAAAAATGCATCAAATGTTCGACTTCTTATAATATCGCTCGCTTTAGTTAAATCTTGGACCGCAATATAACCAACAATGGAAGTCATTTTGACTAATGTGATAATTTCACCTTTATAAATTGGAAGGATTCTTCTAATAGTTTGAGGAAGAATAATATAAACGAAGGTTTTTATTTTATTAAAGCCCATAGCAATGCCTGCTTCCATTTGGCCTTTCTCTATTCCCTCAATGCCACTTCTAAAAATTTCAGCAGCGTAAGCACCACAATTCATCCCAAATGCAATAGTTGCAACAATAATAGGATTAATATTCACTGATGCAAAGACTACATAAAAGATAATCATTAATATTACAAGAACTGGAGTACCTCTTAAAATACTGATATATATCTTCGCAGGAATATTTAAGAATTTATTTCTAGACATCCTTAAAAAGCAAATGATACTTCCCAAAAAAGTGCCAAAAATTATAGCTAGTATCGAAATTATTATTGTAGTTTTTAATCCATCCCAAAGAAGTAAATAACGCTTTTCCTGAATAATATTACTTTGGAAACTATTTAAAATATTTTTAAAAAATGTTGGGCTATCTAGAGTGTGATTTTCACGACTATAAAGGGCAATATTTTTTTTAAGGGCAAATGCGCTCATACCAATTTCATAGTATGGTTCGCCAAAATTAATTTTTTGCTTCCTTTCTTCAGTAAACATGAGAGTGACTGCAATAAAATCAATCTTGCCTGTAGTAAGAGCAGGAATAAGCCCTCCAAATTCCATATCGTCAAATCGAATATCCTTACCTAAATATGCAGCAAATCTTTTAGCAAGCTCAATATTTAAACCAATATTTTCATTATTGCGTAAAGTAACAAATGGGAGACCTACATCGCTTACATGGCCTGCTACTAATAAGCCATTTTTATTTGGAGTATCTATTTTAGGCATGTCAGTAATGCCTTTTTTAGTCCACCTTTCAATCATGTCATCGTAAATACCGCTATCTTTTATAGTTTGAAAAAAAGTATTAAATTGTGTATGTAACTCGACATTTTTTTTACTAAAACCAAAACCTACAGGACTAAACTCAAAAGGTTTGTCGATTACAGCTAAATCAGGATTTATTTTTAATATTTCTGTGAGTGAAACATTATTGTAAATACCCACATCAACCTTGCCTGTTTTCACTCCGAGTAATACATCGGCAGGACTTTTGTATTGCAAAATATCGGCTTCAGGATAATGTTTGTGAGCAAATACATCATGTGTTGATCCCAGCATAACTCCAATTTTTTTATTTTTAAGATCTTCAAGATTAGAAATAGGCTGGATTTCTTTATTTGCATTAGCTTGCAATGGAATAAGGATATAAAGAACAAGTAAAAATATTTTTATCATATTTAATTTTCGTTAATAATTAATTCAACGAGGGAAAAATCATCATCAAATGGGCCAATTTCATTTTTTAAGCTTTTAATTTTTTCTAAAACTTTTTCTGATTCAAGTAATTCCAAGTCACTAAAATTCTCTTTCATAAGCTTTGTATAATCATCTAGATTCATCTCTTTGCCATCTTTTTGCGTAATTTCGTAAACTCCGTCACTAAATACATAAAGCTTATTGAAATTATTTAATGGCACAATAGTTTCATTAAAATTGATACCCCCCATCATACCAATTGCCAACCCTCCAGAGGTTAGAGTTTGAAGTATTTTATTATTCAAATCACTTCCCGTAAATAAAATTGCATGAGGATGGCCCGCACTTGAAAAAATTAATTCGTGATTTTTCTTATGATAAACACCGTACCAGATAGTAAAATATTTATTATTCTGATCTTCCATGGGAAAAGCTTCATTTAAGGCTTTTAAAACAGAGGCCGGGCTCCTAAAATTTGTGTCTGTGAGAGATTGTGAACGAATTGCATTGATAGCAGATATGCATAAGATTGCAGCCCCCACACCATGACCACAAACATCGACTAGATATATACTCAAGTGATCTTCATCAATCCAGTGATATCCAAGAGCATCACCTCCAAGAGACGAGCACGGAATATGCTGCCAAGAAGTACTCACTTTACCCTTTAATGGTAATGGTAATAAACTCCTAATATAGGCAGCTGCCTCATTAATTTCATCTGCAAGCAATCGCTGACTTTCAATTAATTCTCTTTTTTGGCGATAAAGCTCAATATGCGTTTTTATTCTGGCTTGAGCAATGGGAGGGCTGACAGGCTTTGTAATATAATCAACAGCCCCCAGTGAAAGGCCCAATGCTTCATCCTGTGTTTCAGCTTTAGCAGTTAGAAATATAATAGGTATTTGATTCGTTTTTTCATCTGCCTTAAGTCGCTTACAAACTTCGTAACCATCCATTTCTGGCATCATGATATCTAATAAAATAAGATCTGGCTGGGGATCTGTAAAAGCAATTTTTAAAGCTTTTTCGCCGTTTGTTGCTGCTTTTACTTTATAGTCTTCTTGGAGCAGCCCACTCATTAATTGAAGATTAGCAGGCGTATCATCTACCACCAGTATGGTTGGTTTTGTAGTCATTATTTAACTAACTTTTCATTTACTAAATTTAATGCTGATTCGAAATCAAAATTTCGTGATGCATCAAAAATTTTACTAAACATGTCTTTTCCAAAATATTGGATAAAAACTTCTGGAGACTTTTCAAGTAAATCATTTGCTTCAGTATCGTTATTTGCTAATAATTCTGATAATTTATTAATTAATAGTTTAATTTGGCTATCGTCAAAGATTGTTGTTGAAGTTAATTTTTTATCCTCGGGCAAAGTTTTTTTAATGCTATCAATAATGCTTATTAATTTAGGCTGAATTAGGTCAAGATTTTTAATAATTTCATCAACTTGTATTTTATCTAAACATTGCCCCTCAACTTCACCTGCTATTTTTTGTATTTCAATTGCCCCTATGCTGCCGCATGTTCCTTTAAGAGTATGAGCGACTCTTTGGGCTGTTAAATAATCTTTTATATCTAGAGCCCTTTTAATATCACTTACTGCATTTATTTGATCATGAGAGAATGTTTTTAACATTTTTATATAAAGAGAAACTTTTCCCGCCGCAACCTGGAGTCCCAAGCGAGAATCTAGCCCATTAATTTCTGGAACCTTTATTTCTTCTTTTGCGCTGATTAAGGTCTTTTCATCATTTATTAATTTTGAATTTTTTTCCTTAATCCATTTAGCAAGTCCAGCAAATAATAAATTTGGATCAATCGGCTTTGTAATATGCGCATTCATCCCAGCTTCTAAACACTTATCCCTGTCTGCATCAGATGCGTTAGCTGTCATTGCTAAAATTGGTAAATCATTTTTAGAAAATTTTTGGCGGATTGTTTTCGTTGCTTCAAGTCCGTCCATAATAGGCATTTGCATATCCATTAACACAATATCGTATTGCGATTTATTCGTCATATTGACAGCTTCTTCACCATTATTAGCTATTTCTACCACAAATCCTTCGTCCTCTAATATCTCAGTTGCAATCTGTTGATTAAGTAAATTATCTTCTGCAAGAAGAATTCTTGTGCCTTTAAATCTATTGAGATCTATTTTTGTATGATTGTTATAGGTTTTTTGTGCGCTATCTTCTGGAGCTTCTAAATTGAAAATACTTAAGATAGTTTCAAATAGTAAAGAGGCATTAATTGGTTTTGCGATCACATGCTCTATGCCTTCTATTGTCGCTTCATTTATTACATCATCTTTTGCATAGCCTGTTACAAGAACACACGGTGGTTTTTTGTTAATAATCAATTTTTTCAATGCTCTCACAAATTCAATACCGTTCATTCCTGATGGCATATGCCAGTCGACAAAAATCATATCAAAAGGTGTGCCTTGTTTATCACCATCAATAATTGCTTGCAAACCTTTTTCTGCTGATTCTGCTGCAACCACCTTTAGTGACATGGCAATTAACATATCTTCAATAATCACTCTTGCGGATTCGTTATCGTCAATCACCAAAACAGATTTACTACTTAAATCCTCTTTAAATAAAACTCTCTTTGTTATGGTTTTATCAAGTTTAAATTTAGCTGTAAACCAAAATGTGCTGCCTTTACCAAATTCACTATCAACACCTACGTCACCCCCCATCAGATTGGCTAGTTGTTTTGATATGGCCAGTCCTAAACCAGTCCCACCAAATTTTCGCGAGGTCGAAGTATCTGCTTGCTGAAATGACTGAAATAATTTACCTTTTTGTTCTGGCGTTAATCCAATGCCGGTATCAGATACATTAAATTTTAGAAAAATAGTTTCGTCATTTTGTTCAAGAATGTCTGCCGAAATTATTACTTCTCCTTTTTCTGTGAATTTAATTGCATTATTTCCATAGTTAATTAGAATTTGTGAGAGTCTTAATGGGTCACCAATGAGTTTGTGAGGAAGATCAGTAGGCAATTTAAAAATAAGTTCTAAATTTTTTTCTGAGCATTTTTGACTAATCATGCTCGAAATATTTGACATCATTTCATCAATATCGAAACTTACTTCTTCTATGGTTAACTTACCTGCTTCAATCTTAGAAAAATCTAAAATATCATTAATAATACCTAAAAGATGTTTACCTGCCTGCTGAATCTTGAGGACATAATCTCGTTGCCTTGGATTTAAATCAGTTTTAAGGGCTAAATGTGCCATACCAATAATGCCATTCATTGGTGTTCTAATTTCATGGCTCATATTGGCTAAAAATTCACTTTTCATTTTTGCTGCATCTTCGGCAAGTTGTTTCGCCTGATGAGCCGCCGTGACATCGTAAAACCAGGCAACAACAACATCTTGATCAAGGTATTTCATATGATGAAATGACCCCATAACTTGCAATAAATCTCCAGCCAGAGTTTTCATTGCCAACACCTCATCTACAATATTTTCTTGCGCATTTATACGGATACTGAGCGCTTCAAAATCCTCTTTATGTTGATATACCTGAAGAGGGGTTAAAGTTTGTAGGTCCTTTTCTTTGACCTTAAACATTTCCATATATCGAGGATTAGCAAAAGTAATATGGCGATCAGATACCCTCATGATCCTAACTGCAACGGGGCTATGTCTTAAAATTTCTAAAGTATCTTCTTCAAAATCTTTTAAAAGCTCTAAGATGAGTTTTTGCGCTTGTTCGATACTTGCCATAGTTTTCTTTTTACTTGTGAAAGTTGCCTTTAGAAAATTATTTACTTAACCTTTTTTTTATTTGTATTACATTATTTTTTTCTGTGTGCTCATATTTAACCGAATCTGAAAGAGTTCTTACGTAATAAACACCAAGGCCTCCAACTTCTCTATCTTCTATTGATGCAGTCAAATCTGGATTTGGAAGCTCAAGCACATTAAATGGAATCCCGTTATCTTTATAGGTCATGATTAGTTGATCTTCATCAATATTTAAATTAATTTGTATGAGAACTTCTCTTCCATCCGAGGCGCCATGTGTAATAGTATTTGTAAAAAGCTCCTCTAAAATTAAAGTCGTTGGCATTAAAATATTAGAAATATTATTTTCTTTAAAAAAAACCTCAAGCTTATAAATTAAAGTATTAAAATCAGAAATATTATTTCTTAAATTCATTTCTAAATGTTTCATATTATTGAGGCTTTATATTTTCAAATTTTCCAATTTTATTCTCACTTTTCTTCTTCAAATATAACACTGAATTTATAATCAAATTGTGTTATTTTAGTGATAAGTTAACCAAAAAGCTCTAATGCAGAAGGAGATGATATGGAAATTAGTGAAGAACAAATTAATGGGTCAATTACAAAAATAACATTATCAGGGCGCCTTGATATTCAAGGTGTTGGAGAAATAGAGACAAAATTTGCTGGGATGACAGCTTCTCCAAGAACGGCTGTGATCACTGATATGTCAAAAGTGCCATATATTTCTTCAATCGGCATCAGACTTTTAATTTCAAGTGTTAAAGCAATTAACGCCCGCAAAGGTAAGTTCGCATTATTTGGTACGCAACCAGATGTAAATATGGTTATTACCATCTCTGGCTTAGATAAAATTATTCCAAGTTTTGATACATTAGAAGCTGCTATTGATTTTGTTAAGTAATGTAAAAAAAATAATCTTTATGGAAAGGGCTATTGCCTTACTCTATTTTATTGCTGCCTTTCCATTGCCTGAAAGTTTTTATGATTATTTTAGAGTTATTGTCTTTGTTGGTGTCGCATTTATTTTGCTTAACAAATGGGTTAAGCTAAGTGGGGCCCATATCGCTTTTTTAATTGGCGTTTTAATTGTAGACAATCCCTTCCTTCCATTTCATTTTTCAATATTAGTATGGATTCTACTTGATATTATTATTGGCTCTTACCTCATTTATTTATCTACAAAATTTAAGAGTTAAATTTAATATTTAAAGTATTAAAAAAAATTTTGCATAATCCCATGCGCTCATATTTCAGAGTATAATAGAGACAAATATAAGATACATTTTATTCATCCACATTTTAAATTTGGGGTTCAGTTGTTCAGCCATCTCCTATTGTTAAGATTTATTTTACCTCCCCTTTTTCTCATGCTTATTATGGTTGGCTGCCATAAGCCTCCTGAGCAAAATGGTATATCACCTAATTTTGTATTGCCTGTAACGATAGTCGAAGCAACACCCTCGAGCATTCCTATAACAGCTGAAGCTGTGGGCCAAACAGAGGGAGCAAAAGAAGTTGAAATTAGACCTCGTGTTGGCGGTATTTTATTAAAAAGAAAATATAGTGAAGGTTCTGCAGTTAAAGCTGGTCAAACTTTGTTCGTGATTGATCCTGAACCATATAAAATCGCCCTAAATCAATCACGCGCTCAATACAATCAGAGCCTTGCTCGAGCTGAACAAGCAAAGCGTGAAAAAAAACGTTTAGAAAGTTTAATCGAATCTCAATCAATTAGTCAGCGTGAATTTGATAACGCAATATCAGATGAATCAATTAGTATTGCAGCTCTCGCTCAAAGTCGTGCAAATTTAAAACAAGCCGAACTAAATCTTTCTTATACCAATGTGACTGCTCCTGTTGAGGGTATTTCTGGTCGGTTTCAATTTTCTGAAGGTGCTCTCATTTCTGCGAATACAAGTTTGCTTACGACATTAGTTCAAGTTAATCCAATTTGGGTACGTTTTAGTTTTTCTGATAACGAACTTAAAAAACTTGGTGGTGCACTAAATGAAAAAAATGTAGAAGAAGTATCTATTGTTCTGCCTGACGGAAATGAATACTCTAAAAAAGGAAAAATAAATTTTGCAGCAAGTGAAATTAATCCATCACTTGGCACCCAGGAGTTGAGAGCAACATTTGAAAATAATGAACATCAAATTTTGCCAGGACAATTCGTACGTGTACTTGTGACTTCGGGTAAAAAAGATGGTGTATTTCTCTTACCTCAATTGGCTGTGCTTAATTCCGATCAAGGTAAGTTTGTATTTGTCGTCAATGAAAAAAATCAAGCTATACCTCGCCCTGTGATCACGGGCGAATGGAAAGGAAAAGATTGGGTTATTTTAGGAGGACTTCAAGCTGGCGATAAAGTCATTATCGATAATCTTATTAAAGTGCGTCCTGGCATGTCTGTGACTAACATGCCTAACTTCAAAAAATAATGAGTAAGTTTTTTATTACACGGCCTATTTTTGCTGCGGTAATTTCGATCATTATTGTCCTAGCTGGAATTGCAGCTGCTCTGAAGTTATCTATTGCACAATATCCACAAATTGCACCACCTACAGTAGTTATTACTGCTAGCTATCCGGGTGCAAGTGCTGAAACACTCTCGAAAACGGTAGCAGGGCCTATTGAAGAACAATTAAGTGGCGTTGAAGGTCTTCTTTATTTTAATTCAAGCACCGATTCTAGCGGCACTCTCAATATAACTGCAACTTTTGAAATTGGCACCAACATTGATCAGGCTACCTTCAATGTAAGTAACCGTGTGAATATCGCTTCTCCTCGCTTACCAGAAATGGTAAGGCGCACAGGTGTCATTGTGCAAAAAAAATCAAATGACATTCTTTTAGTGGTCATGCTCACGTCAAAAGATAAACAATTCGATCCACTTTATTTAAGTAACTATGCAACGTTACACGTATTAGATGAAATCAAACGCGTCAAAGGTGTGGGTGATGCTAATATTTTTGGAGCTCGCGATTACTCTATGCGAATCTGGCTAAAACCAGATCGAATGGCACAGCTTGGCATTACGACCAGTGATATCGCAGCTGCCATTCAAAGCCAAAATGCGCAATATGCTGCAGGTAAAATTGGCCAAGAACCCTCAGTCACTGATCAACAGCTTATCTATACAGTGAATGCAAAAGGTCGATTGTTAGATCCTAACCAATTTGGAAATATTATCGTAAGAGCTGGCGGGCCTGATGGCATTCTCTATCTCAAGGACATTGCACGCATCGAATTAGGTGCACAAACCTATGATATTAATACCACATTGAATGGCAAACCCGGCGTAGGCATTCCTATTTTCCTTCAAACAGGTGCGAACGCTCTTGATACAGCCAAAGGTATTAAAGAAAAAATGGCAGAACTCAAAGAGCGCTTTCCTAAGGGTATGGATTTTGAAATTCCTTATGACACAAGTAATTTTGTAAAAGCATCTATGAAAGAAGTATTTAAAACGTTGGGCGAAGCAATGCTTCTTGTAGTGCTTGTCGTATTTTTATTTTTACAAAATTGGCGCGCCACTTTAATTCCTATCATTGCGGTACCAATATCTCTCATAGGTACATTTGCAGGTTTATATCTTTTTGGTTTTTCAATAAACACACTGACACTTTTTGCTATGGTCTTATCTATTGGTATCGTAGTTGATGATGCTATTGTCGTTTTAGAAAATATTGAGCGCTTGATGTCGGAAGAAAAACTTTCTCCCATTAAGGCTGCTATTAAATCTATGGAACAAGTGGCTGCTGCAGTAATTGCTATTGTATTGGTTTTGTGTGCCGTCTTTGTACCAGTTGCATTTATGGGTGGTATCGCAGGAGAGCTTTATCGTCAGTTTGCAGTGACAGTAGCTATTGCTGTGGTGATATCTGGGATTGTGGCCTTAACACTCACGCCTGCATTATGTGCAATTATTTTAAATCCAAACAATATTCATTCTAAATTTTTCGATCGCTTTAATAATGGCTTTAATCGTTTAACTCATTTTTATATTAAGGTCGTTAAAAACACCCTCCATCATCGTCTTATTGGTAGTATTGTTTTTATTGGTATTGTGATTAGTTCTTTTTTTCTTTTTAAAGTTACACCCACAAGCTTTATACCTTCTGAAGATCAAGGCTATGTAATTACTGCGGTCATGCTTCCTGATGGGGCTACCATTAGTCGAACATCTAAAACCACAGAAGCTGTAAGATCTGCAATTGCCAGAGACTCAGCAACTACATTCCAATTCGCAGTGAATGGTTATGATCTTATTGGTGGGGGTAACAAATCAAACTCAGCCACTATGTTTGTAAGATTAAAAGATTGGGCGGAACGAAAAAGTTCTGCGAATGATATCGTCAAAAAACTTTTCGGAATTGGTATGATGCAACCTGATGGACTTGCTATTGCCTTTAATCCTCCATCCATTCGTGGATTAGGTAATTCCGGCAGCATGGAAATCTATATTCAAAGCCGTAATGATACTAATCCATTACGTTTATTTACAGCAGTGAACTTATTTGTTGAGGCACTTAACAAAGAACCTCGCCTTACAGGTGTTAATACTTTTTTTAGGCCCACCGTGCCTCAACTATTTATCGAAGTAGACGAAGCTAAAGCGGTGAGTATGGGCATTCCTATTTCGAGTATTTATGACACGCTTCAAAGCACCATGGGTTCACTTTATGTCAATGACTTTAATAAATCAGGTAGAACTTATCGTGTGCAACTTCAAGCCGAAGCACCTTATCGAATGAAGCCAGATGATTTAGGGAAAGTTTATGTACGCTCAAATACTGGGACTATGGTTCCGCTTTCAGCAGTAAGTAAAGTAAATAGTATTGTCGGTGCTGAACAACTTGAACGTTTTAACGGTCTTCTTTCAGCTAAGGTTTTAGCAAGCGGCGCTTTTGGCGTAAGCTCAGGTGAGGCAATTAAACTTGTTGAGAGAATTGCAAAAGAGAGCTTACCTGATGACTATCAAATGGCTTGGACAGGACAAGCTTATCAAGAAAAACGTACAGGCTCTGCAGCTCTCTTTGCATTTGGTTTCGCTATTATTATGGTATTTTTGATTTTAGCTGCACAATTTGAAACATGGGCATTACCGCTTGCAGTGATTATGGCTGTGCCATTTGCAATTACTGGCGCTCTCATAGCTATCATGATTCGCGGGATGCCAAATGATATTTATTTTCAGATTGGTTTAATTACCTTAATAGGTCTTGCTGCTAAAAATGCAATTTTAATTGTTGAATTTGCAAGCCAAAAAATGGAAGAAGGTATGCCTCTTATGGAGGCAGCGATTGAAGCTGCTCGTCTTCGATTTAGACCTATTGTCATGACATCCATGGCATTCGTTTTTGGAATTGTGCCTCTTGTCTTTGCAACAGGGGCGGGTGCAGCCGCGCGACAGTCTATGGGCACTGGTGTATTTGGTGGCATGATTTTGGCGACTTTTATAGCTACTATTTTTATTCCTCTATTTTTTGTATGGTTAAGTAAACATCAAAAAGATCGTATTGGTACTTATATCAAAATTGCTGAAGAGTTTAAAAATAAATAATGAAGATCATATTTTTAATATCTCTGATTTTCATTACAAGTTGCACTCTCGTTGGGCCTGACTATAAACGCCCAGAGATTAATTTACCTAATGCTTACCATCAAGAAGTTAATAAGGAAAATATAGCCACAGATTTAAATAATTGGTGGAAGCTTTATCAAGACCCGACACTTGATGACCTCATGGATAAAGCATTAAATAAGAATGTAGATATAAATGCAGCCATTGCACGATTAGAAGAGGCTGATGCATATTTAAAACAAGTAGGAGCCGCTCTAATACCTTCTGTG
>JACCDU011116490.1_pt1 | contig 17675 bp, 33 predicted proteins | sample 7446081 | NCBI WGS metagenome assembly JACCDU01 (sample SAMN15323447, study PRJNA562643) | freshwater metagenome | isolation source: river surface water | place: USA:Blue River Watershed | collected 2017-08-17
AAAGAGTATAAGAAACATAAAGTGAAGAAGAAGTTCACAGATATAATTCTTGGTACAGGAATTATAGCTTTAGTTGTTGTGTTAGTAAACAAATAATACATGCTTACGTCAGCTCAGTGTCAAAAGAAATACGGTACACCTTCCACTGATAATCCTTACATGGTTATGTGGGATGTTCCTAGTATTCTAGAGATAGGAGTTATACCTAAGAAGATATATTGTAATAAAGATCTTGTTATTCCTCTGTCTAAAGCTTTTCAAAATCTTATCCATACAGGACATGTTAATGAGCTTAAGACTTGGGACGGTTGTTTTAATGTTCGTAAGAAGAGAGGTGGTAGCACTATGTCTCTTCATAGCTGGGGTGTAGCTGTAGACATGAACGCTTTTAGTAATTGTTTTGGTTGTAAGCCTACACTTTCTCCAGGGTTTGTAAAATGTTTTACAGACGCAGGGTTTGACTGGGGAGGTAACTGGCGTAAACCAGACGGGATGCATTTCCAACTAAAGTCAATATGAATAGTTTGAAAGGACATATACCTGATAAAGTGTTAGCTGAGATGCCAGGTGTGATGACCAAGTTTGAAATAAACACTCCTCTTAGACTAGCTCATTTCTTAGCACAGTGTGCTCATGAGTCTATGAACTTTGAGAAGACGTTTGAGAACTTAAACTACTCAGCAATAGGTCTTAAAAAGATGTTTGGTTTCTCTGATGCTGTAGCAGAAGAGTATGAAAGACAACCTGAAAGAATAGCTTCTAGAGCATATGCTAACAAGATAGGGAATGGCCCTGAAGCTACTAAAGATGGTTGGAAGTTTCGTGGTAGAGGGTATATCCAGCTCACTGGTAGAGCAAACTACCTAGAGTTTAGTAAGGATATACAAATAGATGTTACAAAAGATCCTGATTTAGTAGCCACTAAGTATCCACTTCTATCAGCAGCTTGGTTCTTTCACAAGAGAGATATAAATCAGATAGCTGATAAAGGATCTAGTGAAGCTGTTGTAAAAGCTGTAACTAAAAAGATAAATGCAGGTTTACACGGTCTAGATAAAAGAATAGATTTATTTAATAAATATTATAAAATTTTAAACAATGGCTAAGAAAAGAGCATTTGTTAAATACACTAAGTCTGGTAAGATAATTCCAGGTAGTCTTATTGTTGGTAATAAAGGAGGATATCCTATTAACGGATTATATACAGAAGTACCCACTGACCTTTGTTGTGGATACACACCGTTTACACCTACTACACCTACTAAGACTAGAGCTTTTGTAAAATATACAAAGAAAGGGAAAATTATCCCAGGTAGTTTGATTGTAACTACAGAAGGTGGTTATCCTATAAATGGTTTGTATGTTGAACTTAGCTCAGACGTGTGTTGTAATCCAAACCCTAACTTCAACAGAACTATTATATCGTTTGATACTTCAGGAACAGGTGTAGGTGGAGGATGTATAGGTAGAGCTGATCCAGCTGTAATCTACTTGACACAAGAGTGTTTTGACAATCCACAAATTGGTTGTGAAATATGGTCTGATGAAGCTGGAACTATTCCTGCAGATGATGGAGACTACTTGATCGATCTTACAGGTGCTATACCTGGATATATTACAGTGGTAGATGGTGTTGTAACAGCAGCAGAACCATGTGCTTAAAATAATTAGAAATGGCTAAAGGAAAATCATTAGGAGAACTTAGAAAGATTACATTTGGTAGACGCAAAGGTGGGTCTGCTAAGAAGTCTTATAATAAACATACTCCTAGACCTAAGAAATACCAAGGACAAGGACGCTAACCCTTACATATACATTCTAGATGCTGATCTACTCCTATAGATTCACCTAGAAAAAGAAATAGCCCCTGTATACATAACAGGGGCTTTCTTGTATTATTTCATCACTTGACCATGTTGATCTACCTTCTTAATGGTAGAACCATCAAAGATGATCACTTGATCATTCTTAGAATATTCTGCTATGGTTTCATTTTTAAAATGACTAAACCTAGCTCCTTTTAGACCAATGAAGAATGCTTTCTCTGAATAAGTGTTACAACTATCTTCTGCATCTGTAAGGATAATAGCATTAACACCATTACTCTGTACACTTTCTACAGCTTTGTTGATTGTTGTACCACCAGATGTATCCAACATTGCAATACTTATAGGATCTTTCTTATACTTCTTAACAACATTGTTAAAGATGTATACATCATTCAGCATATCCATTTCAGCTAGCTTAGCCACCATGGATTTACAGAAGTCTATACGGGATATTCTATCTCCATCTTTATTGGTTACACCACAAGAGTCAGACATAGATCCTGATATATCTATATAGACATCTATCTTACCTATAGATTTAGTATCTTTTACCATGATGTCTTCTGCAAAAAGCTTTCTAAGTTTTGGATGTAAAAATTCAAACTCCTCTAGGCCAGAAATATTATCTGAGTTGAACAAGTCTTCATGTATTACCTTCTTCTTAGAACTAAAATAGCTTGCAGACTTATCAAGTAGCTTCTTAAGTTTTTCTTTAAGAGATCCCATAGATAGATATATATTCTCAAGATTCTGTGCTACGTGTCTAATATAATCAGGACTAAGTTTACCAGCTTCAGACGATCCTCCAGGTTCATTCACCTGGTCAAACATTCTCTCTTGTATATCTTGGTCCATTACGTCATCCATCTGATTACATAAGTCTGTAGCTTTCTTGATAGCATCATCCATTGCAGACTTACCTTGTTGACTATCCATCATGTCTTTCATAGCGTCATCAAACCCTTCACTGTCAAACTCTGACTGACCACTTACACCATTCTTAATCTTTTGAGAAGCATCAGCATCTATATAATCCATGGTTGTTAGTCTAGTCATATATGCACCCATGATATTTCTAGCAAAGATGGCAGACTTTAGATTAGATCCTTCAGACATAATCTTAGCTACAGGATTATTAGCTTTCTCTAGAAATCTAAACTTCCCGTGGTTAAGATCTGTTCTTTCTTCAAAATCTAAGTTCTCCATTCTATGATAGAACATCTTAAAGATGTCTTTAGGTATATGCTTAGGAAACTTCTGATAATTCTCTTTAACCTTCTTTATAAAGCTTCCAAAATCTGGTTTCTTATCATCAGGCATCTTAGCAAATCCTGTACTCTTTGCAAACTTGTGGTAAGCCTCTTCTATATTCTTATGGTCACCAAAGTAAGAACTCATAATACTATCTATTCTGTCTTCATCTAACCAATGCATATGTGGCTTGATGAGGTCTGGTTTCTTGTAGAAGTTAATCTTACCAAACAAACCACCTTCATTTTTATAATGGGATTGTATCTCACCCTTCTTTACTTTCTCAAGAATGGTGTATACATTCTTATACTGTTTTGCCATCTGTATCTGTTTTAAGTTGTTCTTTAGCCAATTTTATGAGATCTTCCAATGAAGCAGCAGGGAAAGTAAATTCCCCTGCGTTCATTGGCTTAAGAAAATCTCTACTTAGAAAGGGTTGGTATCAGCTACAACATCTTCTAACATGTTATCAAAATCTTCAGCTGACTGGTAGTCTTTACGAGCAGGATGATTCTGAATGATATACTGCATAGACATTTCTATTTCTTCCACTTGACCTTGGTCAAGAACACCTCTAGTGGTGTATGCATTTACCAAGCTTTCTATCTCTGCTACAGCAAGCTCAAGTTGTTCATTAGTACTATGAGAATGTAACATCTCCACCTTACTCATAACAGCTTTAACTTCTGCAGACATTAGTTTATTCTGTAGATTAGAAGCTGCATTTTGATCAATCATAATCTGAGCTGTTTTTACAAGAGCTTTATCTACAGAGATATCCCATATATAACTAACAGCTTTGGCTAGTCCTGGTACAAAAGTCAACGTTCTATCTGAGCTTTTAGTATAACCCACCTCAAGATATTTCTCCAGCTTCTTAACTGGAATCTCTACAGCAGCAATCTCTGCTTTATTTGGTATACCAATAGCAAACTTCTCACGATAGTTACGTGCACCTTTCTCATAATACTTAGCCATCTCACCTGCTGACACACGATTAACAGTCATCTTTAGCATGAACCTATCCCAGAATGGAGAATCTTGCTCATCTTTAGGTATCTCATTACAAGTAGCAATGAAGAGTTTCCACTTACATGGAATCTTATGCTTACCATTAAAGAGAAACTTCTCGTTCATTACACCCAACATAGCATTTCTAATAGCTGAGCTAGCTTTGTCCACCTCATTGATAATTACAATGTCTGCATCTGCAATAGGTGTATTAAGCTCATACTTGTTCTCTGTAAATAAGGTTTGCAAATCTGGCATACCCTTAATCTCTGATGCTTTAGTACCCTCATCAGTCTCTAGGATATACATCTTGTTAGCAAAGTCTTCTGCAGACATCTTACCGTCTTTGTTCAGCCAAGCTTTGGCATATTCTATAATAGTTTTAGTCTTAGCTACACCTGGCTCACCCACTAGTAATAGTGGTAATCCTGTAGCTTCTGCTAATGCTAGCATCTTAAATACTTCTTCCTTGTTAATCAAGGAAGTTTCAATTTGTCTTACTTCTTGTGTTGTCTTTTTTGTAATTGTTTTTGTAGCCTTAGCCATTTTAAGGGGTTTTAGTTTTGTTATGTCAATTGTTTTCTTAACTACTAGTTCAAATGAATCTTCTCCTATAAATCCATTATAGCTACCACTTCTAGTGTTTCCTATAGCTGGATCAACTTTATATCCTGGACTATGAGCATAGTCTCCTCTTTCTATAATAGTAACTTCTAAGCCTTCTTCTTCTGGTGCACATCCTAATCCACCTTGTGTTACTTTTACTATATCTCCTACATTAAACTTAAACTTATGTGTCATAGTATTAGAGGTTTGCAAAGATGTCTGCAGCTTCAGTTGATTCTGAGGATACGGTATCCATTTCTTTTTGTTCACTGACCATATCCAAGATAGGTTGTTGAACATTTTTACTTGTCCCATTAGAAACGGATCCTTTGGTGGTTTCATTCTTAGTGTCGTCTATAATGTTAAAGATTGTAATACTAGTCTCTGCATCTTTAAGAGCAGGATGTTTTCTAATAGCTGCAATCTGATTGGGGTTAGCACCATACTTAATTTCTATAGATCCATAGCCAAGATCATCTTTCTTGAACCATGTAAGACCTGAGTTTAGGTCGTTGATTAACTGAGACACTGTAAGGTCTACTTTATTTACTGCCATATTAAAGGGGATTTTTTACCAAGTGATTGTATAGTCTGATCCATTCTGACCAGTTATTATTCTGTTTATTTCGTTGAACATGTTATTACAGTCCCACGGTTGCTTAGTATAACTAGCATAAGCAGGATGTGTAGTTTTTATAATGTGATGATGATCTCCTATTAGTCCTTCTAACTCTTGAGCTTGTTTACCCATGAGTACAAAGATTAATCCTGAGTCTGTAAAGTTTAGAATATCCATTACATATGCTATGAATTCTTTCCATACATTGTAATGACTTCCCACTTTATCTATCTCACATGTGAGAGCTGAGTTAAGAAGTAGCACTCCTTGGTTAGCCCATCTAGTAAGATCTGGGTTATACTCTCTACGTTCATTGTCATACACTGTACTATCTATAGCCTCAAAGATTTTAACAAGACTTGGTTGAGGCTTACCTGTATTAGCACAGCTAAATGCTAGTCCATCTGCTACACCAAAGTGAGGATAGGGGTCTTGTCCTATAATAATAACATGTAGTTTATCTACAGGACATTCTTCAAACGATCTAAACACTTGTTTTAGAGGAGGGGTAAAACGTTTACCATCTTCTCTTAGTTTGTATAAAGTTTCTAACACTTTATCAAAGTCTGAGCTTTGGATAAATCCTCTAAGTTTCTGAGCCCATCCAGAGGGTTGTAATTTTTCTATAAGTTTTTCTTTAATTTCTTCTAAGTTAATTGTGTCTGCCATATATTTGTATAAATTTAAAAATATGGATAAGGTAAAAATGATTAAGAAGGATGCTAAAATCAATATTGAAATTGGTACAGGATTCCTTCAAAAGCTTCAAAAAGTAATGTTTTATATTATTTCTAACGTAACTGAAGAAGATATCAAACGTTACGCTGAAGAATCTAAAGCATATACATCAGCTGTAGGATTTTCTGAAGAATGGATGGAACATATTACCACCATCTCTGTACTAATTAAAGAATTAGAAGAAAAAGCTGAATCTCAGGGTGCTGTCTATGAAAAAAATATTGATGAGGCTATAAAGGATGCTAATACAGAGGATAATTCACCTCTTCCCCAATCTCCTGAGCAGCCTGAATAGCTAGAGATAGTTCTTCTTTAGAACACTCTGCAAAAGATTTAGCTAAGAAATATTCTTTACCACTTACTTCCCTTGCTATACAGAGCCCTGCTCTATCTTTAACTAGCAGCTTCATGTTCTCAGCAGTCTCACCTATATGGGTGGCTAATTGTTTGATCATAGCATGAAGTTTTGCTAGCTGAGGAAGTGTACCATCATCATGTTGTAATTCATAAAAGAACTCTACCAAGCTTCCATCTGGTATATTAGAAACAAACTCTTCGTATTGTTTCATACTAGATATAGTGGTTGGTTTAAGAAGTCCTCTCTCTTTTTTATATTTACCTACTAGTATCATCTACGTCAAAGTATTTAATTTTAGATTGATCAAGATCTTTAAGTGCTTCTGTAACCCACTTATCATCCACTGTACCCGCATAACATAGTATGTGTATTACAGCAGTGTCGTTTGGGTTAAGTCTTAGAAGTCTACCGATCCTCTGACTACTCTTACGTTCATTACCATATGCATGCATAATAATACCTGCTCTTAAATTTGGTATATTAACACCTTCGTTAAGCTGTAATACACAGCTCAGCTTGTTAATATTTCCTTTCTTAAACTCTTGAAGGTTTTCTTCTGAGTCTGGATTATTAGAATGATATGAATGAACACACATGTTATCAGCCTGTTCTTGGGTGTTACAAAATAGTATACATTTATCTTCTATTTCATCTAGAAGATTCTTAGCATACACTTCTTTTGTTCTAAAGCCCATGAGAGCTTTCATACGCATTATAGAAGCTATCTGTTCTTGTTTCTTACTCGTAGCTTGCATAAAACGTTGACCCCAATACTGATAATTCTTAACCTCCGATGTGTAAAAGGTTTTGTCTTTAAGCTTTACAGGAATATTATTCACTGTAGATAGCTTCATCCTGTGTACAATAATTCTGTAGTCATTTAGAATGTTGTCTTCTACAGCTGTGTCCGTTATGTATTTAAACACTATGGGACAGAACTGACTCACCATTCTACCTTTCTCAGACTTATCATATCTAGGAGGAGTACCTGTTAGTCCTAATATTCTACCTGTATAACATCCCAAGAATGAGACGTGGGAATCTAGCAAACTGTGACACTCGTCTAGTACGACTATGTCATACTTCTGACAGTCATACTTATTTAGAGAAAGATAGGTTGTAAACTCTACATTCTCCATGTTTATATTAAACGTTGCAGCATCATTTCTCCATGAGTCAAAGATAGAAAGCTTGGGTGCTACTACGAGCACCCTTACTTTCTTGTCTAACCCCCGATAATGATTTATATACTTAAGACCAATAAGAGTTTTACCAACTCCCATACTGATGCCCAGTCCACAACGTTTATGTTTTAATGCTATGTCCAGAGCATCTTTCTGGACCTGGTCTCTTTTTGTCATTAGTCAAATACTCTTGAAACAGTTTGATCAAATGGATTAAATTCTACTTGGTTGTAGCTTCTATATTTACCAGGACTAAACACCATCTTAGCATGTTCGTCATGTGTAAGAATACCCATAGACTTCAGCATAAAAGTAATACCGTTGTCATCATGTTTGTATTCTATCTCAGCTGTACAATCTAGTACATGCTTCTTAATCTCTCCGTTAGCATCTCTACCTTCTCCTTCTCCAAGGATTAGTCTTTTAGATTTATTCATTTTATTTATTTAATTGTTTAAAAACTAATATTAAACCAACTACTGCTACTATTATCGCAAGTGTAAATAAGCAGATTGCTAATATTCCTGCTACTTGTCCCATATCTTTTAGTTTACATCATAAAGATCATCCCAATACTCAAAGTCGTTGTCTTCACGAATTTTTTCTAAAATGTCATCAAGATTATCATTAGCTTTATCTAATGGACTATACGCTCTACCAGCTTTAAATGCAGCTTCTGCTAAGTTTTCACAACTATCTATATTACCAACTTGATATAATCCAGAGTTTATATAACGTTTAACTCTAGCTAAATCTTTATATAATTGTTCTATTTCTTTTTCTCTTCCAATTTTAAGCATTGTAAGTTCTACCTGAGCATCACTCACTGTTGGTTCTTGTTTAATTTTTTTAGGTCTTCCTCTTTGTGCCATGGTTTTATTTTTTAAGTTTCTGAATACATTTTTTCTAAATAAGCTTCTTTACTAAGATGTCTAAGGAATGATACAGGGACAGATTTATCTTTGAGCTTAGCTACTATAATATCACCTTGTCTATATAACTTTTCTATTTGTTCTTCTGCTACATCCACTCTGATGGTCCAAGCTATAGCTCGTATAGCATCATAAGTGACATTATCGCTAGATAAGAACCATCTTTCTCCTGTAGCTGCTTCACTGTCTACATACAACCAATACTCTCTATTAGTAGTAGTGCACCAACATCTTACAGCAAACACAGGATTAGGTTCTCTACCCCATCTGTCTTTCTCAAACATCTTATGTCCATCTATTTCATAGAGCTCATAAACATCTTCAAACTCATACTCTACAGGATTATGTTCATCATCCCATTTAGTACGTTTCTTCTTAATCACTTGTCTATCTCTAAGAGTGGGATTTAGTTGTTTAAATAATTCCTGTATACCTATACAATCAAAGAACACTCTTCTTTCTTCTGCATTGTCTCTAGCTAAAGCCTGTTCTACTGTTACAGGCTTAATAGAGTCCCACATTTCTTCTATAAAGTTACCAAAATCTTCTAGACTTTCATGAGTAATCATCTCTTTTTTTAAGTCTTTTATATCAGAATATTTTGCTTTCCATAAAGAAAGAGCTTCACTTAATGTGAAGCCTCCTCTGTTTGATACTGTATATACCTGTTGTGAATAATTAATCTTCATCATCTATTTCAATTGTTTTAAGGTCTAAATAAATATCATTGTCATGTCCTTGTGGGTATCTAAAATCCACGTCTTCTAAGAAAGCCACTCTGTTATCTCCTTCTTCTTTAAAACTAGTAAATGGAATTGTTACTTCATCCCATATACTTTCAAAACCCACTTTCTTTTCTTCTTCAAACTTTTCTATAGCTTTGATAATCTCATCTTGAACATAATTAGAAATCTCTTTCTCTATGTTATTATGTTCTTCTGTAAGAAAACCATTTCTTATTCCAAAACCAGCTTCTATAACAGGGGTGTCTTCATAATCTGCTTCTATACGTATAGACAACTCATTAAACCATAAGTGTTTAGGAATAGAAATACTTATGTTTGTATTGTAGATCATTATTTGTGATTCAGAATAATAGTCTGTACCTACAAAAGCTTGTTCTTCTACATTATATATAGCATCTCCACTAGCATTGAACTCACCAGCCCATGATCCATAGTCTAGTTTGTCATTCATATAGTTTACTAATCTTTCTGTATGTTCATCTTCATAGTCTTCACCATCAATCTCAAAGTGTACCCACCCTGAGTCATGACCACCGTCCCATACAATCTTAAGTTCTTTACCGTCTTTTACTTGTTGGTCACACCAACTGAGCAGTGTTTGTTTTGTCATAATCTAGTTTTTGTTCTTTAATTTCTTTTAAGATTTTTCTACCTTCTCCTGGTTTATACATCCAACCAGCTTGATTCATTTCTTTTAGATAGTCAGCTATAGTAGGAATCCGTCCTATGTCTTCCATAATATGCTGTTCTGCTATAACTCTTACAGGTACCATTTTACCATCAGAGTTAGTTATATACACACCAAACTTTTCTTCTGCCCAAAAAATACCCTCAGCGTGGTGTCTGAGGGCTCTATGACGCATGTCTGGAAAGTGTGCCTTGGTCTCATCAAACCAATTATGTATTGGTAAGTAGTTTTCTATAGTACCTCCATGTTTTCTTTGACTGGAGATAGAGTGGTGTAAAGGATGACTCATCTTCTGTAGTATTCTATTTTTTGAATAGTTGTAAACTCTTTTAAATTTCTGTCTCTAGACCAGAATTCTGTATGATGACCTGGAAGATGTGTGATGGTTCTATGTTTATACCATCTACCACCTCTCCATCGTCTATACCATTTAAAGTTGTTTAAGAATCTCATGGGGGTTTAGTTTATTTAACAACCAGTTAAAAATAGTGTTCCGTAAGTTAGTAAAGCTAGTGTGGCCATTATAATTAACCCTGACCATGGGTTGTCTAAAAACTTTTTCATTTTCTTTGTTTTAATCTATCAATAATTTCTTTATTAACATCATCCTGTGTTAACCCAACTGGAGCAAAACCTTTTTTCTTTTTTTCACATTTTAGACATCTCCAATCTGCATAAGTGCCGTATATGTAAACACATTTATACGTGTGTTTACAAAAATATTGTCTAATTTTTTGTATCATTGTTTAGGTTGTTTAAGAAATTCTATATAAGATTCCATATGATCAGGATTACCATCTTTACCTCTGTTATAACCTTGCATATAAGCAAGCTTTACTTGTTCCTCTGTATATAGAGTTTCTTTTTCTTCCTCTACTAACTTTTCTATTAATTTCCAACACTTCATTCTTTCTTCAAAAGGTAATGACCATATTGCACTATCTATTAAATCAGATGTAGTTGTTTTAACATCATCTTCTACCATCTTCCTGACATCAGGAACTTGGTTGATTAGTTTAGCATAAGTTTTAACATCCCTACCTAATGGGTCTCTACTTAAATGTGCTATTTCAAACTCTACTTCCATATTAGCATTTAGACTGTGAGATATTGATGTAGCTTCTATATGTTGTTCTACATCTAATACATCATCAGGGTGTAATGGATATTCTACACCATATTCTACTACAGAAGGAGAAGGATGTTGGTCTGTAGATTGTACTCTTACAACCCAAGTTCCATTTATTTTTTTAGTTAGTGTTCCCTTCATTGTCACTTTTTTTAAATGTTTCTTGATAGTAATCATCAAAATCTTCATATGCTCTCATAAAGTTACCTGCTCTTTTACTTCCTTGTAATAAAGCAGCATCCCATGTATCACCATGTTCTTTCTTGTGTAACTTCTTAGCATACATAACCATTGCTTCTGTGGGGTGGTAGTTTACCTTCTCTAATTCAGAGAGGAACCATTCTATACTGTTCATAATCATTTAGTTTTACAATTTTTACAATTACCCTTGTGGGTAAGAACCATACTATGTCCTTCTACAAGATAAAGATATTCACAGCTGTCTATGATTACTATTTCTAAAGGACTATAATATTCTTTAAGAATATAGGTAGTCTTTTGTCTATCTACATTAGATGGTTGTGAACATCCAACAATAGCTAATAAGCTAATAACTAATAGTTTTTTCATGTTGTTTTAATTTTAGTAGTCAAGATGTGATTCGAACACATTACAGCTTTACCATAAAGAGTTTACACTCAACCTTGGGAGGTGCTTCCAACCAATGGACTCTTGACTATAAGCCCAGTCTCACTACTATTGACTGGGATCACCCACATACCCTTCTTTACATAAGTAAGTAGCAGATTTAAAAATCTGGATGTGGTGTGCACAAAGTTAGTAGTTTTTCGATCACCCCCTGAACTACTAAACAGTGCCTACTTAACGATTAGGAGAGTATATGCGAACAGTTCTTATGGGATGTCTACTCTGTCTTTCGATCCCGTGTACTTAGGGCTAATAAGTTTACATATTAAATTGTCCTCTCCAATATTCTCCTACAGTTTCTGGATCAGCTACATAATACTGTATAGCTTGCATAGCTTCTTCTACAGTGGTAAATGCTATAGTTTTACAACCAACTTCTACAACACAGCCTCTAGATAAGAATCTAATTCCTATAGGATACTCTTGTAGTATTTGCTGTTTTGTACGTGAAACCTTATCAATAGGTTCTGGCATAGGAGTTTCTTCTACAAGAGCTCTTCTTAATTCTTCTCTACCTATTGGTTCTGGAACTCTTTCTGTTTGTGGTTGTTCATAACTACCATGGATTGCTCTTTCTTGATTGTACATGTTTATTTGATTTTAGTTTTTTCTAACTTAGTTAATATATCAGACATCATTGTGTCTATTTTCTTAAAAGCCTCATGTTTACTATTAGGAGGAAAATATCCAGATAGTTCAGCTAATACAGCATACTGAGCTTTTAGTTTTAGAATATTAGCTTCTTCTTTTTTCATAACTGTTAATTTTGTAGGAAATATGCTACACTAAGACCATAATGGGTCATTAAAGTAGCATATCTCATACATTTTGGGTGTTTTATGACACATTATTCTATACCAGCTTCTTGTTTAACGTCAGCTTGTATCTCCTTCAATTTCTTGTCCAACCATTCTGTAGTGATTTCTGTCACTTGTCCTGGTATTTTTCTAAGAGACTGATCTTTAGATACATAATCTAATGTCTTACCACCTGCTATAATGAAGATCATCTGTTTTGTAGTGGGTATAAAGGTCAATCCTGCTATACCAATAATACTTATTGTAATAAGGGTGCGTCTTGTCCACTTGTTATCAGAAGAATACTTTTCCATCTTATCTTTCTCAAGTTCTGTAATCATAAAATTGAAAAAGTAATAAACAACAAGACCTACTGCTCCTATAATAATCATTATAGTGAGAATAGTACGAAAAGTGTCCAATCTGTTTAGAAAATAAAGACCAATTGTGTAGCTCATTTTTTTATAGTTTAATTGTTAGAAGACATATCCATTAAATACTCTACACCTACGCCCTTGTATATAAACATATAGATTACAGACCCGTCATTGAATATCTTAATCATAAAGCTAAGACGGTTTCCTTCTTTATCTAATGCTCTCCATGTATATACACTATGTGTTTCGTAATTAGATTTCTCAGGATCTCCATATGTATAGATTCTCTGCTCATATGAACTTGTAATAATAACTTGTGATCCCTTAATCATTACAAATATACTACTTGGATAGGTTGTTTCTACTTCCTCCCACTTTTGTTTATAATCACTATACTTTAGTGTTGTCATTCTCTCCACCTTTATAAACTTCTGAGAGAAAGAAGTTAGTGTAAATAGTGCACAAACTAATAATAAAAATAACTTTTTCATTTTTTTAATTTAAACGTGATTCAGAATATCCTAATTGTTTAGCCTCTTCTGGATTAGTTTCTATCCAAGAATGACATGATCTACAGACAGCTAACCACTTGTTCATGTTAAGATAGTTATCTCCTACACGACCTGCTTTGTGATGTACATCTGTACTAGATCCCTTACAACCTACCAATTTAGCTTGACATGTAACATGTAAAGCTAGAAATGCCAATCTCTTCTTAGAATATTCATCCATCTCAACCCGTCTCTTTGCAGAGACAGGAGAGATAGACTTGGGCTTTTCCATGGTATACCAGCACTCTTTACAATACTTGTCTTTTTTATGAGACTTCCATATGTGTTTGAGCTGGTTGCAAGCGGCACACTTTTTAAGTTTGGGTGTTATGCTCATGCTAACTGATAAAAGTTTGTAGGGAGTATATCAAACTCAATAAGTTTATTGATTATTTGTTTTCTATTAATCCCTAGGTCTTTAAACTGAATATGACTGCAATCTAGTTCATCATCATATCCATTTACAGAGACCATTTGTTTTACAATAGGAGAATTAGGAAACAGCTTGTTCATTAAGCTGTTAATATTCTCGTTAATTAGTTCTTGTTTCCAGCGGTTTAAGATTCTATGTGCTTTAGTATAAGCAATAGTAATTTTAAACTTTTTAGTTTTAGACATTGCTGCTAATTCTTCTTTTGTACATGCGGAAAAACCATATACAATTTTGTGATAGAGATCTTTTTGTACTTCATTAAGTACAACTACATCAATTTTCTGGTAGCGTTTAGTACCTTCTAATTGAATCTTACGTACATACTCACTTCTTGGATAGGAAGCAAACATGTGTTTGTTAACATCTCCATAGGATACTACTATACCCTTGGAGTTAGCACTGATTGTTTTGTCAGAGTTTCTCATTTTGTTTGAGATTTAAAATTAATAATAAATTTCTATATAAAAAAGAGGGGAGTTTGTTACAACCCCCCTTTATTTTTTAACCATTAAAGAGTAACGTCTTCTGTTTTTTCTGTTGTTACCAAAGAAGAAATACTACGTTGTGCAGATTGTACATCTCTTATCTCATCTGTGTTAGTATGAGTGATTAATTCATCTGTAGCGTTCATATTTTGAGTAAAGAACGTTTGACGATAAATTGGTTGATCATTCACTCTACATATAACACCTGTTTCACCTGCAACCTTAAGGTCACGATCTGGATTAACAGGATTAAATGGTTCAAAAGATTCTTTTACTACAATCTTACCTTGAATTTCTGACCCTTCTTTATAATTACATGCTAGTAAATCTTCCACTTTACCCTTGATAAGAGCGGAACGTTTTACATTTCTTAACCAACCCTGGTCATTAATTTGGGTTGCTACTTGTTCTACACGAATGTATCCATACTCTGGATTGTTTTGAGATACGCCAATGACGTTCCCGTTTTTGTCTGCTGCTACTGTAACTGTACTCATAGCTTGTGTTTATTGTTTAATAGTGAAAAAATACAAATAAAAAACCCTTATTTCTAAGGGCTTCATTAATTTTAAATAATTACTCTTCTTCTATATCGGCATCTAAATCCGTAAGTTTTTCTATGTCAGGTATATCAGTTAAGTCAGGAGGTAGTTCTGAGTCTATATCTTCTGTAATTCTATGATTATTTAGTATTGATCCGTGCCATGGGTTTTCTACAACATCTCCATAGTTAAAGGCTATCAAATACTCAAGTTCTTCATCAGACATCTCTATAAACTGCTCTGTACTTATCTCTATCACCTTACCATTTGGAAGTTGATAAAACATTGAATATTAATTTACTATAAAGCTAATAGTAAATATCTTATAAACAATGAGTTATACATTTAAGAACGGATAATAGGGCTATGATTTAGTTTTAGAAGACATTTCTCTCATCTTTTTCTTCCAGTAGGCGTTAGTTTTGTTAATATCTTCTTGCCTCTTGTTTAGTTTTTCTGAACACTCTTCTAGTTTAAGTTTAAGTTGTTCATTCTCTTTTAGAAGTTCTGCTTCTTTTGCACTTTTCTTGAATAGGTTAAGCATGTTTGAATTTTTTTAATAGTCCTGTAAATCTACCTTCTCCTGCACTAATAGGAGTGTCATCCATAGTTTTTTCTAGTTCTATAATTTCTTTAAGTCCTTCTTTTTCATCCACTTTCATGGTTCTATTAATCTTGTAGATGAAAGTTTCAGTTTTATCATCTGTTTCTATATTAATGATGATAACTTCGTCTTTTTCTTTCTTAAATTCAAAGCTACCATCATCTTTCTTGTCAGCTACACTCATCCAAGCTTCTGCTGACCAAGCCACTGCATGAGGTATAAACTTTTCCCTCACTTGTTCTGCAACTTTAGGTATCATTTCATCTACAAATTCATCTTTTGTCTCACCATTCTCCATAAACTCAGGAGGTATGGGTAGATGAACAATTGCTCCTTTAGCATCCACTTCTTCTACATGGTCTGCAAAGATAGTGATTACGGGGTAGAGTTTCCCTTCTTCAATCATCATTTCTTTAAGATGATCTACATAAGCATCTTTTAGCTCTTTAAAGATTTCATCTGTCATTTTTTGGTTTTTAATAATGGTTAAAATAAAAATCCCTAGAAATTCTAGGGATCTTTAGTGTTTTACTGACTACTATACGTACCATCTGGGTTTAGTATTGGAGGCTGAGGAGGTTCAGGTGGAGGTATATACTGTTCAAACTGTTGTGGCGGTGATGGTTGTATCCCCGTTGTTGAACCTGTTTTCCTTAAAAGTATACTTAGAAGTCCTTCAGATGTAATAATACCAAACCCTGCTAGTATGATGTAGAAGTCATATTCTAAAATCTTTTCTAAGACAAGTAATAGATTGTTATCCACCCTACCCTTTGGAAGAGTTACTGCCATGTAACATATCAAGAATAGTACAGCAAAGGATGCTATAACAAAGTGTGCTGATATGACAAGCGTAATAAATCTTCTGCTTGATGCAGTGTCTTTACTATCTATTATTCTCTTTAAAAAAGATTTCTGTTCCATAATTAACAGTTTCTTCTTCTTCTTGGTTTAATAGTGAAGATGATTACACTTTGTTCTGTGCTAGCATCTTGTACTATAATTCTATAAGTTTGAGGAAGAAGGTTATTAAATGTAGCTTGTGACAAAGAACTTGTCTTTACTACCTGTTGTCCACTTGGATATACAAGAATGTATGTATAGATAGGTGCACCACATTTAACACCCACAGTGATGTTTCCATCAGGTGTATTAAGACAGCTTGCACTTCTTATAGATACAACAGCAAGTGTCATAAGACATGTATCAGGAGGTGTTGTGCACGCTCTAGATATACTATCTGCAGGAGGTGTACCTGTACATCCCTGTGGCACTGATGTATAAGTTCTTGTCTGTATACCATTTGAACAACTAGACCATTGCCCGTATACAAAACTTGTACACGCAACTGTACAACTTCTAATAATACTGTCTGTAGGAGGAACTCCTGTACAACCAACTGGAGAAGATGTATAAGATCTAGTTTCAAGACCATTTACACAACTAGACCACGCTCCATATGTAAATGTACAAGTGACAGGTATAGGTGCTGATGGACTATACATACCAATAAAAGGTATGACACCCACTATACTGTTTCCTGCAAAGTCTGTAGTAAATCCTTGAATAGGAACACCGTTTGTACGTGCATAGCTTGTATCTACAAGACGTAAATCCCAATTCTCTGGAAAAGGACTATTTGCAGTGTCCATAAACAATCTACCAGATGTCATCAGTCTTTCTTTGATACCTCTAAAGTTTAGTGTACCACCAAGACTTGTAGCATATCTAGCAGATCCTCTTAGATAATAGATGTTAGCACTACGCTTGTATCTATTTCTGTCATAAACACCTTGAGTACCATTTGTGCAATAAAAAATGTTATTTCTACTGTCTATCATGGTATCTATCCAAGATCCATAAGTTGTGTTATCTGATGCATATTGAAAAGCAAACCTTACACCACTCCAGTTAGAAAAAGCTGCGTTTTGTGGTAAACTCCATGTATAATTAGATACAGGTAGATAAAACTTTATATTAGTTGTTGCACCCCTTGTTTGGGTACAATTTACACTAAGTGTTATCTGATTACCATTAATTGCTGTAACAGTAACTGTTTGGTAATTCTTACCAAGTATACTGTCGTTATTAGCAAACGCCACTGACCCTAAACTTATACCTGTTGCACTATTAACAGTGATAACATT
>JACCDU010188981.1_pt1 | contig 17657 bp, 15 predicted proteins | sample 7446081 | NCBI WGS metagenome assembly JACCDU01 (sample SAMN15323447, study PRJNA562643) | freshwater metagenome | isolation source: river surface water | place: USA:Blue River Watershed | collected 2017-08-17
AGCATGTCTCTGAAAAAATCCTTCATTACTTATTCCTTCTAGTAGACGCACCTGAAACAACGCTTGCTGACGCTGCTACCTGTGCAATTTGTCCTGCGATAATTGCGCCCACTACAACTTTTTCTGAATCTTCCCTGACTTCTGGCGACATATCTGCACCAATGTTGCCAAGGTCGTTAAATACATCCAGCACTGCTGCTGCCACGTTTCCGAGAACGGGAATGGCAGCTAATTCAGCTGGCAATTCAACGTCATCCTCTTCTGCGGCTAATGCTAGTTGCTCTGTGAGACTAGCATCTGGCTCGGGCTGAGGCCCTAGCTCGACGGCCGGCTCAAGAGATGGCTCTGGCTCGGGCTCAGGTAGCACCTCTGCGGGTTGCTCGGTAACCACTGGCTCAGGGCTAGGCTGAGGCTCAATAGTAGGCTCAGGGGTCTCCTGCGGCTCTTCAGGAACTTCAGGAAGCTCAGGCTCTGGTGCTGGAACTGGCTCTGGTGCTGGTACAGGCTGAGGCTCCTCTGTTGGCAGCGGTAGCGGTTCGCTTGTTTCAGTTGGCTCTGGTTGCGGTTCAGGCTCGATGGTCGGCTCAGGGGTTAATATAGGTGATGGCTCAGGGGCTGGCTCAACCGGAATAGCGGCTGCAAAATAGCTCGTCGGCACAACATCCCAAGCCGTAACTCCGTCAGCTGGCATCCAGTATAGGGTTGAACAGGCTCCGCCACCGTACTCATAGAACCAAGCGTCTAGGGTGTAAGTGTGATTAGGCACAGGAGTGAACGACACTACCGAACCGGAGCAACCCTTCAGGGTCCAGTCTTCAATTACTGGAGCGCCATCCAGGCTCAGGCTAAAGCCGTCATCGGCAATGGCCATCAGGTAAATCTCGGCATCAGTCTCGAAGGTAAGCTGCCCTGTGTAGTGAATTGCAACGAAGTCGTACCCGCAACCAAGAATGTCACCACCGCCCCAGTCGGCACTGATGCTATCTGTATAACTAGTAACGCAGTGCGTTAATAGTTCTGGGTTACGTTCTGGATATAAGTAGTCAGGGCTAAAGTTATAGACATCTAGCTTTAGATTGCCAGTCTCCTCAGCAAGAGATGGCATAGCGGCAAAAGACCCAGCAAATAAAAGAAGGGCTGCAGAAATAATCCGCAGCCCATTCTTTTTAATTATATTTTTTCTCACTTGAGTTTGATTACCTGACCTGGAGTGAGAGGCTTGTTGCTGTTTAGCTTTTGCAACACCTTATGGTCTAAGCCATGCTTATCAGCGATTGCCCAGTAAGAGTCACCAGACTTCACCTTATAGGTCTTAGCGGCCACAGGGGCCTTCTGAGGGGCTTTTGGTGCAGCCTTCTTCTCTTTGTACTCAGCCTCGACCTTAGCAGCCTGAGCCTCATCGTGGACTGGCGCAGGAGCTACTGGTGCATCTTCTGGGGTTGCATCCTTGGCAGTTGCCAAGGTGCGTTCGTAACGAATCATAGCCTTGATGAACTCAATCGGGTCAATAAAGCCAACGCCGTTATCGGTCCACTTATAGGTCTTGCCCTTAGTAATCTCAAGGTGAAGGTGGCGACCGTCAACCATGCCAGTTGCGCCCATGACACCAAGTACGGTTCCAGCGGTAATCTTCTGGCCCTTCTTTACTTTGATTGAACCCTGCTTCATGTGTGCGTAGGTGGCAACAAAATAGTCACCGCGATACTTAAAGCGGAACTGCACGTGATAGCCAAAGCCGCCGACAGAGCCATCTGCATTACGCTTCTTAGATGGGCCAGCAAAGATAACAACACCGTCAGCGATAGCCTCGAGGTAGATAGTCTCAGCCGGGCCCCAAATGTCGACACCGTTGTGATGAGCCTTTACTTTACGTACAGGGTGCATACGCCATCCGAATGGAGATGTTACTCGGAATGTCGAACCAAACTTGCCGTCAATCGGCCACTGACCTTTACTCATTATTTAGCCATCCAATGTAGAAATAGATTCGTCTCCGCTGTGCTGCCAGCGGCCCTGTAAACACGAGCGGTAAATCCGCTAATACTAGGAGTTCCGTAAATATAAGCAAAGTACGGGGACATTGAAGCACTGCCCTCGACAGAAAGCACAACGTGTGGTGCTGCAGGAAAGTCTGTTGCAAAGGTGACCGCAACATCAACAGTACCGCCCGTTGCGGCTGGTCCTGTAAAGCTTTTAATTCCAGACCTTGGCGACAGGCCGATCTCTGTCACAAGGTCATCCATTGCGTCGTTTGAAGTGGACGCTAGACTTGCAAAGTGTGTTTCAAGTGGGGCGATAGAATCGCCCGAGGTTGGGTATGTAATACCTCTAGTAGTTTGTGCCATTACTCTATTCTACCTTATCTGGTGCGGTGAATTGACCGTCAACGTGAGCCCAGTTGAAGGTTAACGCAGGGTCAGCTTCCGTGGCATCGACGAAGCTGTAGCCAGCCACAATGGCGTTAAATAGCTTCTCCTCGCAATTCAGTACTAGTGCAACTTTATTATCTTCTTTTACAAATGCTATTCTTTTCATAGTGTGCCTATTATACCTTAGTAATCGTTACGGTAACAAATCTCAAAATTGCAGAGCCATTAAATGTTCCAGTGCCGCTTGATGATACATTCAAGTAAGTATTCCAGTTCAAAGTTCCGGTTGCTGAAACAGTATACTTGCCGGAAACGCTCAAGCTTCCGCCTCCATAAACTGAGATGTTCGAGGTATTAGTGCCTCGGTTTCCTCCGCTTGCAGTTGAGTTTACCCCAGAATTTAGATAAGCAGTTGCTATTTGCTTGGCGGCTCCGCTAGACAAGCCCGTGGCGGTCTGAAGGTCAACGTCATATACAGCGGTTACAATAACATCCCTCTGGCCACCGCTTTCCGGAATCGATATGTCGGTTGCTCCGTTGTAGTCAATGGTTAAGCCAGGCGGTGTACTTGTCCAGCTCTGGCCCACCGCTGGGTAGTATACAAAGCTAGTGAGGCTTGATAGAATCGCGATTGCGCTGTTGGCTGTAGCGGCAGCGTCAGCGGCAGCGGCAGCGGCAGCAGCGGCATCGGCAGCAGCAGTATTAGCCGTGGCGGCAGCAGCGGCAGCATCAGCTGCGGCCTGAGCAGCATCACTAGCTGCGTTACTGGCGGCAAGAACTGCCTCGCCAATCGCAACGTCAGCCTCAAGCAGCCCCTGAACTGTCTCGTCAAGTCTCCGATAAGAGTCTTGCAAACGCTTGGTGTCGCTGCGGTCGTTAATTGCCAAAGAGGCTAGCTGCGAGTCGGTAACTTCAATTCGCTTCTGAACTTCGCGACCCCAAGGGGTGGACCCCGCAGGTAAATTCATTTTAGGAAAAACCATTACGCATCCTTAACTAGTGGAATAATTGTAAACTCATTAAACTTTAGCGTAGCCCCAACGCCTGAGTTGAAGGTAGCAAAAGTGCCGCCGACCCAATTGGCATTGAAGCTGCTTAGGCGAGAGGCCGGAACGGAGGTCAAAGAAGTTACTCCTGGCCCAAAAGAAGCGGTATTGATCCTGTAAATATTATTGTCAATCTCCTGCAGGGAACCAACAGTCGAGCCAAAAGACGCACCTGCGGCAACGGATTGATTCACTGAAATCCTTGGCCCACAAGCAACCTGTGCGGCTGCAACACCGCGGCTACTTGACGCAAAGCTGTTTGTAATAAATGGGTTGTCAATTGTTGCACCAACGTCATTTGACGTGTACTCAACCGGAGAGCCAGTTGAGTACTTTTCAAGCTTCTTCTCGAAAAAGACCCCATTGCCAGTGATCCACAGTGCAGGATACTCTGACTCACCGGAAGATTCAACTCCAACCTTATACGGAGAGTAGCCAGCGCTAGCTGGATCGTCAGCATGAGGAAGGTTTGGAACGTGAGGGGCCGTGACCACGATTTCAATCTCGCCAGGCTCAAGCGGTTCACCATCTTCATCGAGTAGACTCACCTTTAGGCTGCCGCCAAGGTCAGTCCACTGGGAGGGTAGCACAGGGATGTCGTCTACACCAACAATTACGTACTCGCCAGTTAAGCCTTCGTATGGCGCTGGCGGCATTCTACTGATTGCGGTTACCGGCTGCGGCTGATTTACAGACTCAAGGCTTGCGTTAATCTTGAATCGCTTGCGAACAGTTTCTCCTGCATTAACCTGCAGGCTGTCGCTTACGCTGTTTTGGAATTTATCTTTTTCTTCAGTTGTGTCCTCAAAGTTAGATTGCTCATAAACTACCTTGTCTGAGCCGTATGAGGTGTTGTAATTATAGATCTCGATGGATTTCGCTGCATCAAAGGCATCGATTTCAAAAGAGATGTCGGAATTCATTTCAGATAAGTTGGCAGTGGACTGGAGCGCTTTCCTGAACTTAACATCCTCGCCCTCGATGAACATCTCAATGCCAACATTGTCGGTTGCGCTTACGCTTACGGCAGCACAGAGCATCTTCAAGTGCTCCCAGACGTTACCTTTCCATCCAATAAAGTTAACGTCAATAGCCTCAAGCTCTAACGCAAAGCCGGAGTCGATGACTGGGGTAATGTTGCAAAGGCCGCAGTAATAGTTAAGTGCAGTGTGCAAGTTAGCCCCAGCGCCACCGTGTGGTCCAGCCGTTTTTTCGACATTTAGGCGACTAGCAACCGTATCCCCAGAGATGGTAATAAGGTCTTGGTTCTTTGACACTTTTTTAACCCTAAAAGGCATCTGCCCAAGCTCGGTATCTGAAAGCAACACATCATTGTTAATTAGCAGTCTGCTGTCTTTTTCAGTTCCGCTTCCGTCGCCAATAATCGTAGCATTAACCTGCTGCAACCCGCCGTTAATGGTAGACGGCTCAAGTGAGGTGACATCCTCTGCGTACGAGAAAGAACTGAGACTGCCGCCTACAATAGTTCCATTACCGTCTATGTTAGTTAAACTTGTACTCAATCTACTTCCAACCATCCAGTAGCCATGCCAATTTGACCCTTATTAACAGCAGAACTGTAGTAATCGATTTGTGGCTTTTGGCTAAATACCAGCCCAGTGGTTCCACGCCCTGAAACAAAACCACCAGACTCAACAGTGAGGGCAGTTGGTAGAATCTGTGCAATCATAGCAGAGATCTGAACAGTGCCGCCAGCTGTTGACGCTAGGAAAATCTCAACACGGGAGTAAGTATCTCCATTAATCACGGTATTAGTGCGGGTTGATCCACCGACATTAATGCGGGTCGGGTCAAGCGCGACATCTGCAAGGCCATCTGAACGCTTGTATCTCAAAATCCGCACACCAGAAGAAGGGGATGCAGCCGGACCATGCCAGCCAAAGTGCAGCCTGTACCCCTGAGGGATAATCAGGGTAAGCACCTTAGTGCTTTCGTAAGCAGCAGGCATATCATATTCAGCATAGCGAATTGGGTAATTATTCGTTAGCACAGTAGAATCAACATAAGATGCTGTCAGGTCGGAAATTGCTGGCCAGTCATTCTCTGTTAGCATAGGGGCGGCCCAGTGCTCTGGCATTACGTTCTGGTTAGAGGCAAATGGGTCCAAGAAGTAGAAAGGGCCCCGACCGTAAAGACCGCTAGCGTAGTCCCTAATTGTGCTCAGGCTTTGCTCAAGGTCAGTATCATTCATGTCGCCAACCCAAGATGCCTCAAAACGCCTGTGAGAGGCGTTAGAGGCTTTGGCGTGAAGGCGACCAGAAAGAAGCTGAGTCTCAGTAATCCAGCCCTGAGAGCCAGCCTTCATGCCGCTAAGCGGGGCTTTAATCCACCCTTGCTTAGTTGCGTTTCCAAAATAAACTTTGCCAGCCATTAGCGAGCACCTCTCTGGGCCAAGATGACGTTTCCAGCATTTGCGCTAGAAGCAATCTTCTGGTTTTCTGTGTAAAGATTTACAGGGCGGTCAACTGCTTGACGAAGCAGAGCACGATCCTCCGGACTCAAGTATACCATTTGCGGGCCACTCTGCTGAACCGACTGGGCAGATGGCTGCACCGGCTGGAAGCTTACTCGCTGCTGGTTCAGTGAGTTCAGGAAGTCAACTCCGTAAGTCTTTACAGAGCTAGCCTGCAGGACGTACTCGCCATTTGAAAGCATAGCTGGAATGCTGTCAGTCTTTGAGCCGCCAGAGCCCGAAACGAAGCCACCAGCCTTGTAGCCCTTGCCGTACTTTGCCTCAAAGTCTGTAATTCGCTTTTGAGCCAAGGCCTTCTTTGCAGGGTTGCCTGCGTAGAGTGCTGGGTTGCCAAGAACCTTTTTACCCCAGTTGTACGAGTAGATCTCTGCGGCAGTAGGCACAGGTGAAGTGTCTGTACCCAGGTTAAGCCCAGCTAGCGCTGCGTTCGCCTGTGCGACAAACTCTTTAACCGCCCTAAGTGCAGGATCGGTGTCGACCTCTAGTGTCACATTCTTTGGGAGGCCGTCTACAACCTTGGTAAAGTCAGTCTTGAAAGCGTCTGTATAGCTTGCAAGCTCCGACTCCGCAAAGCCCATGCTCTTACCTTGAGCAAGGAACTCTGCGGCAAGTTTTTCAGCCTCCGCCTTTAGGGCTTCTGAGCTCATCCCAGTATTGGCTAGAGATGTAAGGTACTCATTGTAGGTCTGAACTAGCCCACGAACCTTTGCTCGGTTGTCAATTGCAGCCTTAGAGTCGCCGGTTAAGGTCTTGCTAGCCGAGTCCTGTGCGTCAGCAAGGTCTTCATTCTTGTCCGCCAGGTCAGAGTTAACCTTTGCAAGCTTTGCCCTGATTACAGCAGCCCTGCGTTCATCTCCGTATCGCTCAGCCACACTTAGCTGATACTCCAGGATAGACTTATCTGCAGTAAGGCCATTAATTTCCTCGTTGGCAGCCTTGATGGCATCAGCAGCAGCGTCAGCTGACTCCTTCATTGAGATCCATGCGCTAGTCACAGCGTCCATAGAAGAGCTCTTTGAATAGCGGAAATCAAAAGCTGAAGACAGGGTGCTCTTTAGCTCGTTTACGTAGGTCGAAAGAGTCTTGAATGGCTTTGCCGCAGCAGTTATCTGTGCCTGCATGTTTGCGAACAGCGAAGGGAACTGCTTCTTCAGGCTTGCAATCTGAGCAGCGGTTAGTGTTGCGTCCCCGCCTAGCTTGAGAATTGCCCGGCTAACGTAAAGGATTGCACTTGCAGGTGCGCCCATCTCTTTTAGCACAATCTGGAAGGCTTGAAGTTCACGAATTGCCTTAGGGAAGTTTCCATTGGCTCGATTGCCGATTTCATCAATAACGCCCAAGATTGCTGAAATCTTAGCAGAGCCACCCTCTGTGCCAATGCTCCAGCTCTTACTTTCCCTGAGGCTGGCACCGAAGGCGCGAAGTGCACTATTCATTCCCATTGCACCTGTTGCAAAGCCGTTTGCGGCAGAGAGTAGACGCTGTAGCTTATCAGTCAAACTCTCTGCTGCCTCACCTGTTGAGTTGAGTGAGTCAGTGACGCTATCTGCGGTCGTTTCTGCAGTCTGTGCAAGAAGGCCAAGGCTCCTGACGCTGCCCTCAAGACCTGAGGTTACAGCACCAAAGTCACCCCAGCGACCTTCAGCAACAGCCTTTGCTCGCTTAGTTGAGATAATGAACTCATGCTCAGCTTTAACAATGTCGTAAAGCTCTTGAACTGTTTTTGCAGAGTTTACCTTAAGAGCAAAGCCGTCGCTCGTGTCCGCAGCCGCAGTTGCTGTAAGGGTAGCTGCGGCAATCTGCCTGAGCACAGCTGCGTAGCCCTTGCCTGACTTCACGGCGTTCTTTAGCTTACCTTCAAGGCCAACAAACTCTTCGCTATATCCAGTCATCATGTCGATGACCTTTTGCATTGCAATAGCGTTTTGAATCTGCTTCAACGCCTCAGCGCCAGCTTGGCCTAGCGCCTTCAGCTCTTCCCTGCGATTGCTTAGGTCGGGGATGCTCTCGCTAACACCGCCAGTTGCAGATTCAGCGATTGCAGCAAACTCATTTGCATAAGCGGAGCCAGTGCCGTAAGGCCCAGTCTTTGCTGTTCGAGCCTGAATCTGCTTATCAATATCTTCAATACCCTTTTGGATCTTATCCAAGTAAGCCTGTGCGTCATCAGGGTCGCCCATTATTGCGTCAATCATGTCGCTGCCATTGAAGCCGATGCCAGCAAGGTCGTTAAACATTTCCTTGTTGTTGTCAATGAGTGCACGAATCTTCTCATTAGCAAGGATTGAGTTGATAATCAGCTGCTTGGTAGCGTCACCAAACGCAACGGTCTGCTGCTTAGTGACATCAACCATGTCTAACTGGCTACCGTAAGTCTCTTTAAGGCTTGAATCAAGGTCTTTGACGGATGCTGCATACTTGTTGGTCTTAGCCTCAGCCTGCACATAAGCAGAGCTCTGCGTGGCAATAGCCTGGCCATTGTCCATCCATGCCTGAGTGTCCTGCTTAATAGTCTCTTTTAACGCTTCAACGGTTAGACCGGAGCCTGCAAGGTCAAGCTTATTAGCCTGCTCCGTCGCAATTCGGATACCGTCAATAATTCCCCAGACCGTTGTGAGCACAGACACAGCGATACCAGCAGCGCCAAGGAAACCCATAACCTTTGAGCCAATACCGATCACCCCGGCACCTGCACCTGTTGCGGCCTTGGTTTCAGCATTGATTACCTGAACGTTTTTCAGGCGAGCAGTGGCTTCGCCATTTTTAACCCCAGTGGCCTTTTCCGAGGCAGCAGCAGCCTGTAGCTCTGCGTACTGAACTTCCGTAAGTGCTTTAACTTCTTTTTTGCTAACCTCAACAAGCATCTGTCTTTGAAGCAGGCGCTTACGGTCTTCGACTAGAGGGGCGGTTGGTCCAAATACATTTGTAGTATATTCCTCTACTTCATGCTGTCTAAGCAAAATTAGTCGCTGAATAGCGTCTGCCTGCTCGCGAGACGAGGCTAGGAATATGTTCTGGGTCTTTAGTAGAGCAGCCTGCTTGGCCTTTTCTCCACGGACATAGTCGGTGATCTTAAAGTCGACAGGGACAATCTCTCCCCGAACGTCCGGCGCTGGCGCAGACAGCTTGTCACGAAGCTCAATAAGCCCAGACCCAAAGTTTGTTAGCTGCTTAATCTGCTTTGTCATGCCAGAAATAGCAGTAGGGTCATTTACCGAGTTAACCATTGCAACTCGGAATGCATAAATCTGGGCAACAACCTTGGCGAGGATTGAGGTCAGGCCAACGGCCACTCCGCCGATTGCGGCGAATCCTAGAGAGCTAAGTGATAAAAACTGCAGCACAGGGCTTTCTGACATTTGCTTCAAAACTTTGGTAACCGCAGATGCTCCATCAAGGAATACTTTAAGCCCACCACCCATCATCTGGCTTAGCTGCTCAGCCAAGGATTTTAGGTTGCTCTGAAAGATTACAATCTTAGAGTCAAGGTTATCGGTTGTCTTCTCGAATGACTCAAGAAGGAACTGTCCATCACTGAATGATGCGGCAGCGTCGCCAACGGCCTGGTCTACAACGTTCAAGTTGTTGGCAAGACGGGTTAGCGTGTTGATCTCACGAGTCTCAACAATTCCTAGGCGGTCAAACGCTTCGGTCAAGTCACCAGCAGAGTTGATTCCACCCAGGATTGCGCGGAAGACATCATAGGACTTTCCGTTGGTTCCCCAAGCTGCCGAGAACTCATCAACAGACATATTTGCGGTTTCAGCAAAAGCTGTCAGGGCATTCTTGTCCTTGAAGGCATTCTTGATTTGCTTCTGTGTCATTCCAGAAGTGTCACCAAGTGAAACAATAGCATCGTTACCCGAAGAAACTGCTCGGTCAATGTCAGCAAATACACGAGTGAAAACACCACGAGCCTGTTCGGCAGGAATACCTACAGAAGAAAGTGCTGTACCGAGACCGACAACTTCTGCGGAGGTTACACCAGCCTGGCTAGAAACAGCTGCAATGCTTTCAGATAGTGTCAGGATTTCAGACTCTGTTGCAACAGCGTTAACGCCAGCAAAGGCTACAGCAGAGCCAAGCTTGCTGAAGTCCGCACTGTCAAGGTTTGTAAGCTCGGCAATTCGACCAAACTTCTGAGCAACAGTGTCTGCGCTAATTCCCGTAATCGCAGCAAACTGAGCCACGGTCTCAGTGAAGTTTTCGATGCCAGTAGCACCAATACCCATCTGTGCACCAAGCGTTGCAATGCGAGATAGCTCTTCAAATGCAACAGGGATACGCTCAGACAGTTCAATAAACTGTTCTTTAAGCTCACGAGCCCCACCAGCTGCAGAGCTAAAGTCAAGCTGCATGGCTCGCTCCACGGACGTGAAAGCTGTTTCATATGCACGATAGGACTGAGTTAGGTCAAAAATGCGTCGTGCGGCCTGGAACATCTGGCGACTTACATTCTCGTAAGCGTTGCCAACGTCATAAAGCGCATAGCGGCCAGTTACCCACTGGTTAATAGATGCCTTAGTTGCAGCTTGTACTTGCTTCTCTGCCTCTACCTGAGCCTTGAACTGGTCCCTAACACCCTTACTTGCGTGCTCGCCAGCCTTCGTGGCCCCCATCTGAGCATCAATTTGCTTACGAAGGTTTTGGGTAAGCTCTTCCTTAACTTGACCCTTGCGCTGTTCGGCTTTAATCTCTTCACGTGTTGCAAATTCCGACTTCTTAGCTAGTTGAGTAGCTTCATACATCGAAGTGTTGTACGCCTTTTGAACGGTGTAAACATCTTTGATTACATCAGAGCGCTTAACCTCTCCATTTACAGCAGTAGCCTCAATACGAGCAAGTGCCGCAATGGCATCTTTATTCTCAGAGATTGAGCTAGAGTAAGATGCTAGGTCCTTAATTCGCTCTGAGCTAATAACCTCAAGCTTGCTCTCTTCACCAAACAGAATTTTATCTGCAGATGCGAGTCCACGGCTTGCGTCAACAGCTTGACGCATAACCTCAGTGCTGGCCTTTGTATTGGTCTGACGATCTTGAGCAATGCGAACAAGTTCGGCCTCGGAGCTTGTAAGGCTGCGAGTCATTTGGTCTAGCTCTTTATAGGTGGAAGCTAGACGCTTTACGCTAGGCTCGTTAGCCTCAGCTCTTGCAGCAAAACCGCCACTAGCAGGTGGCTCTACTGGTGGCTTACCGCCGCCGCTACCCGCACCTGCATTTGCATTAGCTTCATTAATCGCCTTGGTGGACACTGTCTTGGTAGTCGTCTCTATTGCAGAGCCAAACTTGTCAAGCTGCATCATTACGTCGTGCACAATGACGGAGGCTTCTGCATCGGCAGCTGCCGTGTGAGAACCCTTGCCGCCAATCGAGAAGCCCTCGTCGGTAAACTCGATTACGTCCTTAAGCTCTTGTGACATTCTGTCACCAAAGAACTCTACGGTGTTCTTAAGTAAGTTTCCGAGAGTTGCACTTTGCTTAGTTGGGTCTTGATTCCCAGAAAGTAGTATCTTTGCATCAGCCGAACCGGCTTTTGCGGCGGCTTTTGCCATCTGCACAGAGTCACGAAGCTTAGGCTGTGGAACGTGGATCAAGTCAAGAGTAACCCCGCTCTGCTCTAGAGCATCAGCAATCTCTTTATAGTGTCCCGTTAGGTTCTTATTGCCTTTGACAATGTCGTTGATGCTGTTGATCAGCGGAACAAGTGACTGACTCCATTCGGCACCTTGAATGTTACTTCCGGTAACTGGAATATCTAGACTTGCTGCAACCTGTAGCACCTTTGCCAGATTGCGGACCTTGGCCTGCAGCTCAAGGAAGTTTTGCAGAACATCCTCAGAACCAACTGGCTCTTTGTAGCCAGCAGCTCCAGCAAGACCCTTTAATTCACCGATGCTCTTAGGGTTGCCGGCAAATGCGCCAGAAGCCATGTTCTTTGCTTGCTCTGGAGTTGGAGCGTGGAACATGTCGAAGATTTTTACAAAATCGCCAGCTTCATCTCTGATACGCAGAGATGCTTCAGTGATAATGTTTGGGATTTGCTTGTTAAACTCGGTGTCGAATCCAATTACAAACTCTCGACCTGCAGCAGTTACCTTTTCCTTCATGTCGGAAAGGTAGCGAGTAATGTCCTCTACTTTGCTTTCACGCACACCGATGGACGGCGTGGCGTCTACGGCTGGGGTGGTAGGCTTTGTAGCTGCGACAGGAATGCCCTCTGGGCCTTTTTTAATTGCAGCCCTGACCTGTTTTTGGTACTCAGAGACAAACTTGTCACCCAGGATGTAAGGGTTCATGAGGACCTGTGCGATAGGGTCCGCAACCTTTTTAGGGTCAGGGAGTGAGGACATTAGTTCGCCGGTAACCTTGTCCTTGTATTCTCCAACTAGAACATTTGCCAGCTGCGCAGGGTCTGATAGGGCTTCCGGCTTTGATTTAAACCACTCAGGCACAGAGCCCCTGCTGTAGGCTGCGGCAGTACCGGGCTGGAAGCCCGCAGCGATTTCTTCTAGTGCAATTGCGGCACGAGCAGCGTCATCTCCGTAGCGGACCATGTTTTCTGCGGAGTCTTCACCTTCAGAAACTTTAGAGTTTCTAAATTGACCCTCGCGAGCCTTCTGCCCTGCATCGAGAATGTCAGAGAAGACTACTTTAAGTTTTTTCGCCAGAAACTCTCGTACAGCGGCAGCGTCTGCTTCAGACCCAATGACATTGCTTAGAAAAGTATTAAACTCTTCCGTGACCTTATCGTCAAAATTAGCACCAGCTGGGAAGATTCCCGTAGGTGAGATGGCCCCATCAAGCGACGGAACTGGGCCTCCAGGCACTGAGATGCCAGGATTCTTTTTGTACACATTTTCAGCAGCCGCAAGAAGCATTGCAGGACTGATGGTGATGCCACCCGCCGCGTCAACAATAAAATCTTCAATTGTCTTGCGGAGCTGCTCGACTGGCAGGTCTTCTCGCGGAATGGCAAAGTCTGCCTCTCCAATAATTGAAGCAAATTCATCGGTAAACTTTATGCCAAGTCTATTAGCTAGCTCCTTAGCAGCTTCATTGATATTCTTGGCGGCCGCAACTTCGGCCTTGTCTGCAATATCAACGCCACTCCAGTCGCCACCCATTTTTTCAACTTTACGCGCAGCCTTGTTGCGGATGACGCGGTCAGGAGATTCACCCGTGGAGTATCCGCCAACACGAATCTTGGCGCTTTCGCCAAATCCAAGCTCCTTCCGGAGCTCAGTCATAAAGTCTTTAGTGTCAGCGACTAGGTTAACGCGCACATCGGCAGAGTTAGATAGCGAGTCAATATCGCTCTGTGCTTTTGCAATACTCTGCGGATTTACAGATACATTTAGTTCAATGTTCTGAGAAAGGTCTTTATTTGCCAAGGGAAGCCGCCTAGTGTAGTAAAGGTGTGATACACCAATTATACACTACTCAGCGGCTTCCTCCAGGGCGGCCTTGGTTAATGCCTGGTAATAAGACATTCTAGTTGGAAGTTCAGAGCCATCATACGTATAAGCTAAGATGTACTCTTGCTCACCATACTTCTTCTTCTTGCTCTTTTTCTTCTCTTCACGTTCCTGATACATCTCAAGCTCAGCCTTGGCAAAGCACTTGCTTGACTTGATCTTGAAACCGACATTATCAGCGAACTCATTACGGCAAATCCAGATAGGATTACCGCACTGTTGGCAGGTTTCATCCTGAAGAGTCTGGTAAGACTCTAGCAGGAGGAAATCAAACTTAGTCCACGGCAGATTTGGTTGCTCATGGAAAAGCATTGCCGAAGGGCGAATATTATTCTCAATAGCCGCCCTAAGCTTGGTCACATAAGTTCTATTATGAGGCCAAGTTAGGACTTCTGTAAAAAACCAGAATCCGTCAGCTGGTCAAAGTACCCACCAGCAAGGGTTAGTTTCTGCATGGCCTCAACAAGCTTAGCCCACTCGGTTGCGGGAATATTCTTGCGAAGTTCGTCAGTTTTTTCAAAACCAAACGAATCTGAGTCTTCTGCACCAGATGCGTCAGTTACTGAGACGATGTTCAGTCCAACGAGTGAGGTGATGTAGTCACGCATCCAGCCCGGAACGTTAGAGCCGTCTTCGCCCTTCTTGAGGCCGTGTCGGATATTTGTCTGGGTGAGCACAGTCTCGATGACATCCTGATTAACGCCACGCAGTGTGAAGGTTAGGGCTGTGCTGGTGATCTTCTTGCCAAGCGCTTCAGCTTCAGCCTCAAGCTTCTTTGCAACGTCTGGCTCTGGGCCGTAGTTAAGCTCGTCATTGATTTCAACAAGGCGCATAGCTGCCTCGTCGTCAAGATAAATTGTTACATCTTTTTTAGGGTAAGCACGACCCTTGATAGCGTCAGAGAGGTTAAATACCTTCTTTGACTGTGCCTCCTCGACCAACTCCATGGCCTCTTTTACTACTGAATTTGTCTCTTCGCTCATTTTGTCCTCTTAAGTTATCGCCCGTTGTTTTATAAAGAAGGGAGAGGGATAAATGGGCGCAAATTCCCTCTCCCCCCTAGTCTAACTATTAAGCAGCTGCGGCTACGTTAACGCCCAACTTGCCCTGAGGCATGAAGTTAACCATGTACTTAACAGAGTCTTCACCCTCGGTGTTGTCTGCAAACGAGTCCGCAATGAACTTGTAAACAGAAACCTTCTGGGTAGCTGCTGGAGCAGTAGCGGCTGGAACGCCGATACGCACAACCAGGAAGCCCTGAGGACGTGAGCCGTCAGTTGCTGCCTTGAAGGCTGCGTATGCGTCGTTGTATGAGCTAACTGCTAGCGGGTCAGCGTCGCGGAAGAACATTAGCGAACCATTGAACTGGGCAAAACCACGAGTCTGAACCTGACCTTCGTCAATGATTCCACGGTCGTCGATCTTGTTAGAGTCGGTTGCGCCTAGGTCGTATGAGTCCCAAGCGATAGCCTCGGTTAGGTTTAGACCACCAGCGATGATAGCTGCTGAAGGGGCGGTAATGAAAGCCTCTTCGTCCGCAACGTCAGCTGAGTCAACCCAGTCAACACGAATCTTACCGTTTGAGGTCATCTTGGTTCCGATGGTTGGAGCTAGAGCTGGGCCAGAACCTGCGGTACCAGCTGCAACTGCAACGTTCACAGCAACTTCACCAGTGGTCAAGAAACGAGCGCCTAGACGCACCATCTCGCCATCGCCAACAATGTCAGTTGGGAAGTCGGTCTTTACGCCGTAAATTGAAACCTCGTCGCCAGCTGCGAAAGCTGCGTCGTGGGTCTTGCCAATACGCTTAATCAAGTAGTACTTAACGTCTGCGGTTGCGAACAAGTCACGAGCGTCGTTGTAAACTGAGTCAGCTGCAAGGTTAGCGTCACGGAACAAGTCAAGGCTTGCCTCGTAGTTGCTGTAGGTTGGAGTCTGAACGTCTGCGTTGTCAATGATAGACAGTGAGCTGTCTGCCTGTGAGTCGGTCATGTTCAGGGTATAGCCGTCAGTTACGGCTGGTGAAATGTTGGTTACCTTAGTGGCATCGGTGATTTCGGTAAGGGTTGGAGCCTTCCAGTCAGCGAATGCATCAGCGGTAGCAACAAAAATGCCCACATTAGGGCGTAGCATTTTAGTGTTTGCCATTATTATTCCTTATTGGTTTCGATGTTAACTTCGATTTCAGACTCAACTTCAGGTTCTGCTGCACTCGTCAGTGGCTCTGGTGTTGGTTCTGCTTCTACAGCCTTTTTAGGTGCAGCCTTTGAAGGCTTAGCAACAGGTGCCGCTGTGGAATCTACAGGCACTAGGTTCTTGCCTAGTGTTGGGTGTGAACCGTAGTGAGCTGGTCGCTCTACTAGTTCACCTGTAAGCTTGTGCTTGAAAAGTGCCATTATGGTCCCTTCTTAATCTATTCTATGATACCACATTAGTGTTTACAGGGTATCGAAAAACTACCTCTGAAATGTACTTTGCTGGGCGTGAGGAGAAGTCTGGGGTCAGCATTCTGCTTGTTGGCGCTGGAATCAGCTCTCCTGCGTCATTTGGGATGAAACCAGTCAGCTTGTCCCGCACAAGGTCGGAAACCTGCCTAGCTGAACGCTCGGTTGGCCCGACGCATTGCACAATGACGTAGCTCTCACCGAGGTTGTGTCGAGACGAGGTGATACCCCTGCCGTCGCTAGACTGTGCGTAGCCACCAAAGAACGGCACGATGTACGGCAGCATTGTGCCGTTAGAATAGCCTAGCTTAGCGTCGTCAGGTACACCATTCTCGTAAACGGTCTGAGGTAGCTCTTTAAGCTTGTCAACAATCTCATCTTGGATTGGAATAAGTGATAGACCCATTAGCCTTTATAACCACGCTTTCGCATTTCAGTTTGAATCTTAATCATAGCAGCGTCAAGGCCAGCCTTCTGTGCTTCCATTCCTGGAACATTTCGACCTTCAAGTTCAAAGCCAAACTCTTGCATAAGGAAGTACTTTGGGTCCTCGCGCCAGCCAGGGCCGTCAGGAGAGCGGCCTATTGGCGAAGTTGGAGCATCGTCTACTGTGCCGTCTGGTGCTGCTGGCCAGCCAAAACTAGCCTGCACAGAACCACGTCTGCGCCTGTCTTTATTCTCAACGATCCTGCCCTTGCGAAAATCGACGCTGTTAAACATTGTGCCGGTTTCGTAACGGGCACCAGTAGGATTTCCACGCTTGTCGTTGATTGCTTTATGCCAGCTTGAGCCGGTTGGGCTTGTTAGGATCTTCCATTGCATGGCATCTTTGCCAGCCTTCGCGGCTTCGGTTGTAGCACCAGCTAAATCGTTTGCAACTTTTTGAAGCCACGGGTACTTTTTGCGATTGGCTGCATTTGCGATAGGGTTCTTTAGGTCCAAGTCGTGAAAAATTAACTTTACAGACGTGTTTCTGCGGCGAGCCATTAGTCGTTATTCGGGTTAAGTTCCTGATTAACTTCACACAGGAGGGCGCGGTGCCAAGGATTAGAGCTGTTTAGTACGCCACGTACTACGAACTCGAAGTTCTGTAGCATAGGATCGAGCACAGAGGATGTGACCAGCATGCGGTTACCTGGGCGGATATCTGCGATAGCACCACCTGAACCAGTAACCTGGTTCTCTCGGAGGCCGATGTGGACCTCTACAACCTGGGATGCGCCTGGGTCAATTGCCGACAAAGCGTTGCCCAGCGTGCCAGGGCTCGCAGAAGCGCTACGAGGCTGAATGCGGGCTCTTCCTGACCAGAGAAGGTTTACAGTGCCAGTCCATGAGTTTGTGGCCGCATCGTAGACGCTGTCGCTTGTGGCAGGGTCGTAAATCTCAATGCTTGTAAGCGCAAGAGAGCGCTCGATGGCTAAGTTGTGAAAAGTCCATCGAGGGTCAATTGCTGAGCGGGAATTTAGAGCCAATCGTTTTCCCATCGAGTTGACTGAGGCACAACAAGGAATGTCTCATAGGCATCGACCTGATCGTCTCGGTCTGCCTCGGCACGAAGCTCAGCAGCCTGTGCCCGTAGTTCTGCCCCAAGCTTAGCGCCATCGGTCTTGTAATCATAGGTGCTGATTACTTTGTTAATCAAAGCCTCAGATGTGGCTAGAACAAGTTTTGCCTGAGCTGCTGCTCTTTTAACATTGTTAGCGTAAAGGGTTGCGAATGCCTGTAGCTGCTCATCGTCAAAGATGTAGTCAGCGGTAGCCAGTGGGTCAGCTAGGTTTTCTAGCTGCTCTGTGTCTGGGATTAGCAGACGGATTTGACCGACTACTGTG
>JACCDU010410631.1_pt1 | contig 17653 bp, 13 predicted proteins | sample 7446081 | NCBI WGS metagenome assembly JACCDU01 (sample SAMN15323447, study PRJNA562643) | freshwater metagenome | isolation source: river surface water | place: USA:Blue River Watershed | collected 2017-08-17
CCGAGCTGTGGATCGTGGGCATGGGCAAGCTGGGGGCGCGTGAACTCAATGTGTCCAGCGACATCGACCTGATTTATGTGTATGACGAAGACGGCGAGACGGCGGGCAACGCCGAAGGCCGCAACAAGATTTCGGTCCATGAGTACTTCAGCCGCGTGGTCAAGCGTGTCTATGCCCTGATTGGCGACACCACCGAGCATGGCTTTGTGTTTCGGGTGGACCTCGCGCTCAGGCCCAATGGCAATTCGGGCCCCAGCGTGGTGTCGCTGGGCGCACTCGAAGAGTATTTGCAGGTGCAGGGCCGTGAATGGGAGCGCTTTGCCTGGATGAAAAGCCGTGTTGTGGCCCCGCGCAGCGCGGTCATCAACGGCTCTGCCCACAAATTGCGAGGTGTGGTGCTGCCCTTTGTGTTCCGCCGCTACCTGGACTACAACGTGTTCGAGGCCTTGCGGGTCTTGCACCAGCAAATCCGCGACCATGCGGCCAAGCGCAGCGCGGGCCACCCCGAGCGGGCCAACGACGTCAAGCTGTCGCGGGGCGGTATCCGCGAGATCGAGTTCACGGTGCAGCTGTTGCAGGTGGTGCGCGGCGGACAGTTTCCCGAGCTGCGCACCCGGCCCACGCTGGACGCCTTGCAGCGCGTGGCCAAGGCCGGGCTCATGCCCCAGGCCACGGCCGATGCGCTCAGCGCGGCCTATGTGTTTTTGCGTCAGGTGGAACACCGCATCCAGTACCTGGACGACCAGCAAACCCATGTGTTGCCGACCCGTGACGACGATTTGGCCTGGATCGCGCAGACCATGGGCCATGACAGCACCTGCAGTTTTCTGATCGCCTTGGACGCGCACCGTGAGGTGGTGGCGCAAGAGTTCGACACTTTGCTCGGCGGTGACCGCGAATGCAAAGGCTGCAATGGCAAAAACGGCTCGCGCGAAGCGCCCGAGCTGGAAGGCGTGCTTAGTGTTTTTCAAGGGGCCGTGCGTGAGCGACTGGCCCAGTGGCCCACCAATCCGCGTGTGCAAGCTTTGCGCGATGACGCCCGTGGCCGCTTGATGCGCTTGCTGCAGCGCACGGCGCAATGGCTGGAGGCCGGTCGCGTGAGCGAAGACGCCGTGCTGCGCATGGTGGACTGGATCGAGCCCTTGCTGCGACGCGAGAGCTATTTGGCCTTGATGCTGGAGCGGCCCTCGGTGCACGAGCGATTGCTGCGCTTGTTGGGCGCAGCCAAATGGCCCGCCCGCTATCTGTTGCAACACCCGGGCGTGATCGACGAGCTGGCGGGCGGTAACCTGTTTGACAGCCGCTTTGATGCCGCTGAATTCGAGGCCGAATTGCAAGCGCGTCTGGTCGCTTTGCAGCGCACGGGCGAAGACGATGAAGAAAGCCTGTTGAACCTGCTGCGCCGTGCTCACCACGCCGAGCAGTTCCGCACCCTGGCCCGCGATGCCGAAGGCGTGCTCACGGTTGAAGAAGTGGCCGACGATTTGAGTGCCCTGGCCGATGCGGTCTTGCGCGTCACTTCGCGCTGGTGCTGGAGTCGCCTCAAACAACGCCACCGTGATGAACCGGCCATTGCCATCATCGCCTACGGCAAGTTGGGCGGCAAAGAGCTGGGTTACGGCAGCGATCTGGACATCGTGTTCGTGTACGACGATGAGCACGAAAGCGCCCAGGAAATTTACGCCGCCTATGTGCGCAAACTCATCAACTGGATGACCGTGAAAACCGGCGATGGCGATTTGTACGAGATCGACACCGCCCTGCGCCCCAATGGCAATGCGGGCCTCTTGGTCACCCGCTTTGAGGCCTATGCCGATTACCAGCAACAGCGCGGCAGCAACACCGCCTGGACCTGGGAACACCAAGCCATGACGCGGGCCCGCTTTGTGCTGGGCCTGCCCTCCTTGGCCCCGCGCTTTGATGCGGTGCGCCATGCGGTGATCAGCGCACCGCGCGATGCGGCCAGCCTCAAGGCCGAGATCGTCGCCATGCGCGAACGCGTGCGCCAAGCGCATGTGATCAAGCCAGACCGCTTTGACGTCAAGCACAGCCCCGGTGGCATGGTGGATGTCGAGTTTGTGGTGCAGTACCTGGTGCTGCTGCACACGGCCGCACACCCCGTGCTGGCCGATAACGTGGGCAACATCGCCTTGCTCATTCGCGCCGAAGTCGCAGGCTTGTTGCCCATGGGCCTGGGTCAGGCCGCGGCCAACGCTTACCGCGAAATGCGCAAAGTGCAACACCGTGCGCGTCTGAACGAAGAGCCCACCGATGTGGCCTTGGCCACCTTGGCGTCAGAGCGCGATGCGGTGTTGGCCTTGTGGCGTTGGGCGATGGACGTTTCGTGAGTTTCTGTCCTAAAAATACGAATTAAGTCATTAATTTATATTTAAATTAAATTTGAAGTATCCTTTCTGAAAGACGCAAGGTCAATTTTCAGGGGGTAAGTCATGCAAAAAAGTGCATTCAGGACGACGGCGTTTCGTTCGTGTATCGGTGCATCCATGATGTGTCTTGGTGTTTCTGGAGCCATGGCGCAGACCACAGCAGTAGCCATTCAGTCGTACCCCTCTGTGCAGGTCACAGACGTCCCTCTGGAGTACCGTCAATTTGACCGTGTGGAGGTCACCGGCTCCAGCATCGTGAATCCGAAATCCAAAGACGCGTTGCCTGTCAGAGTGATCGATGCCAAAGAGATCGAACGAACCGGTATCCGTTCAACGGTGCAATTGATCCAGAGTTTGCCGATGATGAACACGGTCAATGAACTCGGCGGGGTCAATACTGCAGGCTTGGGGGGTTATCAATCGGGGGCCATTCACGGTTACGAAGCGGGGACTTTGGTGTTGATCAATGGGCGAAGAAGCCCATCCTTTGCAAGACAACGTGCAGATCAGGACAGAACGGCCGTAGACATATCCATGGTGCCCCTGCGTGCAATTGAGCGCATCGAAATCTTGACCGACGGCGCATCTGCTCTTTACGGCAGCGACGCCATCGCCGGGGTGATCAACATCATCACCAAACAGCAAGCGCCGGGTTTGAGCCTGTCTGCAGAAGGCGTTTCATCACAAGGTGCAGGTGGTGATGGGCAAAAGTTGGGGATGAGTTGGGGCTCAGGAAAACTCAAACAAGATGGTTATGCCGTGCAGTTGCATCTGGAGATGTCAGACCGCTCAGGTGTTTTGCTGCGTGATCGCGCCTATTCAGATCATGTGACCCAATTTTATGGAAATGACGTGAATGGGGCACCGGTATATTTCAAACCGCTCAATACATTTGAGAACGCACTGCCTGGAAAAATACAAAAAGCAAAAGAAACCGCAGCAGATTGCCCCGCTGGATTTGAATATGCAATATCGGCCAATCCACTGGTCAATAAATGCCAAAACAGTCAGTTGCGGGGAACAAACCTATACCCTGAAAATCATTCAAAAAATGTACATGGTCAATTTGAATATGCCTTGAACCATGACCATTCGGTGTTTGGAGAATTGGGATATGTCACGCAAACAAATGAATACTCAAGACAGGTCAATGGACGAACATCCGTCAACATCAGCGGAGGACGAACGGTATTGTTTGATGGCGAGGCGCTCAGTCCAGGCATCCGACTTGAAGAACAGTCAAGTCGACGCGTGGTCTTGGGTTTGCGTGGAGAATGGAACGAATGGTCTTATACCTTGACCATGCTGCATGGAAAAAATGAGTTTTCTCAAACCGATAAAGGTGGCTTGACCACGAACCTTTGGGGAAAACTTTTCACAGAAGCAGAGCTGCTCCAAAGTCCAGAAAATTATTCTCAAGCGACATGGGACAAGGTGAAAACAGTGGTGTCGCCGGACAGATATTTAAGGCGATTCAGTACCCAGTTGGATGATCTCAATTTGACGGCATCGCGGACCGTGGGGGAAACAGATTGGGGTGACATCAAAATTGGTTCAGTATTGTTCATGCAAAGACAAAAATCTGGAACTGTTGCGGTATCCAATCCAACCTTGGAGCCCACTTACAACGCGCAAAGGGGTTTGAGTGGTGCTGCTTTGGAGACACAAGTCCCCGCTTATGAAAAACTGTTGCTGCTTGGGTCATTGAGAGCTGATCGGTACAGCGATTTTGGTTCTGCATACACAGGCAAGGCCGGATTCAAATACGATTTGAGTGAGCAAACCTTCATCCGTGGAAGTATGGGCACAGGCTTTCGCGCACCAACACTTGCACAGTTGGACCCCGCCTCAACCAGAACGGTCGTCAGCGCTGGCGCATACGAGGTTTACACCCGGGGCAATGCCGACTTGCAACCAGAGAAATCAAAGCAATTCAGTTTGGGGGTATACAGCCAACCTACTGCGCAATGGATTGTGGGGGCGGATGTCTGGCAATTGAATGTCAAAGATGTATTTGGTGCCTGGAGCCTTGACCAAATCAATATGGATCCTGTTTTGAAGGCCAAATACTTCACAGACAATGCGACGGGCTTGGACCGTTATGACATTTCCCCATTGAATTTGGGCACCTTGCAAAAAAGAGGGATTGATTACCAAGTACGGTACCGAATTCCAATGGACAAAGGGCGACTTTGGTTAGGGTTGGAGGGAACTCGCCACTTGAAATCAGATCAAAGTCCTTATCCAGGTCAAGAGCCAAGTTCAGATTTGAGCGTCTATCGAAGCAGTACGAACACCATGACGCCGAAGAACAGACTTCAATTCTCAACGACATGGGATGCGAGTGCTTACCAAATTGGCATGAGGGTGAACTACATGTCGGGCAATCTGGAGCAGATTCCGACCAATGCCTTGGTTGACAGCACAGGCAAGCGGGTGGGCGACCAATATGTTCATGAAGTGCCTGCCTACTGGACATTGGACATGACGGGTCACTATGAGATGGCCTCTCAAACCAAACTCAGATTTGGCATTCAGAACTTGACCAATAAAACGCCACCTTTGCGCTACGCCAGCCTGTATTCTGGAGGTGCATCTCAGTTGACAGATACGCGGTACAACGATTACTACGGTCGAACCATCAGGCTTGTCCTTGAGCACAAGTTCTATTGAAATTTGACGGTGCTGACCGTGGGATCTCAGGTGTGTCGGTAAACTTCATCTTTTGTTTGAATGCGATCTCAGATGAAGTCTTACCTTTGGAACATTGGCTCATTGCTACTCGCGTTGTTGGTGGCCCCCTCGTGGGCCTCAGATCAAAAACAGGGGTCAACACCCGCCAAGCCCACCCTGACCGTCACCACCGCCCAGCCGCTCCAAGCCAGCTGGGCGCAAAAAATTTCCGCCAATGGTTCGCTGGTCGCTTGGCAAGAAGCCATCATCGGTGCCGAGGTCAATGGCCTGAAGATCACCGATGTGCGCGTCAATGTGGGCGACCGTGTGCAGCGTGGCCAGGTGTTGGCCACCTTGCAATCCGATACGCTGCGTGCCGAGTTGGCCCAGGCTGAGGGCACGCTGGCTGAAGCCACTGCCAGTGCACAAGAGGCGAAAGCCCAAGCCGACCGTGCGCGGGCTTTGCAGCAGCAGGGCTTTTTCAGCGCGGCGCAGCTGAGCCAGGCGCTGGCCGCTGAAGCTTCGGCCTCGGCGCGTGTGCAGTCGGCACGTGCGCTGGTGCAATTGCAGGGTGTGCGTTTGTCGCAGACCGAGGTCAAGGCCTCGGACGCGGGCGTGATTTCTGCACGCCAGGCCACCGTGGGCAGCGTGGTGGGCGCAGGCACCGAGTTGTTCCGCTTGATCCGTCAGGGCCGTCTGGAGTGGCGGGCCGAAGTCACCGCCGCCGATGTAGGCCGCATCCAGCTGGGAGCGCCCGTGCAAGTGACCGCCGCCAGCGGTCAGGTCTTGATCGGCAAGGTGCGCATGGTTGCGCCTTCGGTGGACATGCAAACGCGGAACGCCTTGGTCTATGTGGATTTGCCTGCCGCCACCGGCAGCGCCCGCGCGGGCATGTACGCCAAAGGCGAGATCACGCTGGGTCAAAGCCAGGCGATCACCGTGCCGCAAACCGCGGTGGTGGTGCGCGATGGTTTCAGCTACGTCTATGCCGTGGGCGCGGATCAAAAGGTCACCCAATTGAAAGTGCAGACCGGACGCCTGAGCGGCGACCGCTTGGAGGTGCTCAGCGGCTTGAAGCCCGATGCACGCGTGGTGGTCAGTGGTGGGGCCTTCCTCAACCACGGCGACACGGTGCGTGTGGTCGACGCTGCGGCCAAATAAGGGGACGTCATGCTCAACGTCTCTTCCTGGTCGATTCGCAACCCGATCCCGGCCGTCATGCTGTTTGTGCTGCTGTCGGTGGCCGGTTTCATCGCGTTTGGCTCGATGAAGGTGCAGAACTTCCCCGATTTGGATCTGCCCACCATCACCGTGAACGCCAGCTTGCCCGGCGCTGCGCCCTCGCAGCTCGAAACCGATGTGGCCCGCAAGCTTGAAAACGCGCTGGCCCCCTTGCAAGGCCTCAAGCACATCACCACCAAAGTGCAAGACGGTGCGGTCAGCATCACCGCCGAGTTCCGCATGGAAAAGCCGGTGCAAGAAGCGGTGGACGATGTGCGCTCGGCCATTCAGGGTGTCCGGGCCGATTTGCCCAGCGACCTGCGCGACCCTATCGTGCAAAAGATCAATCTGGCCGGAACGCCCGTGCTGGCCTACACCGTGCGCTCCAGCCGCATGGACGACGAAGCCCTGTCTTGGCTGGTGGACAACGACATCACGCGCAAGCTCTTGTCGCTGCGTGGCGTGGGCGCGGTCAACCGCGTGGGCGGTGTCACGCGTGAAGTGCGCATCGCGCTCGATCTGAACCGCCTGCAGTCGCTGGGCATCACCGCCGCCGAAGTCTCGCGCCAGCTCAAGCAGGTGCAGCAAGAAGGCTCAGGCGGTCGCATGGACCTGGGCGCGGGCGAGCAACCGGTGCGCACCTTGGCCACCGTCAAGACGGCGCAAGAGGTGGGGCAAATTGAACTGGCCACCACGCGCGGCGTGCGTGTGCGCTTGGACCAAGTCGCCACGGTCAGCGACACCTTGGCCGATCCGCGCTCTGCGGCCAGCCTGAACGGCACACTGGTGGTGGGCTTTGAAGTGGTGCGCAGCAAGGGCGAGAGCGAAGTGGCCGTGGGCCGCTTGGTGCGCCAGGCGCTGGCGGACTTCAGGGCGAACAACCCCGACATCGAGATCACCGAAGCTTTCGACTTCGTGACCCCGGTCGAGGAAGAGTACACCGGCTCTTTGCACCTCTTGTACGAAGGCGCGATTTTGGCGGTGCTGGTGGTGTGGCTGTTCCTGCGCGACCTGCGGGCGACCTTTGTGTCGGCCGTGGCCCTGCCTTTGTCGGTGATCCCGGCCTTCATCGGCATGGCCTATCTGGGCTTTTCCATCAACGTGGTGACGCTGCTGGCGCTGTCGTTGGTGATCGGGATTTTGGTGGACGATGCCATCGTCGAGGTGGAAAACATCGTGCGCCATTTGCGCATGGGCAAGACGCCTTACCAAGCCGCCATGGAGGCGGCCGACGAGATTGGCCTGGCGGTGATCGCCACCACTTTCACCTTGATCGCCGTGTTTTTGCCCACCGCTTTCATGGCGGGCATTCCCGGCAAATTTTTCAAGCAGTTTGGCTGGACGGCCTCGCTGGCCGTGTTCGCCTCCCTGGTGGTGGCGCGGGTGCTCACGCCCATGATGGCGGCCTACATGCTCAAGCCCATCGTCACGGCCGAGCACGAGCCCCGGTGGCTGACCCGCTACATGGGCTGGGTGGCCTGGTGCATGAAGCACCGCGTCATGACCATGATCATGGCCACGCTGTTTTTCATCGGCTCCATCATGCTGGTGCCCCTCTTGCCCAAAGGCTTTATTCCGCCAGACGACAACTCGCAAACGCAGGTCTATGTGGAACTGCCGCCCGGCTCGACGCTGGCGCAAACCCAGGCCAGCGCTGAGCATGCACGCCAGCTGTTGATGAAGGTCGATGATGTGCAAAGCGTCTACACCACGATCGGTGGCGGCAGCGCAGGCACCGACCCCTTTGCCGGCGGCGGAGCGGCCGAGGTGCGCAAGGCGACCTTGACCATCCAGCTGTCCGAGCGCGGCACCCGCCCACGCAAGCAGCAGATTGAAAACCACATCCGCACCGCGCTGCAACAACTGCCCGGTGTGCGCACCAAGGTAGGTTTGGGCGGCTCGGGCGAGAAATACGTCCTGGTCCTCACCGGTGAAGACCCGCAGGCCCTGCAAAGCACGGCCATGGCCGTGGAAAAAGACCTGCGCACCATCGACGGTCTGGGCTCGATCGCCTCCACGGCCAGTCTGGTGCGGCCTGAGATCGCGGTGCGCCCCGACTTTGCCAAGGCGGCCGATTTGGGCGTGACCAGCGCCGCCATCAGCGACACCTTGCGCGTGGCCACGCTGGGCGATTACGACGCGGCTTTGCCCAAACTCAACCTGTCGCAGCGCCAGGTACCCATCGTCGTCAAGCTCGAAGCCGATGCCCGCAAAGACCTCTCGGTGCTCGAGCGCCTGACGGTGCCGGGCAGCAAAGGCCCTGTCATGTTGGGGCAAGTGGCCCGCATCGAGGTGGCCGGTGGCCCTGCCGTGATCGACCGTTACGACCGCCAGCGCAACATCAATTTCGAGATCGAGCTGTCGGGCATGCCTTTGGGGGATGTGACGGAGGCGGTGCAAAAGCTGCCCTCGCTGCAAAGCCTGCCGCCGGGTGTGCGCGTGGTCGAGGTGGGCGATGCCGAAGTGATGGGCGAGCTGTTCGCCAGCTTTGGTTTGGCCATGTTGATCGGCGTGCTGTGCATCTACATCGTGCTGGTCTTGCTGTTCAAAGGCTTTTTGCACCCGGTCACCATCCTGGCCGCCCTGCCCCTGTCTTTGGGCGGTGCCTTTGTGGGCTTGTTGGTGGCGCAAAAGAGCTTCTCCATGCCCTCGTTGATCGGCCTGATCATGTTGATGGGCATCGCCACCAAGAACTCGATCTTGTTGGTGGAATACGCCATCGAAGCGCGGCACGGCCGCCCTGCTGCTGACGGCCATCCGGCCGTGCCCGGCATGAGCCGCTGGGACGCCTTGCTGGACGCTTGCCACAAACGTGCCCGGCCCATCGTCATGACCACCATCGCCATGGGCGCGGGCATGTTGCCGATTGCTATCGGCTGGGGCAGCGCCGACACCAGCTTCCGTTCGCCCATGGCCATTGCCGTGATCGGTGGCCTGATCACCAGCACGGTGCTCAGCTTGCTGGTGATCCCGGTGGTCTTCACCTACCTGGACGATTTGGGGCAATGGACGGTGCGCTTGTTCAAGCGCAAGGCCTGAACGGAATTGACCCATGACACAAGCCCTGATCCTCGTCCCTGGCCTCATGTGCAATGAGGCCGTGTGGGCTCCGGTGATCCCTTTCATCGCGCATGCCGCCCAGTGCCAAGTGGTGGACCACGGCAGCGCCAACAGCTTGCCGCAGATGGCCGAGCAGTTGCTGCGTGCTGCGCCCGATCGCTTTGCCTTGGCGGGCCACTCCATGGGGGCGCGGGTGGCCATCGAGGTTTACAGACAAGCGCCCGAGCGTGTCACGCGCATCGCCCTGCTGGACACCGGCTACATGCCTTTGGCTGAAGGGGATGCAGGTCAGATCGAAAAAGACAAGCGCGCTCAGCTGCTGCACATCGCCCAAACTCAGGGGGTGCGCAGCATGGCCAGCGCTTGGGTGCAAGGCATGGTGCACCCCGATCGCCTGTCCGACGCGGCCTTGATCGAGGCCATCGTGGCCATGTTCGAGCGCAAGTCGGCGGCCACCTTTGAAGCGCAGATCCAGGCCTTGCTCACGCGCCCCGATGCCCGGCCGGTTTTGCAAAGCTTGAAGGTGCCCACCCTGATCGGCTGTGGTGACCAGGACCTCTGGGCCCCGCTGGCCCAGCACCAGGCCATGCAGGCCTTGGCCCCGCATGCCCGTTTGTCGGTGTTTGCGGAGGCGGGTCACATGGCCCCCATGGAGCGCCCGAAATGGGTGGCTGACGCTTTGCTGGATTGGTTGTTGGTTCCAGCGGTCTGAGCGGCACCGGGCAGACAACCTCAAAACAACAGCCCGACAAAGGACAAAGAAGCCGTCTAAACTGGCGCGTCGCTGGATGACGTAGAAAGTTCATATGAATCGCGCCTGGAATCGAAAAGTGTTGGCCGCCGCCTTGGGCCTTTTGGCATGGGCGATGAGCACCGGGGCCCAAGCGGCTTGCCCTGCGTTGCTCAACCACACGGTGGAGCGCTTGCAAGACGAAAAGCCCCAGTCCTTGTGCCAGTACAGCGGCAAGGTGTTGTTGGTGGTGAACACCGCCAGCTTTTGTGGCTTCACCCCGCAGTACAAAGGCTTGGAGGCCTTGTACGCCAAATACAAAGACCAGGGTTTTGCGGTGCTGGGCTTCCCGTCCAATGATTTTTCTCAGGAGTCCGGCAACAACAAGCAAATCGCCGACTTTTGCGAGAGCACCTTCGGGGTCAAGTTCCCGATGTTCACCAAAACCCAACTCAGCGGCGAAGGCGCATCGCCTTTTTACAAGCAGCTGGTCGCTGAGTCCGGGCAAAAGCCCCGCTGGAACTTCTACAAATACCTGATTGGCCGCGACGGCAAGGTGGTCGACAGCTACAACAGCATGACCGGGCCGGACAGCAAGTCGATGATCGCGGCGATTGAAAAGTCCCTGAAGGCGGTGCCATGAGTGCTCGCATGAAGTTGGCGATTGTCGGCTCGGGCATTTCGGGCTTGGCGGTGGCGCATGCCCTGCAAGGCCGCGCTGACATCACGGTGTTCGAGGCGGGTGATTATTTTGGCGGCCACACCCACACGGTGGACGTGACGCTACCCACACCGCAAGGCGTGGTCACGCATGGGGTGGACACCGGCTTTTTGGTGTTCAACGAGCGCACCTACCCGAACCTGATCCAGTTGTTTGCAGACCTGAAGGTCGAGACCGCCAAGTCCGACATGTCGTTTTCGGTCAAGGTGCCCGGTGCCCGCAAGGGCCAGCCGCTGGAGTGGAGCGGCACCAGCCTCAACACCGTGTTTGCGCAGCGCAGCAATTTGCTCAGCCTGCGCTTTTGGCGCATGTTGTCCGATGTGATCCGCTTCAATGGCTTGTGCACCCGCATCGCCCAAGAGCAAAGTGAAGAGGCCTTGCAGCAACCGCTCCAAGATTTTCTGACCACACACAAGTTCAGCGAACAGTTCCGCGACTGGTACTTTTTGCCCATGCTCGGTTGCATATGGAGCTGCCCGACGGACCAGATGCTGCAGTTCCCGGTGGCGACCATGATCCGGTTTTGCCACAACCACGGCCTGATTCAGGTGATGAACCGCCCGCAGTGGTTCAGCGTGGTGGGCGGTGCGCGGCAATACGTCGAGAAGATCCTGGCCCAGGTGCCCGACAAGCGCTTGAACACGCCAGTACGCCTGATCGAGCGCGATGCCCAAGGCGTGCGCATCGTCACCGATGGCCGTGTTGAGCACTTTGACGAAGTGGTGATCGCCACCCACACCGACCAAGCGCTGGCCATGCTGCGTGAGCCCTCACCCAATGAACAACATGTGCTGGGCAGCATCCGCTACCAGGCCAACCGTGCGGTTTTGCACACCGATGCCTCGGTGCTGCCCGCCAACCCCAAAACCTGGGCGGCCTGGAATTACGAACGCGCCATCAGCGATGCGCGGGAATCGTCCCGCGTGTGCCTGCATTACCTGATCAACCGCTTGCAACGCATTCCATTTGCGCAGCCGGTGGTGGTCTCGCTCAACCCGGTGCAAGCCATCGACCCGGCCACCATCGTGGGCGAGTATGACTACGCGCATCCGGTCTTCGACATGAAAGCCATCAAGGCGCAGCAGTGCTTGCCTTTGATCCAGGGCTTGCAGCACACCTGGTTTGCCGGGGCATGGGCCGGTTATGGCTTCCACGAAGACGGCCTCAAGTCGGGCTTGCAAGTGGGCCGCATGTTGTTGGCCAAGATGGAGGCGGGCACTGCATGAGCGCAGCGGGGGCTTGCCTGGGCTGGGGCCAAGTGCGGCACACGCGTTTGCGTCCGGCACGGCACGCCTTTGTGTACCCCACCGCGTTTTTGATGTTGCCCATGCGCCGCTTGCAGGGGCAAGCCGCTTCAGCCGATCTGGCCATCAACCGCCGAGCCTGGTTTGCCTTTCATGATGTGGACCACGGCGATGGTCGCCCGGCCTCACAAGGCGGGGCCTTGGCCTGGATGGACGAATTGCTGCAGCAGGAAGGCATCCTGGATGCACAAGGTGAAGTCTGGCTGCAGACCTTTCCTCGCGTGCTGGGCCATGCCTTCAAGCCCGTGAGTTTTTGGTACGCGCACCGCAGCGACGGTTCTCTGGCCGCCATCGTGGCCGAGGTCAACAACACCTTCGGCGAGCGCCATTGCTACCTCTTGCCCGCGCCCCAATACGGCCACACGCTCAGGGCCGACAAGGTGTTCCATGTTTCGCCCTTTTGCGATGTGCAGGGCGAATACCGTTTTCGCTTCATGCGCACCCAAAGGGATGGCCACGAGCAACTGGTGGCCCGCGTGGAGCACGCCGACGCCGATGGCCCCCTGATCGACACCAGCTGGAGCGGCAGCCTGGAGCCTGCCAACGCTGCGGCCTTGCGCCGCGTGATGTGGCGCTTTCCCCTGCTCACGCTGGGCGTGGTGGCCCGCATCCATTGGCATGCCTTGTTGCTCTGGCTCAAAAAAGTTCCCTTTTGGCGCAAGCCCGCGCCCCCTTCATTGTTTGTGACCCGATGAAAAACGACACCGAATCGATGGCTTCTTCCTTGAACGGCGTGATGGCACCTGTGGCCGCCGCCAACCATCGCTTGCCCCAAGCGGCTCGGCGGGTCGTGGCTTTGCTGGCCCGCCTGAAGGTGGGCACGCTCACCTTGTACGGCCCCGATGGTGTGGCGCATGTGTTTGGCAACCACCAGGCCCCTTTTGCCACGCTGCACATCCAGCGCTGGGAGGTGTGCGCTGCCGTGCTCAAGTCGGGTGACATCGGCTTTGCCGAGGCCTACATGGACGGTGATTGGGCCACCCCTTCGCTGGCCGATTTGCTGCGTTTGTTCATCGCCAACCGCCGCGAGATCGAAAGCGCGATTTACGGCCATTGGCTGGGCCGCCTGGCCTACCAGCTCAAGCACTGGCTCAACCGCAACAACAAAACCAACAGCCGCAAAAACATCCATGCGCATTACGACTTGGGCAATGCCTTCTACCAAGTCTGGCTGGACGGGACGATGAACTATTCATCGGCGCTGTTTGGTGAGGACAAGAACCAGGACATGGCCGAGGCCCAAAAGGCCAAGGTGCGCCGCGCCCTGCGTATGACGGGCGTCAAAGCAGGCGACCGCGTGCTGGAGATCGGTTGCGGCTGGGGCGCCCTGGCCGAGGCCGCCACCTGCGAGTGGGGTGCTCACATCACCGGCGTGACCTTGTCTACGGAGCAGCTGGCTTTTGCCCAGGCACGCATGAGCCGTTTGGGCGTGGCCGCTCAGGCCGACTTGCGTTTGCAGGATTACCGCGACATCAGCGATGCGCCTTTCGATGCGATTTGCTCGATCGAGATGATCGAGGCGGTGGGGCAGTCGTATTGGCCGACCTACTTTCAGACCGTGAGCCGCTTGCTCAAACCTGGTGGCCAGGCTTGTATCCAGAGCATCACGATCGACGACGCCTTGTTCGACCGTTATGTGAAGTCCACCGATTTCATCCAGCAGTACATCTTCCCGGGCGGCTGCTTGCCCAGCCCCAGCGAGTTCCGCAAGCAAGCACGGGCTGCCGGCCTGGAGGTGGTGGACGAATTGAACTTTGGCACTGACTACGCCGAGACTTTGCGCCGCTGGCGCGACAGCTTCATGGCGCAGCTGGACCAAGTCAAGGCCCTGAAGTTCGATGACCGCTTCATCCGCCTGTGGGAGTTTTACCTGGCCTATTGCGAAGCGGCGTTTGACGAAGCTAACATCGATGTGATCCAGTTCACATTGCGCAAACCTGCTTGAACTGTGGCCATGTTGCCGTCCATCCGTTCATCGATCCTGGCATGTGCCCTGATGGGTGTGGCGTCCTGCGCCTTGGCCAACAACGCAGCGGTGCTGGCGGCACCTGAAATCGCCACACTCAAAGGCGCAATTCCCTCCGCTTTTTCGCGCTTGCGTGTGTGGGGCTTCGATGTGTACGACGCCCGACTGTGGACCTTGCCCGGATTTGGCACAGTCGCGTTTGAACAGCAGCCGTTTGCGCTGGAGCTCAAGTATTTGCGCAAGCTCGAAGGTGCAGCCATTGCCAGTCGGTCCATTGAAGAAATGCGCCGGGTGGGCACTTTCACCGAGGCGCAAGAAAAAACCTGGCTCCAAGCCATGCGGCAGCTGTTTCCCAATGTGGATCAGCAAGACAGGATCACGGGCTTGAATTGGCCGGGCAAAGGAGTGGAATTTTGGTTCAACGGTCAGCGTCTGGGTGGGGTGCAAGACCCTGCTTTCGCCCGGTTATTTTTTGGCATTTGGCTCGATGAACGCACATCAGAGCCCAAGATGCGTTTGCAGCTGTTGCAGGGTTTGGCAAAGTGAGGGATGTCAGGCCTCTGAAGTTGCTCCGATGAAAGGCTCCTCATGACTGCATTCGATCACCGTCGCCGCGCTTTGCAGCGCATGGCCGCACTCCCCCTGGCCGCAAGCCTGCCTATTGTGGGGGGCTGTGCTTCGCCGCAGGTCCAGCAATACGCGCAAGAAAAACCGGCGCTCGACTTACGCACCTACTTCAACGGCAAGGTCGACGCTTGGGGCGTGTTCACCGATCGAAGCGGTCAGGTGGTCAAGCGCTTCACGGTCGAAATGGATTGCAGCTGGCAAGGCGACGAGGGCGTGCTGGACGAGGCCTTTGTGTATTCGGATGGCACGCGTCAGCGCCGCATCTGGAAGTTGCGTGCTGGCCCGAACGGCAGCTACACCGGCGCGGCCGACGATGTGGTGGGCCAGGCCCGCGGCCAAGTCAGCGGCAACGCATTTCGTTGGGGCTACACCTTGGCTTTGCCCGTCGATGGCAGCATCTGGCACGTGGACTTTGACGACTGGATGTACCTGATGGACGATCGCGTCATGCTCAACAAGGCCACCATGAGCAAATGGGGCATTCGCTTGGGCGAGGTCACCTTATCCTTCACCCGCCGCTCGCCCTTGGTGTTGCCGAAATGAAGGCGTTCAATCCGCCCATCACCGATTGGTCGGGTCGCCGTGTTTGGCTGGTCGGCGCGTCCACCGGCATTGGCTTGGCCTGTGCGCAGCAGATGCGGCAAGCGGGCGCGGTGGTGATCATTTCCGCCCGCAAGCCGCAAGGCATTCTCGAATGGGCCGTGCAGGACGCGGGCGTGCACTGGCAGCCGCTGGACGTGACGGTGCAAGCCGACGTGCAGGCCACAGCGCAGCGCATTTTGGCCCAAGGCCCCCTCGACATGGTGGTGTACGCAGCAGGCCACTACAAAGCCCAACGCGCCACGGCCATGGACTTGCAGCAGTTGTTGCAGCACCAGAGCGTCAACTACCAAGGCGCTTTGCAGGTGCTGGACGCGGTGTTGCCCGGCATGCTGGCGCAAGGGCGCGGGCACATCAGCTTGCTCAGCAGCGTGGCCGGCTGGCGCGGTTTGCCCAATGGCCTGGCCTATGGCCCCACCAAGGCGGCTTTGACCCACTTGGCCGAAACGCTGTATCTGGATTTGCAAGACGCGGGCATTGGCGTGAGCGTGGTCAACCCGGGTTTTGTGGACACGCCTTTGACCGCACAAAACGAGTTCACCATGCCTGCCTTGATCAGCCCCGAGCAAGCGGCGCAAGCCATGATTCAAGGCTGGGCGCAAGGTGCTTTTGACATCCACTTTCCCAAGCGCTTCACGCTTTGGCTCAAGCTTTTGCGGATCTTGCCTTACCGCTGGTATTTCCCGCTGGTGCGGCGCTTCACAGGACTTTGAACATGGACACTCGTTTGGTCACGGCCCGTTTGGCCGAGTATTTTGAAAAGCTGACGCCAGACAGCGTGGCGCAGTTGCCCAACATCTATGACGTACAGGCACGTTTCAAAGACCCGTTCAACGAGGTCCAGGGCCTGGCCGAGATCGAGCGGATTTTTCGCCACATGTATGTGGCGCTCGATGGGCCGCATTTCGTCATCACCGGCCAGTTGGTCGATGGGGCGCAGGCCTTTTTGACTTGGGAGTTCCGCTTTCGTTTCAAGCGCTTTGACACGCAGACCTTGCAGGTCGTGCGTGGCGGCAGCCACCTTCTGTTCAACGACCAAGGTTTGGTGGCCTTGCACCGAGACTATTGGGATGCGGCGGAAGAGCTCTACGAAAAGCTGCCCCTGCTGGGCGGTGTGATGCGTTGGCTCAAAAAGCAGGCCAACACTTGAGGTGATCCGTCAGCGCTTGAGCTTAGGCGGTGACGTGTTTTCATGGAGGGATGGCTCATCGTCGCAGCCGAAGCCGCGACCGACAAACGCATCAAGCCGGTTGGCTGTCGATGAAGCTTTGGCGCTGCGCCATCTTGTCGTAGAGCCTGTGCAGGTTCGGGTAAGGCGTGCGCCAGTCGATTTGCGGGAAGCGGAAATCCAAATAACCCACCGCGCAAGCCACAGCAATGTCGGACAAGCTCATGTGAATGCCAGAGCAAAAAGCCTTTTCGCCCAAACCCAGGCTCATGGCACGCAAGGCGTGCTGGATTTTGTCCAGCTGACGGTCAATCCAGGCTTGGCTGCGTTGGCTCTCTTCGCGGCCAGTCCAGACGGCTTCCATGCGTGCCAGCAAAGCAGCATCAAGCAGCCCATCGGCCAAGGCTTCCCAGGTTTTGACTTCGGCCCGCTCGCGGCCGGCAGCCGGAATCAGCTTGCCCACAGGCGACAAGGTGTCCAGGTATTCCACGATCACGCGAGAATCGAACACGGCTTCGCCGCCTTCCATGACCAGGCATGGCACCTTGCCCAAGGGGTTGGACTCGTGGATCCGTGTGTGATCCGACCAGACGTCTTCGCTGATGAACTGGTAGTCCAGTTTTTTCTCAGCCATGACGACGCGTACTTTGCGCACATAAGGGCTGGTGACGGAGCCGATGAGTTTCATGTTCCAAGAGTCGAGAGAATAGGTTTTCGATTCTAGGTGAAGCGGGCCTGAAAATGCGTGACTTGCTCAGAGTGGCTGTCGCACAGGCTCGTGAAAGCCTCGCCAACTACAATTGGGGAATGAATTTCTCCCCCATTTCCGCCCTTTCGCCGCTGGATGGTCGTTACGCCAGCAAACTCAATGCCCTGCGCCCCCTGATGAGCGAGCAAGGCTATATGCACCGCCGCGTTCAGGTGGAAATTGCCTGGTTCATTGCCCTGTCCGATGCGGGCTTTGCCGAATTCAAGCCCTTGACGCCAGGCGCTCGCAGTTATTTGACGGCTTTGGTCAAGAACTTCTCCGAGGCCGATGCCGTCGCCATCAAAGAGTTCGAGAAGGTCACCAACCACGACGTGAAAGCCGTGGAGTACTGGATCAAGTCCAAATTCAAGGACCGTCCTGAGTTGGAGCACGTGGGCGAGTTTGTGCACTTTGCCTGCACCAGCGAAGACATCAACAACACCAGCCA
>JACCDU010386321.1_pt1 | contig 17644 bp, 20 predicted proteins | sample 7446081 | NCBI WGS metagenome assembly JACCDU01 (sample SAMN15323447, study PRJNA562643) | freshwater metagenome | isolation source: river surface water | place: USA:Blue River Watershed | collected 2017-08-17
GTGATTCGCCTCTATGCCGAAGATGATTTTGATGCTCGCCCTGAATTTACCGACCCCGAAATTCTGCGCACCAACCTAGCTTCGGTAATTCTGCAGGCAGCAAACCTTGGCTTGGGAGACATCACAGAGTTTCCATTCATTCAGCCGCCAGACGCCCGCGGAGTAAAAGACGGCCTGGGCTTGCTGGCCGAGCTTGGCGCTGTTCAAGATGCCAAGGGCAAAAATGTGAGGCTCACTTCAATAGGTAAAAACCTTGCTCGTCTGCCGATAGAACCTCGCTTTGCTCGCATGCTACTCGAAGCCAAAGAGCAGGATTTAGTTCGTGAGGTCATGATTATCGTGGCTGGCTTAACCATTCAAGACCCGCGAGAGCGACCACTCGCCAAAAGACCGCAAGCCGACGAAGCGCATGCTCGCTTTGCTGATCCCACGAGCGACTTCTTGAGTCTGCTGAACCTTTGGAACTACATCGAAGAGCAGCAACAAAAGCTTTCATCATCAGCATTTAGAAGGCTATGCAAGAAAGAATTCCTAAACTACCTGCGTGTGCGTGAATGGCAAGACCTCATTCGTCAGTTGCGGTCGGTAGCCAAGCCGCTTGGCATTGTTGCCGGTAACCCCAAGATTGACCCCGACGGCATTCACAAGGCGCTGTTGTCGGGGCTGCTTAGCCAAATCGGCCTTCGCCAGTTGACTGATAAGAAGGCTGCGGACCAGGTGAAAAACAAGGATGCGCCCAAGGCCAAAGGGCCGGGGGAGTATCTGGGTTCAAATGGCAAGAAGTTTGTAATTTTTCCCGGGTCAACGCTTGCCAAGAAAGGCCCCGCTGCCCTCATGAGTGCCGAGTTGGTCGAAACAAGCAGGTTGTTTGCTCGCATGAACGCGGCAATCGACCCAGCTTGGGCCGAAAAGCTGGCCGGCGACCTTTGCAAGCGAACCTATAGCGAACCGCACTGGGAGAAAAACCAGGGTTCAGTCGTTGCCTATGAACGCGCGATGCTGTTTGGAGTGCCAATTGTGGTGTCACGTCGCATGCAATACTCGCGAATCGATGCCGAACTTTGTCGAGAACTTTTTGTGCGTCATGCCCTGGTCGGCGGCGAGTGGGATGCCAAGTTGCCCTTCGATCGAGCTAACCGCACGTTGATGAAGCAGCTCGAGGCCGAGGCCAACCGCGCTCGCAAGCCACAGCATTCGCCCGACGAAGAGGATGCCTACCGGTTCTATCTGACTCGTATTCCGGCCGAGGTTTTCTCGACCCGAACCTTTGAGGGATGGTGGAAAAAGGCCAAGCACGAGACTCCAAACCTCCTCACTATGACTCGCGAAGACCTGCTGGGCGCCCAGATAGCTGCACCCGACGAGCACGAGCACCCGACCGAGTGGCTGCACAATGGCCAGCAACTTAAGTTGCGCTATCGCTTCGATCCAAGTGCTGTCGACGATGGTGTTTCGGTTGACCTACCCTTGCCGATTCTTGCCGCAATCAATCCAGATGAGTTCGAATGGCTGGTTCCAGGAATGCGGGTCGAGCTCGTCACAGAGCTGATCCGCAGTCTGCCGAAGGCAATTCGAAAGAACGTGGTGCCAGCGGCCGACTGGGCAGCAAAGGCGCTCGCCGTGATGCCGGCAGAGCCACAGGGCAACATCCGGGTGGTTTTGGCCAAGGTTTTGCAGCAATTGAGTGGCACCAAGGTGACTGCAGATGATTTTGACCTGAGCAAGTTGCCGAACAGTCTAAAAATGACCTATCGGCCCATGGATGCGGCCGGGCGCCCGCTCGGTTTGGGAACCGACTTGAGCGCTCTGCAAACCAAGCTCGCCGAGAGCGGTCGAGGTGCAGTTGCTCAAGTTGTTGAAAAGGTAAATTCGCCAATTGAACGCGATGGCCTATCAACTTGGGACTTCGATGTTCTCGCGCGCAGCATCGAAAGCAAGCATGGCTCGAATGTTGTGCGGGCTTTTCCGGCTTTGGTGGTCGGCAAGGCGGGCGAGGGCGTGAACGTTCGCATTTTCTCGACCGAATCTGAGCAGGCACGGCATCACATACGCGGCGTAATTGCCCTGGTGCGCGCAGCAATTGCCAGCCCGGCCAAATATGTGGAATCACACCTTTCGCAACCCGAAAAATTGGCGATTGCGGGGCTGCCCTATGTTTCGTTCGGTGCTTTCATCGATGACGTGATTGATGCCGTTTGTGAGCGCGAGCTTAGAAAAATTGAACCCGACGGCTTGGTGTTTAGTCGTAGCGAATTTGAAAAGGTTCGCGATGCAGTTTCGGCGATCATCGTCGAGCAGGCTTTCGAAGTTGCCGCACTGGTAACCAAGATTGCCGGTGCAGCACGCGAAGCAACTAAGGCGATTTCTTCGGTAAACGGGTTCGACTTTTTGTCAGTGCTTTCGAGCGAAAAAGCTCACATTGCAGAGCTGCTGAAACCAAAATTCATTAGCGATTCTGGACTCGATCGACTCGGGCGCATCCTCGTTTATTTGCAGGCCATCAAAATGCGCATCGAAAAGCTCGTCGACAACCCAAGCCGTGACCGAATTGCCGCCCAAGAGTTTGATCAAGCACTTGGGCTATACGTTTTTGCCGGTGGCGCATTGCCGCTGCCGTCAACTGCTCCTCAAAAACTTATTACTGCTCGCTGGCTGCTCGAGGAATTTAGAGTCAGCCTATTTGCCCAGGCGCTGGGCACTGCCGAATCGGTTTCGGTTCAGCGAATCAAAAAGGCCCTCGGCTAGAGCAAGCATCGTGTGATCAGATGCCTCAATTGGCGTCGCTTATGAAACGATTCAATTCTCTTAGGGTAACTTTTGAGCATGACCCTAAACGCATTTTATCCAGGCCAGTTGTGGCTCGACACTGATGGCAATCCAATTCAGGCACACGCCGGTTCAATGCACTACGAAAATGAAATTTTTTACTGGTACGGCGAAGACAAGAGCCTGACTACGGGTTTGGACTCAGTCTGGCACAACGGGGTCTCTTGCTATCGATCCACAGACCTATACAACTGGGAAAAATTACCGCACCTAATTCGCGCGGACCACGAAGACTCAACATCGCCGATGAGCCCTAGCGCGCAGATGGACCGGCCCCACGTAATCTTCAACAAGCGAACTTCAAAATATGTTTGCTTCATCAAGCGCATGGCCGATGAGCACGGTCAGTTCACTTCTATTTTCACTGCCGATAAATTCGAAGGTCCCTACTCTTTAGTTGCCAAGGACATCAAACCCCTGGGTATGGATGCCGGGGACTTTGATCTCGTTGTTGACGAGGATACTGGCGCTGCCTCGTACATCTTTGAGAAAGTGCACACCGAGTTGATAGTCGCCGACCTCAACGATGACTACACAAACGTAAATGGAAATTACTCATCGCACTTTGACTACAAATACCCACCTTTGGTGCGTGAGGCACCAGCGCACTTTTTGCGAAATGGCAAGCACTACCTAATAATGTCGGGAACGACAGGTTACCTTCCAAATGAGTCTGAAGCTGCTGTTGCTGATGATTTACACGGACCATGGGTAAGCCTAGGTAACCCTCATCCCTCCGATGAAGACAGGCTTTCGTTCAAATCGCAGATTTCTTATATTTTTAAACACCCACAAAAGAATGATTTGTATATTGCGATGGCTGATCGCTGGATTCCGGATTCCAAACCGGAACAAACCAGGAATTTGGAAACGTTCTTTATAAAAATGTTTAGGGATGGGATATCGCCGGGCCCGGATAATCCTCCGCCGTCGGGAGGCTACGGAAAGGTTAACACCTCACAATCGCGTTACGTGTGGTTGCCTATCCGATTCGAAGGCGATGTGCCAGTCATTGATTGGTTTGACAAGTGGCAAACTGAGGATTTCAGGTAGGTAACGGAATGAAAAAGCGGTCTGGTTTTCAACCAGACCGCTTTTTTATTAGGTTGTTTAGTCTTCGAAAATTGCAACCGCACGGGTCCAGCCGGCAGAGGCCGCACGAACCTTGGTAGGGAAGCAGGCGACGGTAAAACCGGTGGCAGGAATCGACTCGAGGTTGTGAAGCTTCTCGATCTGGCAGTAAGCGACGCGGCGGCCGGCCTTGTGGCCATCCCAAACCAGCGATGCATCGCCGGTCTCTTCGAACAGCTTGCGGTTGATCGAAACCGGTAGGTCCCAGCCCCATGCGTCTGTGCCAACAACCTTGATGCCCTGGTCGGTGAGCCACATGGTGACCTCTTCGCCAAAGCCAACACCGGTGTCGATGAAGTCTTCGCGACCGAACGCCGAAGAAGCGATGGTGTGGAACAGGCAAATGTCGTATGGCTTCAAGGTGTAGTTGATCTTAGCCAGCGCCTCTTGAATGTGGTGAGGCTTCACGATGGTTCCGTTTGGCAGGTGAGTCAAGTCAATCTTTACGCCCGGGCGAAAGAACCAATCGAGTGGAACCTCATCAATTGTCCAAGCCTTTTCGCCATTGTTCATGGTCGGGTGGTAGTGCCAAGGCGCATCGATGTGGGTGCCCGAGTGGGTTGTGATGGTTACGGTCTCAGCGGCGAGCCCTTCGCCATCAGGCAACTGGTCGGGGGTGATGCCATACATGTTGAACATGTCTTTTAGGCCACCCTGGTGGTCTTTGTACTCGATCTTCGGGCGCAAGAACGCTGGGTCTAGTGGGGTCTCGTTGTCGAGGTGAACTGAAAGGTCAACAAATCTCATGTGGTGAGTTTATGACCGCAGGTTCGATTGGCCACCATCACTTGCAAGATGAGTGGTATCCACTCGCTTATGGTCGCGAGCTAGCTAATCGCCTGCTTGATCAGGGCTTCGATTTGCTTCTCGATCTTGGCGCTCCAGCCAGTGATCGCATACGAGGTTGGCCACATCAAATCGTCATCAAGATTCGCGGTGTCTTGAAAGCCAAGGGTCGAATAGCGGGCTTTGAACTTGCCCGAGTCTTGAAAGAAAACCACGGTCTTGCCGTCGGCGTCGCAGTATGCCTGCATGCCGTACCAGGTCTTGGCTTGAAGGCTGGGAGCAACCTTTTTCACCAGCGTGTGAACTTTTTCGCCGAGGGCTCGGTCTGCCGGTGCCATTGCAGCAATTTTGTCGACGACTTCTTGCTCAAGTTGCTCGGGCGTCATTTTTTTGCGAGCCTTGGCGCGTTCGGCCATGGTCTCTTTTAGCGCCTGTTTTTCTGCATCGGACATCGCCATTTTTTGCTCCCTGGGGTGTGAACTTTCTAATAGCGTAATCTGCTTTTATGAGCGATTTGAATGTTGTTGGCGACCAAGATGCTTGGCGTTGTTGGCTTTGCGATGCGCCGGTTGACCCGGATGCCTCAACCAACTCAGACCTTGGGCCCAGCATCGACAACTTTGCTGCTGCCAAAGCCAAAAAGGGCGCACCCGCCGTTGAGCGCTTGGCGCACCGCTCCTGCAACACCATGAAGGGCAAGATTGCGCCTGTGGTGCCCTGGTCGCCCGACCTTTTTGTGGTTGATCCATCACCGATCTTTGAATCGGTTGAGCGCCTCAAGGCCAAAGGCGGTCGCGAAGTTGTTGCTCGCTGCCCAAGCCAGAGCGACGCCGATCAGGCATCGGAGTGGTTGTTAGATCGACTAGGCCGGTTTGCACCGGGGGTGCGGTTTGAAACACAGATTAACCCTGGTGGCGGCCAGTTTATGCTGGTTCTTCGGGCATCGTAAGGATGAAATTATGAAAGTTTTAATCGCCGGCGCTGGCATTGGTGGATTGACGACTGCTCTAGCACTTCATGCCGTTGGGATAACCGACATCAAAGTGCTCGAAGCTGTCAAAGATATCAAGCCATTGGGTGTTGGCATCAATGTTTTGCCCCACGCAGTAAGGGAGCTGACAGAACTTGGTCTGGCCGATGATTTAGACAAAATTGCTGTTCGCACGGCCGACCTAACCTATGTGAACGCCTTCGGAGCCGAAATTTGGTCGGAACCTCGCGGAACCGATGCAGGCTATAACTGGCCTCAGTATTCGGTTCACCGAGGACGATTTCAGATGATGCTTCTGGAGCAGGTTAAAGCCCGCTTAGGTAATGAGGTTGTCGTCACAGATGCCCGAATCATCAGCGAAGAAAGCATTGGATCTAAGGTCTTGGTAAAGACAACCGCCGGCGACTTTGAGGGAGACGTTTTTATCGCTGCCGATGGCATCAAGAGCGCCGTGAGAGCTTCATGGCACCCAGAGGAAGGCGAACCAATTTGGAACGGCGCCATTTTGTGGCGGGCCACCAGCAGAGCTAAACCATTCAAAACTTCAAGATCGATGATCATGGCTGGCCACCGAGATCTAAAATTCGTTGCCTATCCAATTGGTGCCGTTGGTGACGATGGACTCCAAGAAATTAACTGGATCGCCGAGCAAATTGATCACACGAAAACTGATTTGCAAAATGACTGGAATAGGGCAGTGCCAACATCCAGGTTCGCAGGCCTGTTTGAAGAATGGGATTGGGGTTGGCTGAGTGTTCCTGAATTAATCAACTCGGCAACCGAGGTGTTGGAATACCCTTTAGTCGACAGAGAGCCACTTCAGACTTGGATCAAAGGACGAACTGCGCTCTTAGGAGATGCCGCGCACCCAACCTACCCGGTTGGCTCGAACGGTTCGTCGCAAGCCATCCTCGATGCTCGAGCTATAGCTTTTGCCTTGGCCACCATGCCCGTCGATGAGGCCCTGGAGTTCTACGAAGCCGAGCGATTGCCAAAGACGCGAGGGTTGCAAGAGGCCAATCGAGGAATGGGCCCAGAATTGGTCATGCAGTTAGCTCACGAGCGTGCACCCGAGGGATTTCACCACATTCACGATGTCGTGTCTGCGCAAGAACTTGAGCAAATAGCAGATCGTTACAAGAAAATCGCCGGGTTCAACCCACAGGCACTAAACTCTCGAGAATCCTGGAGCGTATGACTCAGCCATTTGCCACTTTCAAAGTAGATGTGGCCGACATAATCGATTTCGGTTCCGGTGCTATTGGGCACCGCCGAATGGTTCCAATTACCGGAGGAGTCGTCTCAGGAGAAATTGGTTCGGGAGTGATTTTGCCCGGAACAGACTGGCAGTGGATTCTTGCCGATGGAACCATTTCTCTCGATGCCCACTATGCGCTCAAGCTTGTTTCTGGAGAATTCGTTGAAGTGGAATCCCGAGGGCTGCGCCATGTGTCTGAAAATGGAGAGGTTTACTTCAGGACCTCGATTCGCTTGACCACGACGGCAGATAGGTCAGACATCAACCAGAGGCTATTTACCTCAGTTGGATCCAGGCTCGAAAATCAGGTAATTCTGGATCTCTATCCCAGCGCCTAGTTTTTCTGCTTAGCGAATGCGCCAGAGCCCGAGGGCATGAATCAACGGCACTGCCGAAACAATAACCAGGGGCACAGAAAGACTTGACTGCTGTTGGTCGAGAACAATTCCCGCAATCAGCAGGCCGGCAAACAGCAAAGCCGAAGTAGTTCTTCTCACGCTGCCATCAAGAACACGTAACCGCCTCTCAATCTCGGGATTACGAATCACAATTTCGCCTCGCTCGATTCTGCTTGCCAGGTCATCTAGACGCTGCGGCAACTTCACCAAGGTGTTGGCGAAGGTGAGCAACTCTGCGCCAAGGTTCTTGGCAACACCGTTGCCAGCACCATTGATCAGGCTTCGAGCGAATGGGTCAACGGCGTCCCACATGTTGAAATCTCGGTTCAGCGAACTCGCAACACCAGAAATCAACGATAGTGCCCGAATTAGGAAGAGAAAGTCGTTTGGCAGTTGAAACGGCAATGTGCGAACCAGTTCGCTAAACCTCAGAGCAAATTCTCGAAGTTCTCTGGGATCGGTCTGAACCAGTTCCCCAACGCCCACTCCGGCAAAGCGATCGAAGAGTTCTGAAACGGCTCGTTCGAGAATGACAGTGTCTGCTGAAGGCAAAAGAACGCCCAGCCGTTCGCAGGCGTTTACCCAACCCCGAGCGTCTCTCGCTGCAACGGCAAATAAGAACCTCTGCAGGTTTGCCCTGAGAGCTTCGTCAACCTGGCCCATCATTCCAAAGTCGATGAAGGTTAGGGCAAACTGAACCCCCGATTCTTCCGGCATCGGTGTGACGAAAATATTTCCCGGATGCGGGTCTGCGTGAAAAAAGCCCGTCACGAAGAATTGCTCGAATGTAATTCGGGCAAGTTCTGCGGCTACAACGTTTGGGTTGATTCCCGCTGCAATCAGAGAATCAACATCAGAAACCTTGATGGCAGACACATCGCTTAGGGTCAGAACTCGTCTCGCGCTGCGCTCCCAAACCACGCTGGGAGTCGACACGCGAAGATCACTTTGAAAGTTCGCGGCAAATCTCTCTAAATTCTCGGCTTCGTGCAGATAGTCGATCTCTTCGAGCGTTGTCTTTGCAAATTCCTCGACGAGCGCTGGCGCATCGGTTCGCCGAGAAACTAGTTTGACTCTCGAAAGCCAACCGCCAATTTTTCGCAGCGCTCTCAAGTCAACATCAACAATTTGTTCGATGCCTGGGCGAAGGACCTTGACGATGACATCTTCGATGCCGAGGTCGGCAGCCAGGCCAGGGGAGAGCTTGGCTCGGTAGGCCTGTCCGAGTGAGGCCGCGGCGATTGGATCTTCATTGATGCTCGCGAAGGCAACGGCCGGATCGAGGTCAAGTTCGCTTGCAATCAGAGCAAGAATTTTTTCGAATGCTTCGGGCGCAACCTCATCTTGAAGGCCTTCGAGTTCTTTGGTGACAGATTCCGGCAACACATCCATTCGGGCCGACAGGAACTGCCCGACCTTTACCATCAAGCCGCCCAGATCAGCAGCTAAGTCGTGAAACTTACGAGCCAAACGCTTGAGGCGGTGTATGCGGCGGCGTGCTCCAAGCTTGGCCAAGCCAATCTGAGGCAGGAATAGCTCGAACCACCACAGCTCAGCGAGTGCCAGCGACGCAAAACGCAATATGCGACGATATCGCGCCTTGAGGGCGGTGCTTTGCTTTTCGGTGCTCACTGAAACTCTGAGAAATTCTTATTTGCCAGCAAGGATGACGTGCAGCTGGTGACGCACGTCGTCGAGCGCGGCCGCGGCTGCTTGTTGCTGCTCGCGTGTTCCGGTCTGGGCGACGTCAAGCATTACCGGGCCGAGTTTCGTCGCACTCTTCAAGAAGGTTGCATCGCAGTTGAGCAGAGTCATCTTCGGCATGCTCGGACGAGCCGATGCGCTTTCGTTTACCGGGTTAGCGGCAGCCTCTTTCAGGGCAGCCTTGCCGGCCTTAGTGATTGTGTAGACCTTGCGGTCGCCATCGGTTTTCGCAGAAACTTTCTTGGCTTCGGTCAATGCCGCTAGAGCTGGGTAAATCTTGCCTAAGGTCGGCACCCAGGTGCCAGCACTGCTCAAACCGACATTTGAGACGATTTCGGCGGCGTTCTTAGGCGCTTCAGAGAGTGCGGCTAGGACTGCCACCTCGATCATTTCCGAAGTCGGCTGGGCCGCGCTTCGTGGCTGCCCGAAATCAATCGCGCGGTCTCTTACCTGGCTCAAAAGGTCGCCAAATATTTCACGCAAATCAAAATTCTTGGATTTGTTGTTCATGGTTTTCCTCCGCAGTCGCTTTATAAAGGTCAAGCCTCGAGCCGCTAGTTTCATTCCTACAATGAACGAACGTTGGTGCGCTTTCTTTCTCCTCAAGAACTATCCTGAGTCTCATGACCGACATCGACATCCAGGTTTACAACGCTAAACTCGCCGACGGCTAGTCAACTTCGCGGGTGTACTTCACGAACTCCGAAAGTTCGGCTACTGAGTCATAGAGCCTGCGAGCAATCTGGTTGTCTCGATGGGTTTCCCACCAAATCTTGCGTGACCCTTCTTCGCGAGCAATCTCATCCAAGGCCAGAATTAGCGCCTTGCCTAGGCCTTGACCTCGCACCGAGGGTGAGACGTACAGGTCCTCCAGATACAAGTCTCGATTCGCGTTCCAGGTTGAATTCGTGAACGAGAAGTGGGCTAGGCCAACCAATTCGCCATCGAGTTCGAGAACCAGGCCGTTCAGGTCATGGTTCTCGTCGACAAGTCGACTCCAGGTCAGATCGGTTTGATTTGCAGTGAGTTCGTCCTTGTAGAAGGTTAGGTAACCCTGCCAGAGCGGATCCCACTCGGCTCGATCACTGAATTTGAGGGGGCGAATAGTGGCCAACATTCTTTTAGCCCTGGATGTGCTCGGGGTTCATGTAGAACAGGTCCCAAAGGTGGCCGTCTAAGTCTTCAAAGCCCCAGCTATACATGAAGCCCATGTCTTCGGGCTCATTGATCTTTCGCGCTCCGAGCGAATGGGCTTTCTCGGCTAGGGCAATCACGTCATCCTTAGATGAGCAAGAGAAAGCAAAGATAGCCTCGGTTGAGGTTGATGGCGCGATTGGCTTGTCAATGAAGGCCGAGAACTTCGCGTGCTCGATGAGCATGACATAAACGGTCTCGTTGACGATCATGCAGGTCGATGTTTCATCCGTGAATTGGGCATTGAACTTAAAGCCCAGTTCTGTGAAGAAGTCGACGGATCGCTTGAGGTTTACGACCGGCAGGTTTACAAAGATTTGATTCAGCATGTTGAAAGTCTAGGATGCCGGGATCTCCTTGCGGTGCCTTATGCTCGTCAGTAAATCGAGGGAGAGGGAGCACAATGCCAGTCATGCCGATGTTCCCGCTGAGCACTGTCCTGTTGCCGGCGATGCCGCTTTCTCTGCGCATATTTGAAGAGCGCTATTTGAAGCTGCTCGGTGACCTAATGCTTGATGCGAACCCCGAGTTCGGTGTTGTGCTCATTGAGCGTGGCCCAGAAATCGGTGGTGGCGAGAAAAGGCTTGGCATTGGCACTCTGGCATCCGTGACGGATATCGGAACCCTCGATCAGTTTTATGGCCTCGAATCACATGGCACCCAACGCTTTCGAGTAAACGCCTGGTTACCAGACGACCCATACCCGATGGCTGACATCGACTTCATCCCTGACCTAGTTTGGAACGAGTCTTTGACGCCGGCCCGAGTTCATCTCGAAACCAAGGTGAGAAATCTGCTCGCTTTTGCGAGCGAGTTCGGTGACCTGCAATATGGGCCCGAAACTGAGATTAGTGACGACCCCATGGATGCCTGTTGGCAGCTCGCCGGGATGTTGCCCGTGGGCGCTTTAGACCAAATGGATCTGCTGCAGTCGCAGTCGGCTGAAGAACTCATTTCGCGCACCTACGACTTGGCTATTTCGCTCGATGAAGCATTGAAGGGCATGGCCGGGGATCTCGGCAACCCGATAGACGAACTCTAATTTGTTGGCGGAAATCAGGCTCAGAGGGCTCTCCGATTGCTTCTCAGTGGGTACATCGAAGCCTGATTTCGCAACCAGGTATGAGCCATTTGTTCGTGAATGACAATTATTGACCAATCGTTCACTTATTGCTATTCTTTTTACCATGGCAAGACCAAGAGCATTTGATGAGAGTGTTGTCCTCTCGCAAGCGCGCACCTTGTTTTCGAGTCAGGGCTACAACGGGACATCCATCGACGATTTAGTCAAGGCAACTGGATTGCTCCGCGGCAGTCTTTACAAGGCATTCGGGTCCAAGCGAAACCTATTTGAACTTCTCCTTGCCGAGGTGTCAGTCAACTTTGAAAAGAGTGCGGAAAATCTCGATCTTCTTACTGTGGCGCTGAAAGACCTCGCCAGCGAAGATGAGCAGATAAAACGACTGTGTTTGAACATAGTTGGCAAAGAAAGTGTCGCTTTCTCATCTCTGCTCGGGGCAAATCTTTTGGAAAAATTGAAGGAGAAACGAAATGGCTAAAGTGACAATAAAAAACAACCGGCTCCAAGTCTCGATTGGAGCCTTTGAAGCCGTGCAAGCCCTTCAGAGTACTTTTTCACTTCCGCTAACGAGCGTCTTGGGCGCGACAGAGGACCCAAACTTCATTCGAGCAGGAAGCCTTGGGATTAGGGCCCCAGGAACCGGCCTTCCCGGAGTAATCGCTAGGGGAACATTCAGGAAGTCGGGCGAAAGAACTTTTTCACTCTGGAGTAGAAATCAAGAAATCGTCGTCATTCAGCTCATCGACCACAAATGGGACCGGCTCATCCTCGGCTGCGACGATGCCAAGTCGTTGGTGGCGTTGATCAATCGAGCACTGACCAAATAGAAAAAGCCCCAGAACAATCGGGGGCTTTTTCACCGCGGAGAATAGGTGAATCGCATTACCCGCTTGATTCTCATTACTGGCGCTGAAGTAGGATTTTGCAATCCGTTTCAACGCCATCTTTCTACGCCAGCCTTCAAGATCTTGCCGAAGATACCATTTACTCATGAGCAAGGTTTTCATGACTGCGAACTGTGCAGGGATTGCCAAGGCGGCAGAAGTTTCTCCTTGTGCCTCCGTTTCCTTTGAATCGTTGGCCGCCTTGATGGTAGACGCCTACCAAGGAACGGTCGACTGGCAAGACGGCGATGACGAAGGTGTCGCTGAGGCGGAGATCCGCGGAACTCTAAATGGGAAGTACGGTTCATTTCTTTAGACTGCGTCGGGCGTAATCGTCAATGAAGTTGGAACTCCAACATCCGCAGTTTTTGTTTCTAACCTAGAGGGACTTGCAATGATCCTTTTCGTCTACACCTCCAAGAATCATGCAGGTCTTGGCATGGCAAGCAAGTTGATTAGAAATGCCGCTTATCGACTCAATGAGATGGGCTTTGAAGAAGTCTCGCTCTTTGTCTCGGACGATAATCCAGCACGATCCTTTTACGAGAAGTTGGGTTTCACAGAAAGGTGAAATGCCCACCGAAATCGATGGGCATTTGCTGCGGAGAATAAGTGAACCGCATTAGCCCCTTGGTTCTCAGTCTTGACGCCGAAACCTGATTTCACATACCGTTTCTACGCCATCTTTCTACGCCAAGTTTGCCTGACGGGCAAACCATAGGTAGGTGTAGAAAAACATCAACCGCTGAAACAGTCCGCCCAACTCGGGAAGTAAAAGCGAGGCAAGCGGAAGGATGGTCGCTGATGTAGCCAAACCAAAAGCCAGCACGCGTTCAACGCGACGAACCGGCTGTTTTGTGAATGCCAGAACCAAACCGCCCAATACAACGATCGCCATCGCGCTAGCAGCGCCAGAATGAATCTCACTTTCAAGTTCGCTGAATGACGACCCGGCGACCCAAGACTTGGTAGAAAATACCGAACTTACTATCCACAGTGTTCCAAAAACAGAGAATGAGATTGATACTGTCCGGCTCCATGACCTGGACTTGAGCACCACTATTCCTAGAACCCCCAGTCCAGATGCAAAAAGAGCGGTTCGAGCAATCCATGCAGTTGGCACATTTTGGGCCGCGGATTCACTGATTGAGTTGCTGAGAATGCTGTATTCGTCGTGCAAGAACGCTGGGGCTAAAAGAACGCCCAGTGCGGCAATGGCTAGAGCCACGATTGCAGAAACTTTGATTGCCTTCACATCTCAACTCTAAATCGACAAAAGCCCCTCGATTTCTCGAGAGGCTTTTTCATTGTCTCATTTAGCGAACTCTGATGTTTTGACACACCAGTGCGCGGAGAATATGGGATTCGAACCCATGAGGGCTTGCACCCAACACGCTTTCCAAGCGTGCGCCATAGGCCACTAGGCGAATTCTCCTGGATGTTGCCGAAGCAACTCTGACAAGTTTAGTCGTCAGGTAGTTTGTGGGGTTTCTCAGCAAACTTTCAGAATGAAAAGCGAAAGTTTAGGTGTTGAGTTTTTCATCCGAACATATCGAAAGGACAACTATGAACTGCCCTAAGTGCGATGCCTCGATGCGCTCATACGAGAGGAACGGCATCACTATCGATCAGTGCACCGGCTGCCGGGGAATTTTCCTAGACAGAGGCGAACTCGAACACCTTTTGGATGCTGAGGCAAAGTTTGCTTCTTCCTCTTCAGAACCAGTCCAGCAGACTTGGTCGGGCCTATCCCAGAGTCAACCTGTTCAGCACAATTACCCAAACCCGGGGTATCACCAGAAGAAGAAAAAGAGCTTCCTCAGTGAGATTCTCGATTTTGACTAAATCGGCTTAATCGTCAAAAGTTTCGACCACTAAAACTCCGAGTAAACTTGTAGCGGACTCCCCGTGCGGCGTCACCTCGGCCAACTCCCCCAGGATCGAAAGATAGCAAGGGTAACTGGGCTCTGACGGGTGTGCGGGGAGTCTTTTTATTTGCCTGAATTGTCGGAGTGAAAGGCTAGGCTCTTACTGTGGTTACCGCTCTGTATCGTCGCTATCGCCCTGAGACATTCGCCGAATTAATTGGCCAAGCTCAGGTGACTGCGCCGCTCATGACTGCGCTTCGAACCGACCGCGTCAACCACGCATATCTGTTCTCTGGCCCTCGTGGCTGTGGCAAGACCACCTCGGCGCGCATCTTGGCCCGTTGCCTAAACTGCGCCGAAGGTCCAACCGATACACCTTGTGGCAAATGCCCAAGTTGCATAGAGCTTTCTCGCGATGGTGGTGGCTCACTTGATGTTGTTGAAATCGATGCTGCTAGCCACAACGGTGTTGACGATGCTCGCGATCTTCGAGAACGAGCAATCTTTGCGCCCGCTCGCGATAGATTCAAAATTTTTATCTTGGATGAAGCACACATGGTCACCCCGCAGGGCTTTAACGCGCTCCTCAAAATTGTTGAAGAGCCACCTGCCCACGTCAAGTTCATCTTTGCTACCACCGAACCCGAAAAGGTTATTGGCACTATTCGTTCACGAACTCACCACTACCCGTTCCGACTGGTTCCGCCGGCACAGATGCTCGAATATCTCGAGTCACTTTGCGCCAGTGAAGGCGTAAAGGTCGCGCCAGGAGTTTTATCGCTCGTGGTTCGTTCCGGCGGAGGTTCAGTTCGTGACTCACTTTCGCTACTTGATCAGCTGATAGCAGGTTCCGAGGGTGCCGAAGGTTCTAGTTTCACAGTCGAATATGAACGTGCAGCAGCCTTGCTTGGCTTCACCCACGCCACGCTCCTCGACGAAGTTGTCGACGCCTTCGCGGTTCGCGACGCCGCCGCAGTTTTCTCTGCGGTCGACAAAGTAATCCAAACTGGCCAAGACCCGCGCCGTTTTGTCGAAGACTTGCTCGAATATCTGCGTGACTTAATCGTTGTCACGTCGGTCGGTGAGGGCGCGAAAGCTGTGTTGCGCGGGGTTCCAGAAGACGAACTCGAAAAGATGACCACTCAGGCATTGAGTATTGGTCTCGCCGAACTCACTCACGCAGCCGAAACGGTTAATCACGCACTCACCGAAATGTCAGGTGCCACCAGCCCAAAGCTTCACCTCGAACTGATGTGCGCCAAGGTATTGGTGCCATCGAGCGATCAAACCGAAGTCGGCTCACTGGCAAGAATCGAACGTCTAGAGCGACGCATTGGCATGGGCGGCGCAGCGCCAGTTTCAGCAGCGCCGGTGGCAGCAACACCCACGGCCACTGCGGCACAAAAGCCAATTCCCGAGGTGGTGCCGGCAACCGAAACAATTGAGGTAGTCCAAGCTCCGGCATCATCAGGACAACTGGGTGCAGTTACTACTCAGCAGTTCAAAGACTCTTGGGCCGAAATTCTTACCCTGGTAAATAAGGCATCCAAGTCAGCATGGATGGTCGCTTTCTCGCTTACCGTCATCGACTTCACCGATGAGGTTTTGACTCTAAAGTTCATGAGCCAAAAAGACCTCGAGTCACTCAAGAATTCAGCCGGCGCCAGCGATGTGCTTCGCAAGGCGATTTTTGACGTTCTCGGCGTGCAGGTTAAATTCAAGCCATTGGTCACTGAAGCCGAGCCAGCGCCGGCTACTAGGCCAATCGACGTGCCTGCAGCAGCTGAAACGGCAGTTGAAGAACCAGCAGTCGACGAACCGGCAGTCGACGAACCGGCAGTCGACGAACCGGCAGTCGAAGAACCGGCTGCCAAAAAACCGACAAAGTCGCGCAACTCTGGCATGGCCGATGAATCAGCTCGATACGGAGAATCGTTGTTGCGCGAGATGCTTGGCGCCGAACCGATGCCCGACAAAAACGGTGGCCGCTAAATGTATGAAGGTGTAGTTCAAGAGCTCATCGATGAACTTGGTAGATTGCCAGGAATCGGACCAAAGTCGGCTCAGCGAATCGCCTTCTATTTGCTTCAGGCCGAGGATGATCACGCAATCAAACTTGCTCAGGTGCTCAACGAGGTAAAAGAACGAGTTCGCTTCTGTGAAATCTGCGGAAACGTGACCGAAGAAACGCAGTGCAACATTTGCCGTGATGCCCGTCGCAACCGAACCACAATTTGTGTGGTCGAGGAATCTAAAGACGTTCAGGCAATCGAACGCACACGAGAGTTTCGGGGGCTGTATCACGTGCTCGGCGGGGCAATCAGCCCGATTGAAGGCATTGGCCCTGACCAATTGCGCATCAAAGAGCTCATGCAACGCCTTGGTAACACCGAAATTCAAGAGATCATCATTGCGACCGACCCAAACCTTGAGGGCGAAGCAACGGCAACTTACCTAACCCGCATGCTCAGCCCGCTGGGAATCACAATTTCACGACTAGCTTCGGGTTTGCCGGTCGGCGGAGACCTCGAATATGCCGACGAAGTAACTCTTGGGCGAGCCTTCGAAGGCCGTCGAACGGTTTCTTAGCCAAACCCTTATGCCTATTGGGCTATCGGACCGAAATGCGTCCGTTACCAAATCGAAATAGGCACTAGACTTTTAACTTCTTGGCATCGTCGCCGACTCACACCCACACTAATTCTCAGGAGAGCACCCTTGGCCCTTATCGTGCAGAAGTTTGGCGGATCCTCCGTTGGCGATGCAGACAAGATCAAGCACGTAGCCCGTCGCGTGATCGAAACTCAGAAGGCCGGCAACCAGGTTGTCGTCGTAGTTTCGGCCATGGGTGACACCACCGATGAGCTTCTCGACCTAGCCAACTCAGTGGCAGAAGACCCAAATCAGAGCCCTCGCGAGCTCGACATGCTGCTTACTTCGGGTGAACGCATTTCAATGTCGCTTTTGGCGATCGCCATCAACGCTCTAGGCGGCAGGTCTCAGTCATTCACCGGTTCACAGGCAGGCATCGTGACCGATAGCGTGCACGGCAATGCCCGTATTGCAGAGGTAACCCCAGAGCGCATCCGTGAATCTGTTGACGCGGGAAACATCGCTATTGTTGCTGGTTTTCAGGGTTTCAACCGCGAGACCCGCGACATCACCACACTTGGTCGCGGCGGTTCAGACACCACCGCGGTTGCATTAGCCGCCGGCCTAAAGGCCGATCTCTGCGAAATTTACTCGGATGTCGATGGGGTATACACCTCAGACCCTCGAGTTATCAAGGGCGCTCGCAAGTTGGACGCAATTGACATCGATTCGATGCTCGAACTTGCTGCAGCAGGCGCAAAGATTTTGCACATTCGCGCAGTTGAGTTTGCTCGTCGTCACAATGTTGACCTTCGAGTTCGCAGCACATTTAGCACCGACCCAGGAACCATCGTTTATTCAGGAAAAGCAGGAGCAGGCATGGAAGAGTCAGTCGTATCAGGTGTAGCAATCGACAAGGGCCAGACCAAGA
>JACCDU011350158.1_pt1 | contig 17642 bp, 44 predicted proteins | sample 7446081 | NCBI WGS metagenome assembly JACCDU01 (sample SAMN15323447, study PRJNA562643) | freshwater metagenome | isolation source: river surface water | place: USA:Blue River Watershed | collected 2017-08-17
CGCTTCAGGATGAAATCGCCATCGAGATGATGGGCGAGGCACTCCGCGAAGAGTGGCAAATGAACGAGTATGACTCTGAATCCGCTGAGGAAGAGGACGATTGCTACTGGGACGACCCCTACGACGATTGGGCTGAGGTCGAGAACCGTGAGATGCTGGGCGTTGAAGCCTACGCTCATTGGAACGAGGATGCTCACCTCATGTGGTGGATGGAAGAAGGTCGGCACCAATAAGCCGACCTTTAACCCTTTGTACATTCTGGCCTGTCCCCCAAAACTTCTTAAAAACTTGTTACCATATTCTATTGTAATATGAATACAACACTCACTGCATCAGGAACGGCAAACGGCTACGATTTTTCCGACGTTGAGATTATCAACCCAGGCAAGTGCTTTGGAAATACTTTCTTGGTTTGTGCTGGGGTTGGGAATGTTGGAACCCTTTTTATTGTTGAAGCATACCATGAGCAAGATGCCATTGAAGAGTTTGCAGATTCCAAATATGGGCATTTGATTGTTCTTGATGAGGATTCGGCTGAAGAGGCTTTGCTTGATGGTACGATTGAGGAATATGTTCATACCGAGTCTGGGTATTGCGATTTGTCTTATTTCTCGCTGAATAAGACCGATGAGTGTTTGTATACTGTCAAATCTGAAGATTTTTGGAAAATGGAAGTGTAATAAATGGACGTTTCTATCAAGAATAAGCGACGGATTAGTTTCAAAGATTTTACGAAACTGGTTAGTAATAAGTTGTATGAACTTGCTGGTGTTCATTATGAAGATATGCCAGATTCTGTAGATTTGTGGAGTTATTTTGACCCAGATTCTGCACTAAATGATGTTCAATGGGAAGAACTAGCCGAAGAAGCCGCAATGGCTATGCTTGAAGATGACGAAATGTATAACTTTGAACTTTAGTAAATAGCCACAAAGTTAAACCTTTGTGGCTTCTGGCGCCTCCCCCGTTTCTTCTTAAAAATGTGTATGTAGGTTCTATAATATTATGCAAGTACAACTCGAAAACTATTCTGATTATCTGCTTAAGGTTGCTTCAGCCAATCTTCTGCCCATTGAAATATTCAATCAACTCCCTGAACTTGATAGTCAGATTCTTGAATCCGACCCTATGGTTTATCTCAAGATTGTTGATGAATACACTGATGATATTTTGTATATTATCGAAGCATCTAAAACCGATGATGATATCGAACTTTTTGGATATTTGTTCAACCCTTTGAATGATGAATTGTCTGAAGTTGCATTTGATTTGTCATCACTCGTAAATCAAATAGATACGATTATGCCATACAAGCGAGATGAAAGTTTTATTCCTTGTCGTTTGTCTGAAACAAGGAGTTTTTAAAAATGAAATATTTTAAGACTTTTCTTTTTAGTACTTTTGAAGCGGGTTTCATATATTTCGTAATGTGTGGTCTTTTGGTTCGCTATGTTCAACTCAGTGTGCCATTTTTCTTTGGACTTGCTTGTGTATTTGGATTTTTCGTATGGTTTTATACCCGGAGGCAAAATTTTTGGCTTTCAAAATTTGAGAATCAATGGTGTCCCCAAAACAGGTGGTTTTATTCAGAAAGCAAGAACTCCTCTATTTATTGGCAATGGATTGGTACTATTCGTGAAGCAGAGCGTGTTTGCAAAGAGCGAGTGGCAATAGAGAAGTTGGAAGTTTCTTAAAATCTTACCTCTTATCTCTATAATACTATGAAACTAACGATTACAAAACGAGATATCGAAAAGGCTCGCAAAGCGAATCCCACCATCATCCCTGCATCCGAAAGACCGTGGGCTCGTCCTGCGGTCTACAAGTCCGGAAAGGAATATCGTCGGACGCCAAAACATAGGAACTCAAACTATGACTGAACACATAATGCTTATTGGTAAATTGTTTACAATTGTGATTGGTTTTTGTTGCTTGACAAGTCTCATGAGTTTCTTTTTCGAAGATTTCAAGCCATTTGTTCCTTATTTGGATATTTGTTTTATCATTGGTACAATTTATTTTAATAAAAATAAAATTCAACAGTTGTTAAAGTATGTCGAAAATGGATAATCAAGAATATTACATCGAGGGTCAAAAGACTTTAGAGATGCTCTCTAAAGCAGTAATAAGTTTTGCTTTGGTTTTAATTTCCACCCTAGTTTTTCGTAATTTTTGGGTGTTTCTTTTGAGCATTCTTTTAATTCCTCCAGCTATATTTATGGTTTTACGAAGGAAATCGTAACCCTTTGTAAATGCTGGCGGCTCCCCCGCGATCCTTCTTAAAAAATCGTAAGTGAGTTCTATAGTAGTATGGAAATCAACATCAACTTCAGCGTCCCCTCTGGCTCCACTGCGGAGGACATCTCTGCGATTCTGTCCCGTGTGATGGTAGATATCGCCAAGCAAGATGCCCAGGACTACTTTGGTCCCGGCGACTTTGAGGTCTATCATGACGGCGAGTGCGTTGCGACCTACAATGTCCTTCAAGAGCAGGACGGGGAAGACTGTTACCCGTACAACTGCCACGATTTCTCCGATGATGCCGACGCACTCGCATCGGCGGGGTTTGGTATGGACGAAGACTACGGGGGCTGGTCCTGCGGTTGCGACGAATATTAATCCTTTGTAAATTCTGGCGCCCCCCGTTTTCTTCTTAAAAAATATGCACCATATTCTATAATAATGTGAGGTTGGAGTTGAGAACTAACCTTCATCCAGTAAGAGACCAGAACGGCTAGAATCTATTGCGAGATTCAAATAAGGGTAGCAACCTTGGGGTGGTCAAAAAGCCACCAATCTCTTACTGAAACCTTGGCAGTGACTGACGCAAACAGTTATGTCAAGTTAAATAACTTGTGGTTGGGTATTATGCTCTCATATGAGACAAGGATACCATCGGAGGCAGAGACCATCGAAAGAACTGCCCTTGTGTTCCGTACTGGTTGAACTCCAGCCAACCACTTAACTGATTTTTGTCTTATAAACTTGCACATGGTTTCTATTGTATCAGGAGAATAAAAATGCCGAACTGGTGTATGAATGATTTGCGTGTGACTGGTGCAGAATCCGAAGTTTTGAAGTTCATCGAAGACAATAAAACCAATGGTGAGTTTTGTTTCAAGACTCTTTCCCCTGAACCTGAATATGACGACGATAATGAATGGTACGATTGGCGTATCTCAAACTGGGGAGTGAAGTGGGACGTTGATGGAAATGTTGATGTTCAAAAACTTGATGATGGTTCATATCGACTTTATTTTACTACCGCTTGGGATGCTCCTATTTATTGGTTTAGAGATGTAGTTGGTATGTATCCTGACTTGAAGTTTGAACTTGCATCTGGCGAACCCGGCATGAACTGGCACTATGTGTGGCAGGCTCAAGGTGGCAGGTCTATGCTTGAATCCAGAGGTTCTTTTGAAGATTATGCTTCATTCTGGGGTATGCAGGAAATGGTAGATGCAGAATAAAAAGGATATATTGAATGACAGATGAACAAACATCTTTTGATTTTGACCATGAAGCACAACTAATATTTGATTATGAGTCGGGATATTGCGAGGTAAATTATGACAGTAGTACAATTGATTCAGAAGTTGGAATCTCTTCAGCAGAAACTGGGCGATGTGGAAGTGAAAGTTGTGATTGAAAGCGAACGTTATAATACCGAAGTTTATGCAGAATGGGTAGACGAATTGCATTATGATGATGGTTCTGTATTGGTAGGTATTACTGGCGAAGGTTTGGGTTAAAGTATAATACTTTAACCCTTTGTAAATTTTGGGGGCTCCCCCTTTATCTTAAAAATAAAATATTTTATTCTATAATAATAGGAGATTTAAAATGGGACTTGATAACTTTTGGAAGAAGAGCAAAGACGAAGCCGGAGTCATCGAAGGCGAGTTCAACATTTGCGGTGGTATGTTTTCTGGCTCTGGTAACGATTCCTTCCGAGGCAAAGTGTATGCCCAATTTGTAGAAGATGTCACCGAAGTTTCATTGTACGGTGACCCTGACACCTATGAAGTGCCAAACGAAACTGTCAAGAAGATGGCAGATGATTTGGAAGCCACTGAGTGGCGTGATTCTTACATTGAGAACTATGGCATTGAAGAGCAAGAGTTCAAAGATTTGGTCAGGATGTTCAGGCTCCATGCAGATGCTGGTCATTACCTATTTGCATGGTTTTAACCCTTTGTAGGTTTTGGGCCACCCCGCTTTTTCTTAAAAACCATGCACAATATTCTATAGTATCATAGGAGATTGAAAAATGGCTTATTACGATGATGACTACGACTTCGACGACGACCCATTCGACGCAGGTGATGGCACTCGCTTTGCCCGCAGTGGCTCTGCCCTTCGAGCGGCTACCAAGAGCAATCCTAGGAACCTCCCTTGTGGAACCTGTGGTCGCCCGAATATGCTGACTCCTGCCGATAAGCATCGCGGGTATCAGTGCGATATCTGCGCCCGTCAAGCGGAGCAGGGTTGGTAACTACAAAGTTAACCCTTTGTAGGTTTTGGCCCCTACCCTTAAACCTCTTAAAAACTTGATACCATATTCTATTGTAATATGAACATCAAAGATGAACTCAACAAATTGACGAATACTCAATATCTAGAATTTGCAAAAATCCGTGAATGTGCCCGACGATATCGTTCTGGTCAAGATACTTCTCTAGATTATTCCATTGTTGAATATCATTTAAATAAAGGTTGTAAACTGCTTCAATATTCAAAAGAAGAAGAAGAATTTTATATCCTTGATTATGTTAAGAATAATTTCTAGATTGGTTTTTTAATGGATTGTATCATCGTTGATTTGGACGGCACTCTATCAGATTGTTCTCATAGACTTCATCTTATTTCTCAAGATAAAAAACAATGGAATCCTTTTTTTGAAGGTTGTATTGATGATAATCTGATAGAGCCCTTGAATGAGATTTTAAATGTATTAAATAAAATTTATAAAGTCGTTATTATTACTGCTCGTCCTGAAAATAATAGAGAACTTACTACCCAATGGCTATTAGAAAATAATATCAAATTTGATGCTCTCTATATGCGAAAAAAGAATGATTATCGCAAATCTCCATTTGTAAAGCAAAGTTTATTGGATGAAGTCAGAAATAAATATAATCCTATCTATGCTTTTGAAGATAGACAGGATTGTGTAGAAATGTTTCAAAATAATAATATTTTCACTTTTAAAGTTGGAAATGAAATTATGGCCTAAAAAGCCCAGGTTCGCCTCGCGGGCACTGACCACACTCTAAGGTAACACAATGCGCCCCTTTTATATTAAAAACTCCCGACCCCAAAATATTACTATGGACTTTATCAATATCAACACCCTCATAGATGAATTATTCCCAAATAATGCTTGGCATAATATTACTTATCAAGAAGCATTCCAAGCCGTTCAGAATTGGTGCGTTGTCAATAATGCATATTATTATGCTGATGATAGTGAAACGTTCTGCATTAATACCGCAAAGCAACTCGCTCAGGATGCCAATAATTCCAAAGTTGTATTTGATTATCTGAGTTGAAAGGATATCGATAGCCGCCCGGGGTAGAGCCCAGAACCTACAAAGGTTTACTTTGCAGATTCTAGAACTCATTCTCCCAGTATCCGAAATCGCTTCCGTCGCCGGGATGTGAACCGAAGTATTGACCATCCGGTGAAAGTTGGTCGAGTGCATCAAATAGAGAATGAATAATCTCTTGTGCATCTTCCAGCACAGAATCGACATATTCCGTACCATAATCATCACCATTGAGTTCGTGGAAATCCACAGCATCTGCCACCAAGTGACGATAATCCGTGACAACCTTTTGCTCAAAATCTTTCAGAGCCTGACCAGCATTCTCAAAGCGAACCTCAATGGTATCCAGAGCGATACTGAGATAGTTAGCCAAGCGAGGCAAGAGGTCAACCGAACGCAGAGTAGCGTTGGAGCAAGCACCAAGAGAATCGATTTCAGAGGACTGGAGGATAAATACTTCATTCATACTACAATAGAATATGGTGACATATTTTTAAGAATAACCGGGGACGCCCCAAAACTTACAAAGGACTAATCCTTTATATCAGGATTAGTTTGAAGTCTGGTTTTACTGAGGATTTCTGCCATTTTGTAGCATTCTACAAGATATTCATGTACACTTCGTGCAATGTAAAGCGGGTGAATCGACGCCCCTAAGTTTTTTACTGGCATTGAAAACATTATTTCTGTTTTGCCATCTGCGAATGACACAATGTCAGCAAACAGGTCAATATCTTTGTAGTCACGATAAATAATATCAATGACGCCAAAATCATTGGTAGCACGATAGATGATTTCTTTTGATTTCTCAAGAATGATGCTCTGAATAAAATCATCAACCGACTCTGTGAAGATTGCTCTAGTTGTTATCATATCACTATAGAATATAATATATTATTTTTAAGATATAAAAGGCTGGTCACGCCCCAAAACCTACAAAGGATTAATCTTTGCAGGTCACTATCCGTTATGTCGAATTATTTCGTTACAGGGGTTCCTGGGAACAGATGATACAAATTCTGATCCATCATATTCACACGGAAAATATACCCGATTTTCTGTCCACAAAGTAAAAGAAGGACCTTTTGCAATTCCATATCCATTATCAAAATTAAGATCCAACCAACCATCGACTTCAGAAATTGACTCAATTACATTATCAAAAGATTCTCCATAAATGGCCATCTCATATTGGATCAATTTTCGCCAAGTGGTCATTCAAAACTCCTTAATAATCATCATCCCAGCGTTCACCAGCATCAGCCTCGTCAAACCAATCGGGGGCGATTGCAGAAACATTTAGAGGTTGGTACGAACTGCCAGCATCGTTGAATACCGCATTAGGATAAGCGACTTTCGCTTGCTCGAGGGTCTCGAACTCATCGAGCCATGTGCGACGAGATTGTCCAGCAAGGACAGAACTCATAGGGTACTCATCGTACTCATAGACGCCATAGACGTCATTACTGTAGGTTGCACCGCATGATGGAAACTCGATTTGGATATTTGCTTTCATATTACAATAGAATATGGTGTCAAGTTTTTAAGAAGAACCGGGGGACGCCCCAGAACCCACAAAGGACTAACCAAGTGGAGGGACTGTAGGGTGAGTGTACTTTTGCACTTTGAAAGTACCACCTGCGTTGACGAGAGTATAGTTGACTTTTGTAGTAGTCCGATAGAATCTTGGACCTTCACAATAGTTGGTGACTTCGACCTGCTCTTCGCGAGTCACAACGTCACGGGAGTAGCCGATTCTCGGCAGGGAGCCATCACGCTCCAAACAGATACGCTTCGCTTCGGCAATGGTCATTTTCTTCATACTACAATAGAATATGGTGACAAGTTTTTAAGAAAGACCGCCCGACAGGCCAGAAGCCACAAAGGTTTAACTTTATGGCATTAAAGGCGACAAGTAGTCATCTTTTCCGCATTTATCGCATTTACCATCATTATCTGTGTCATAACCAAAGCACCATTGACATTTTACGACACTATTACGCACATCATTAACGATTGCAACAACATCTGATTGCATTACACGCAAACCGTTTTCAGTTACACCTTCAATGGGGAAAGTATTAAACTGGTCTGCAAAAAGATGGGTTGTATCAACGTCCAACCATTGACCCTGAACCAAACGGAGTTTTTCAGCAAAAGCCGCATTGTGGAGCATATCCTGCGAATGACGATTTTTGCTATAGCAACGGGCGATGTAGTTAGCACAAGCGTTTGGATGGATTTGGATTTGCATTGCAGTGTTCATAATACTATAGAATATAATATACTATTTTTAAGAAGTTTCGCCCGAAGGGTCAGAATTTACAAAGGCTTAATAAAGCCCATGCTCATTCTCAAGCATTTCATTTGCAAGTTCAACAAGATGCTTCTTGGATTTACTGTAACCACAAAAATCATTGTCGATAAAAAGATTCCAACCGCCACGGGCAGAAGGTCGGATTTCAACTTTGGGAATCATTATTTTTCACCTTTTTCTTGGAGGTATTCAGCAATCTTCTTTTCATAACCATCCAACACGGCTTTGAGAACCTTTACTGGATATTCAGTATTTTCCAGCCCCGTGAGAATCAACTTGAGTCCGACAAGTGTACCATGAGCAGAGGGACCAACTGTATTCCAGTCTGTGACAATCTTATTTTCCATACTACTATAGAATATAGTATATATTTTTTAAGATAAAAGCCCAGGCGGCCCAAAACCTACAAAGTCTTAACTGCTTTGCTAAATTCCTTACAAAGTTCTGGTTTCTTTTCTTCTTCGTCAAAAATTAGATAAGAAAAGAAGGCGAGTGCATAAAGTGCAAATGAAATTCCAAAACACTTGTCTGCCATGTTGAAAGTAATGGATTTTGATGCTTCGGCAACACCAGTGAAAAGCCACTCAATTGTTCCACCAAGAATTCCAACCACGGGAAAAGCAATAAGGAAAACAGTGGCAGTTTTGGAAAGGATTTTATGCCCAATGAATTTCATAACTCCAACACAGACAGCGATTGCAAGAGCAAAGTAACCGAGTCCAATGAGGAGTTCAAGTGAGCGAGCGGTGATTGTATTCATACTATTATAGATTCTTTCATATATTTTTTAAGATAAATCGCCCTAGGGGCCAAAACTTACAAAGGCTTACTTTTTGCCTGAAGATAATCTGCAAGATAATGAAAAGGCATACAAAGCAAACATACTGCTGAACTAATAGCCACAAAACCAACTGGTACAAAAAAGATGATGGCAATAATGTCTTGAATGTTCATGCTATTATAGATTCCAATAAAAATTATTTAAGATAAAACTAACTACGGGAGTGGATTAGCATCAATATGCTTTTTAATCAAAGTCCGTGATTGCCACGGTGCGACACACCACCCGATAACCTGACCGTCACAAAGGACGTTGAAACCACCTGTATTGCATTGTTCGATTGTATAACTCATATCACTATAGAATATAGTAGCAAGTTTTTAAGAAAATTCCGCGACGCCCCAGAATGCACAAAGGCTAATGCCTATTGTGCAACATCAATCACGGCTTCGGCTTCCAAAATCTGATTGAAAAGCGGCTTGAACTTTTCAACAATCTCGTCCTGGTCAGAAAACCAGTCGTAAAACGCTCGCTCAAAAACAAAAGGCTTAACAAGCACATGAGGAGTGTCTCCAAAAGTCCACTTATCAGACTCGTTCAGAAAATCATCAAGCGATATGTCAAGCGAGAAGGCAATGTCCGAAGCGGCTACGATTGATTTGATTGAGTAGAAGTTCATACTACTATAGAATATAGTGCTTAGTTTTTAAGAAGTTGTGCCATATTCCCCAGAACCTACAAAGTCTTAAGAACAATCGTGTACCACGATTGTTTTGACACCCGCCGCAGTGGCGAGTTCCATCGCCTCGTAACGTGAGAAGTGGTACTTCTCATGCTCGTACATTACGGCATCATTGTTTTTTACCCACTCCTGCACAAGGTTGTATGCGGTGTAAAAATCCGCAATGGTTTTTTGTTCCGGCATGAGTTGACGGGAGAGGTCGTAGATGTTGATGAAGGTGAATGAAGAGAATTCCATAGTACTATAGAATCCAATACCAAGTTTTTAAGAAATCCCGGCAACGCGCCAGAATTTACAAAGGACTAATAAAACCTACTGATGAAGCGGGTTGTTTTTAGCATGTTTGTTAATAAACATGCGAGCACCCCAAGGTGTCTGAGACCACCCGACGATTTCATCGTCAAGTATGATGAAGAAGCCAGCACCGATAGTGGATTTTTCAATTGTGTAAGTCATACTACTATAGAATATAGTGATAAGTTTTTAAGAAAAGCCCGGGGATACCCAAAACCTACAAAGGACTAATAATAGTCACCGCCGTAGTAAACATTCAGGAGTTTGTATTTTGTAATTCCCCTCAATAAGACAGGATTTCATTTTTAATTTTAGATGGTAGTTCAATATTTTTAGCGAAATCCATCAAGATTTTTTTTGGTTGCAATAGAGATTTACGTTTTTCTTGGTTTGCTTTCCATTCATAAACCACATACACCCAATCGCCTTCCCATCCACGTTCACGTTTGATGAAATATGTTTCTCCATCACTAGAAGGAAAAACACCATCAGCAAAAATTTCCGTATCCATGGGCTTGAAGAAATCTGTGTTATAAAAAACTTCTCTGCCTGAATTCGTTTTCAGATTATAAATCCAATACTTTGGTTTTTGCATACTATTATAGATTCCAATCAATAAAGTATAAGAAAAATATTTTTGGCCAGATGCCCCAAAACCTACAAAGGACTAATAGTCGTCATAACTATTGTCCATTGCCTCAGCGTAGAAGTCGTAGGCTTCTCCCACTGCATCATCAACAGTGTATCTGCCATTCTCAACATTTAGAAGGTTGGCTTCAAGAATGCTGAGAAACAGGCGTTCTGACTGGTTTACGTCAATGCCGATTTCATCAATGTACTTGGTGATAAGTGGAAAGTTTTGCATATCACTATAGAATATAATATATATTTTTTAAGAATGATCGCCGGACAGCCCAGAATGTACAAAGGGTTATTACTCCCCATACATCCGCGAAGCCGACTGCAGGATGTAACCGAGGTCTTCCTGCGGAGAGCCGTTGAGAACTCCCGGAGCCGCCTGCTTCAAGCGGCTCATTTCACTCTCGGACGGAATCCGCCCGGTCAAAATACCCCGATACAGGAGAACCTTGTTCCACATCGCGACAGCCCATTCGGCTTGCTCGGAGGTGAAGGTGAAGTAGATGTCGTCTTGGAAAATGAGGTCTTGCATACTACTATAGAATATGGTGTAAAGTTTTTAAGAAAAAAGCGGGCGCGGCCCAAAACCTACAAAGGGTTAAGGTGATATCTAACAGCAGTAGATATCACCTTCAGCATCAAAACCGTGGTCAACTTGATGAATCAAGTCAGGAGTCTTCGAGTTTGCGTACTCAAAAGAAATCACCAGAGAATCAAACTTTACATCAGTAAAGTTTTGCATGAATCCCTTGAAAACTTCAAAGAGATGCGAGTTCATCTGCTCCCAAGAGCAAGGCGGGACAGACTTATTGACAGTCTTACTCTTGACCGCACCCAAACCGGGCAACTTCGACTCAACCAGCACGTTTTTGATGATGAATGTTTCCATACTATTATAGAACCATATATGATATTTTTAAGATAAACTTTTTGCGCCCCGATACCCCAAAATCTACAAAGGTTTAATTCTCTGCAGAAATATATTTTTGTTTGATAGGGTCAGTTTCAATCCAATCACAGTAACCACCTTCGGTCACAGTGTAGCGGACAGTGCCATTGATAAACTCATTAACACAACCCGGCTTTAGGAACCGACCTGGCAAGTGATTGCTGATAAACATAACCAAGTCGCAAAGATGTTGCTTGGAGTTTTCATCTGCATTGGCAACAGCACCAACAAGATTATTCTCAAGAACACGAGTCATGAAATCACCAGGGTGAATGCCCTGCTCAAGGAACCGCTCCAAGGACTTGACATGATTCACTGGCAAGAAGCGGTAAATGGTGTGTTCTAGGTTGTAGTTTCCGATAGTATTCATACTACAATAGAATATAGTGAAAAGTTTTTAAGAAGTTTCGCCCGAGGCGCCAAAATTTACAAAGGCTTAAGCCAGCCCCTTAAAAGAGGCTGACTACCATAGATTCTCTACCAAATTTTACAGCCCACTTTTGTGCTGTGGCAAAATCAAAAGATTCCAACCCATTTTGTCTGTACCAATATGCATTATTAGACCTGCACCATTCTCGCACAGCCTTTTCCATCTCAAATTCATAGAAAGACCACCACTCATTGTTCGGATAGAGTTGCGAAAGAAGTTCTAAAGCATTGATGATTTTCATACTACCATAGAATATGGTTACAAGTTTTTAAGCAGAAAGGTTAGCGCCCAGGACTTACAAAGGTTTAAGTAAGCCCCTTATTTCTAAATATAATTATCATACGACCCGATAGTTTCACCATTTTTAATATAAAAATAATCAAACTTGATACCAACACAGTCATATTTCTGAATAAACTTATTCTTAAGAGTCTTATTAATATAACTATTCAAATATTTTTCATCTTCAAATTCATTGGTATCAGTAAATTCACTCAGATGATAAATACCTTCAATACCTTGTTCTGGCTCTTGATTAAATTCTACAAAAGAAAAATAACCATCAGAATATTCAAGGTCAGCATAAACACTAACAAGAGTCAAATTATCGGTAAGTGTAATCATAATTATTTTCCAGAAGCCTTTTCAAAGATATCCAGCCAGAAAAACGATATAAACATAACAGGAACCAAACAAATACAAAACAGAAGAATTTCCATCAGACTGAGACTAACAATTTCCATATTACTATAGAACTCCAAATTCAGTTTTTAAGAACTTACTTCCACTTTGGACCCATAAAGTCACGACCCATCAAACGAGCCCTATCTTCAGGGTCAAGATGGTCATCCCAATCACCATCATCGTCATTGTTACGATTGGTATTGTAATTGTAGTCCGAAGACTTAAGAGCAGAGTTGCGAGGAACATAATTGGTATATCGCTTACCAGAGAATCTAGAAAATTTCATACTACTATAGAATATGGTTGCAAGTTTTTAAGAAAAATCAGGGGAGGAGCCAAAACTTACAAAGGCTTATACCTTTGCAAGTTGACTTTTGAGATTGTCATTGTAGAGAAACTCCCAGTCAATCTCATCAGCAACCACATGGATAAACTGATTGACAAACTTGTGATTAGAATGATTGAGTAGAAACTCAAGGCATTCTGTCTTTACATCTAGCACTGTCATCTCAGGATAATCAGCACGAAGTTGGTTGATTGACTCACCGAGGCAGACGCTGGCAACCCAAGTGGCGCGATTCTTGTAACCGGGATATTCATTCATAATACTATAGAACTTTCTCTTTACTTTTTAAGAAACTAGTTGATACGTTGAGTATGGCAAACCATGACATTGCCATAAATAGGCTGGTTTGCAAGCATTGAAGCGGTAAAGTTCAAAACAGGGTCTGCACAAAGCAATCCTTCTTCATCACAAACAAGGATAAGATTCTTATTGGATGGTACAGATACAATCTCAAAATAATCAATACCAAGAGTCTTCTTTACAGTTGACATATCAAAAAAATCTTTGGTATCAATCTTCTTTTCAGCAGACAAAGTGATTTCACGACCATCGGACATCAAACAATGTCCAAAAGGAGCGTTCTGGCTGATATCTTTGAGAATCTTTACAAGAGTGTTCATACTACTATAGAATAAGGTAACAAGTTTTTAAGATAAAACCGGGGAGGGGCCAGGATTTACAAAGGATTATTTTATATTGCCCTTGATAAATTTGGCATATTTAGCCGTTTTAGAATTATATAATAAATCTTGTTTAATTTTTTCAGCATTATTGTTGTAATAAGGTATTTCTACTTGTTTCCGATACAATTCTCTAAGTAAATTCCATAATTTAAAAGGGATATATTTTGGCCTCATATCATCATGATAAAAATTACAACGGAGAACTTTATTCAGAATTTTCCAGATTTTTTCAGTCATGGTATTGAAAATAAATAATTCCTTTTAATATCTGGCGCCCAGTAAATTAATTACTGGGCATTTGTTCAGATAAAACCTCTTAAAGGTAAAAACCTCTAAGAGGCAAAGGTGAAACCTCACGGGAAGATTAAATCACCTTTAATGTCATACCAGAAGTCGGTAATGGTTAGCGCTATCCCCTTGATTGAGCCGTGCAAGTCCGATAACAACCAATTTCTACCGTATCCCTTTCGGGACCGCCTTGGACGCTTCGAGGTAGATCGTTCCCGCTAAGGAAGTACATCTCGTCGCTTCAACATTACAATAGAATATAGTGACAAGTTTTTAAGAAATTCAACCCCATGCCCCAAAACCTACAAAGGGCTATGCCTGCCTAATGTCGGCAGGCATGATTGTAATCAATTACATCAAGATGGAATGGCTGTGCGTCATAGTCGGTGTCTTGGCGGGCGAAAGCGGCGGTGAGGGCAGAAATGTCAACATGGTCATCAAAAATATCTAGCATACTCTTATAGAAATTCTTCCTTGGTTTTTAAGAACTAATCATCACAGCGATTGCGGTGCTTGGCGTGTCGCTGATATTCACGCCCCGACTTATATGTTGTCGGACGAGACCACGGACGCTCGGAAGCGGGGATGATAGAAGGGTTGTTTTTGCGCGCCTTCTCAATGTCGCGCTTCGTGATGGTCATTGATTTCATACTACAATAGAATATGGTAGCAAGTTTTTAAGAAAAACCGGGGGTAAGCCAAAACCTACAAAGGATTATCCAATGTAGGCTAGCATTTCACTTGTGGTGCGAAGCAAATGAACATCATTCACATAAACATCATATACATTTGTGAAAAAATAATGGTTTTTAAAATCAAACCAAACAAATTTCTTGATTACATATTTGTTATTCATAATTTTTACCCCGCAACAAGGATGGTCTTAGGCTACCTAATTCCACAAAGGGAGATTGAAGGATTATTTACGCTTCATCAACCATCCTACATTACTATAGAATATAGTAACAAGTTTTTAAGAAATTCAACCTGACGCGCCACAACTTACAAAGGCTTAGTGAAAGAGCCTACCCTTTGCAAAGTCGCGAGCGGCTTTGATTTTTGGGAACCATGCAAGCCAAGTGCCATCGAGAGCGACGTTGTATCCACCATGGGACGCTTTATTTATTGTAATCATATTATTATAGAATCCTTTATTCAGTTTTTAAGATAAACCACTAAAAGTTTACTTTACGTTTTGTACCATCAGGATAAACCAGCACACAAGGCGGATTTTTCATGATTTTTTGCAAGTCACGCTTGTACAAAGCCCAGCCTCTGAACTCACCATTGACAAACCAGTCATAACCACCACGTTTGGCATTGGGATAAATACCATTTTTCTTGATTTCCATATTATTATAGAATCCTCATGCCTAATTTTAAGCCAGACTACTTGGACTTGCCAAAAATCAATCCGAAAACGATGGTTACAACGGCGAGAGTGTCACAAATTACAATGATTTCCATACTACTATAGAACCTTGATACATATTTTTAAGAAAAACCGGGGTGGGCCAGAACTTACAAAGGGTTACTTTGCAAGTTGACACTACAGGGTAAAATCCAAACCGTTAACCGTTCGCCAAATTGGCTGGGAACGATGAGCAAATAGCAAGCGGTGAGGCTTGAGCGTCAGAACCCAGCAGTTGAAACGGGTTTGGAGAACGAACTGGCGACCATTGTTGATTGTGCGATTGCTGAACTTCATACTACAATAGAATCCTGTATGCATATTTTAAGAACGAACCGGGGCGCCCAGAATCTACAAAGGTCTACCGAACATATGGTGAACATATTCCATGTATGCACCAATCCAGCAGATGGTAATTACTATTACAAAAGCAATAATGAGTTCATCGCTGTATTTTTTAATCATGTTAATCATACTACTATAGAATCTAGAATGCAATATTTAAGAGTGTATTCTACAGCTTTAGATCTTTGATGTGTAAAGTGTAATATGCAAAACTGCAATATCAATATCTCAAATATCAATATCTCAAATATCAAAATATCAAATATGTAATATCACATATCAGCATATCACATATACAAATATCATATATTCAAAAGACAGGAACAGGGGGGGGTGGGTTTTAAATTGGGTTCCCATCTGGATCCGCACCCCCGGTCAAAATTTGTGACTCCCATCGGTCGCGATATTTGTAATTTTTATATATAGGGGGGGGAGGGTAAATTTTTAGGTACCATATTTGATTTTGTAGTACCTTTAATAAAACCATACACTGCCATAGGCAAAATTTTCACCAACATTAGCCCAAAATCCCGCCCAACATTCGCCCAAGCATTTTGCCCGTAAGATATAGTATAGGGGGGGGGTGGTTAAAAATATTTGTTTCCTATTTCAAAATATCAATTCAAAAAAAAATTTATATACATTTTTAAATTTTGATAGGTAGTTAAATATAAATTTTGAAAAAATATTATTCAAAAACCTTTAATACTATAATAATAATATGTCATCAGGTTTTATAGTTTTCAAGAATGAGTTTATTGATTATGTGTTGTCTTTGAGTATTATTGAAGATATGGAAATAAGTTTTGGAAATACAGAATATGATTATTCAATTAAGTTAGTTGATAAAAAATATTCACTTGAAATATTTGATGTCGCGTTGGATTATTACGGTATGCCATATCGCAACACTATTTCAAGTGAATTAATTGATATATCTTATTTATTTAATTAGTTGCCTATGCCAGGGCTGGGAGGTCTCATTCCCTTTTCTTTTTTTGGTCCGCTTGCACTTTCCCATGCTTCATAATGTCTTACATCACCTAGCCCTGGTGTCTTTGGTTTATTTTTATGAAGCATTTGATTTGCAATAGGTCTTTGGAGTGAAGATTTAGCGACATCTAAAGATCTCAAATATGTTGCCATAAATTCATATTTATTATATTTTTCTTTTTCGGTTTTTACAAAGCTATCAAATCTATCTCTGAATTGTAATTTGTTTTCAAATTTAGTTGAAATTTGATTACTAAATCTTTGTAATTCATCAGGAGAGTTAGGTGGTAGAATATCTTGATAAGCCGTAATTATATTGCCAATAGCAGCTCCTGAATTTTTTTCAAAATCATTATATTTAAATATTTTTGCATTTGTATTAAAATTAATTAATTCAGAATATGAATTTATAATATTTTTCATAAGAGGAGATTTCATAGAGCCAGTGTCGATGCCGGTAAATTGTTCGAATTTGTTCGGTTGTGGTTCTGTATCTTTTTTATTGCCTTTGTCTTGAAACCAATCTATAATTTCTTTTCTATATTTATCAAGTGTATATCCTGTGCCTAAAAGTCCGACAGGTCCCAACATGTTTTTTTGTGACACTCTTGTCATAACATCTGTAACAGTATCAGCTTCTTTATATAAGCCTTTAGCATCAAGTTCATTAGCAATTTCATTTAAATTATTTAAAATATTTTTATCCATATCTATCTTCCTTTATTTAATCGACCCTTGCCATACATTTTCTGCATGTCCTTGGATAGCTGTAATCATATTATTAATCCATGTGGATTTGACATTATTTCTTGATTCATCTGAGTCGTATGAACAAGGACTAATGTGTACTTGTGGATATTTTTTTAATTTATCAGTAATTTTTCTTCCTGGTTCTACTGAATATCCCAAAATTTTGCCCGATTTAATGGCATTTACAATAGCATCATTATCAACAATTATATCAGTAGCTAAATTTATTAAAATTGCTTCATTGCATCAATTTAATAATTTAGAATCTATCATGCCAACATTAGATGTATTGGATTTATTATTTTGAATTGCTGGTGCATGTATAGAAATTACATTTGATTTTTTAAATAATTCATTCAATGGTGTAATTTCAGCTTCGATATTCTTATCAACATCATATACCAGGACATTCATACCAATTCCACGAAGCATATTGGCTAC
>JACCDU010132719.1_pt1 | contig 17622 bp, 26 predicted proteins | sample 7446081 | NCBI WGS metagenome assembly JACCDU01 (sample SAMN15323447, study PRJNA562643) | freshwater metagenome | isolation source: river surface water | place: USA:Blue River Watershed | collected 2017-08-17
GCTACCAGGAGTGGTAGTTCAGTTGGTTAGAATACCGGCCTGTCACGCCGGGGGTCGCGGGTTCGAGCCCCGTCCACTCCGCCAAACAAAAAGCCTAAGTAGTTGATCTACTTAGGCTTTTTTCTTTTGTGCTCTAAAAAAGATACACTCAAAGATACACTTTTTGTTTGGAGTTTTGCTTAAAAAAATAGGCAAAATCTTCTAGATTAGCACGTCCAAAAGCTGAGGACAAGTACTTCAAACATGACTTTTGAAGCTGCTTAAGAGCTAAAAGCGCAAAACACGCTCAGAGACGTTTTTCAGATTTGTAGCTGTCTATGTACTCGTGGGATAAATTGGGAGTCTTCTCGCTCGTCTGTGGGGGCTAGATTTGGATGTTCACTTGTCTCGCATCTGCTGAATCTTCTGCTGTTGCTCAAGTTCAAGATTCGCTCGTTTCTGTCTTAGCTTGTAGCGTTCAACAGCTTTGTGAACGTCTTGATTCGTGAAGTGTGGTCTGTTCTTGATGCGTGTGATTTTGTTCGTCAAGTAGCGAACCATCTTTTCGTGCTTTAAGTCGTAGGGGACAGCTTTGATAGTCTGTTGCTCATCTAGCTTGATGTGACTGACTGAGATAACGTTCTTTTCCCCATACTGCTTCTCAAGCATCAGTCGTGCTTGTGACGCAGATTCAGCGTCAATCATTGTTCTAGCTTGCGTGCTTTTGACTCTGACAGTAGCTATGAACTTATTGAGTGGACTTGTGACTTCATTGATTCGCATGAAGTATTTATTAAAATCAGCATCAGTTGTTTTTGATGGAGCGATATGAAAGTAATTAAGTATTTGTTGGCTGTTTTAATGACTCTTGTTGTTTATGGATGTGGAACAACAAGGGAAAGTGTTATGGATTCATGGGTTGGCTCATCAATTGATGAGCTAACAGAAAAGTGGGGAGCGCCAAGTAAATCATTTGCTAGAAAAGATGGTGGATATACGTACACATGGATTGAATTTAATGGTCAATCACAGTGTTCCCAAACGTTTATTACAGACATAAATGGAAAAATTCAAAGTTGGTCATACAATGGATGCTCGGCACGTGTACGCACGTACTAATCCTTAAATCTATTTAATTCTTATGGCACGTACAGCAAATACACAAGCACAAATCGCAAAACTGAAGAAGCAGCTTGAAGCTCTTCAAAAGAAAGAAAGTGCTGTCAAATCTAAGAAGCAAGACAAAGCACTTGCTCAAATCGTGAAACTCGCAAAAGAGAACGCTATTTCAGCAAAGGATATTGAAGCTGCGATGGGTTCTTCAAAGGCGAAGAAAGCTACGAAGGCAAAGACTACAGCTAAGAAGTCAAATCTGAAGGGTAAGTCAGTTGCTCCCAAGTATCAGAACCCAACTAACCACGCTGAAACATGGACAGGTCGTGGCATCGCGCCTAAGTGGATTCAAGCACTGAAGGCAGAAGGCAAACTAGATTCAGCACTGATTCAGCAAGCTCAGCAGCACACAGAACAAGCAGCGCATTAAGTTCAGATTGTTCCAAATTGAACAAAGCCCATGACAGAGATGTTGTGGGCTTTTATTTTTGTATGATGGTTGTCATCTTGAGTTGAAAGAAGTAGAACCATGCGCTATCTATATCTTGCGATTGCTGCAGTTTTTCTAGTTGCTTGTGCAACGAGTGGCACTCAAATGCAAGCTGAATGTGAAGAAAAATACAAAGATTTCACAGAAATCTATCAATGTACGTACGACTCAATAGTTGCTAAAAATCCAAAGATTCTTAAAGATCCAATGGCAAAGCTCTACATGCTGAGAGATGAGCAACTTGCATTGGCTGTGACAAGGCAGCAAATGAGCAGTCTTGATGCAAAAGTTGAGTGGCAAAAGCAATTTCTTGAAATGAAGCGTATGAAAGAACAAGAGGTTGGCTTGGCACTTCAAGCTATTTCAGCAATGCCTCAACCACAACCTCAGACTGTTCAGCCACAAATTAACATGCCTAGAGTTGGACCATCTGCGATTTGCACAAGCAACAAAATTGGTGCATCTGTCTACACAACTTGCCAATAACGTGAAAAACTCAATTACATCGTGGCTTTCAAACTTCAAGCCAATCAAACAACGCTATCAACTACTTCTATTTGTAGTTGCATGGCTGATTTGCAATGAAGTACTGTCACGAGTCTTGTTTCACAATTTAGAGCATGATATTTATCCAATGGACAGTGACTCAATTGGGATTCCAATGATGGAGAACTTGTTCTTGGGATTCCTTGTTGGATTCTTTTGTGTCTTGGGTATCGTGATTCCTAAGACAAAGATTTTGGGCTTTGTATCTATTGCTTTTATTGGACTTGGCACGCTAATGACTTTGCAAGGCGTTGCGTATTGGATGATCCCAAATCACTACATCGCATCAATTGGGCATCTAGTTCCATTCACTGTTTGCTCATACATGCTCTTAAGCGCATGGGTCAAAAGGAGGCATCAACTTACAACGCATCTGAATAGTGTTGAAGAACATGCAGCGAGATAGAACATTACGAACAATGCAAATTGCAATGAGTTGCATAAGCAACATTGCTGCGTATAGAGCTAATTGGGTAAAAAATAATGGCGTTGCTGAGTTGGTAGTTGACAGAGACTTTTGGGTGCGATTGAATGGGAATTTCTTGGATGTGGCAGTGTTGGAGTGGTGCAAATTATTTGCTGATAACAATGGGAAGCATCATTGGTCTTGTACCTTCAAGAAGGAATGGAATAAGCAGCTATTTGCAAAAATGGAAATGAGTCAATCTAAGTTCAAAAAAGAACTTAAATTAGTGAGTGTTTACAGAAACAAATTTGTAGCTCACTTAGATGATCCAATAGCAATGAATTACCCATACACAGAATTCATGCTTACAAGTGTGTCGTACTTACATGATTGCCTAAAAACACACTCAACAACAAAAGGATTTTTTGTTGGCTACTACGACTCTGCGAAAACGCTGTACGAGAGAAGGTTAGAGGCTGCGTGTGATGAAGTGAGGTTTGCAGTAGCGACTGAAGATGAGTTCATTGCTCAGAGAGCAAGGTTTCAACAGTGAGGAATAAATGATAGATTTTGAGTCAAATGTCAGAGCAGCACATAACCAATCAATGCATAAGAAATTGCGACTGCTCGTCGTTCTCGTAATTGCAATGGCAGTTGGCTATTGGTTAGGAGGTCAAGATACTGCACTCAGATTTCTTGAGTTGTTCATTGGCTTTCAGCTAATCAGTGCAATGCAAGAAATCCATTATTTAACCTTGCGAATTGACCAACTAGAAACAAAGTTGGATGAGGCTGTGAAGCAGCTTGGTTCGTCGTGAATCCAATCTACTTAGCATCACTCTCGCTAGTACTTGGCTTTGCTCTAGGCTACAGCGTACACAGAGTCTATTCATCACAGAATCGTGGTGAGTTGCTTGTTAGAAGAACGTTGCAGAAGAACTTTCGTTCGCCCAACTATCACTTACTGAATCACATCACGCTTAAGCATGGCGACAGCACGACACAGATAGACCACATCTTGATTTCTTGCTTTGGCGTGTTCGTCATTGAGACAAAGAACTACAAGGGATGGATATTTGCGAATCCCAAGCATGAGACTTGGACACAAGTCTTGTTCAAAGCAAAATTCAAGTTTCAGAACCCAATCCATCAGAATCATCGTCATGTTCTCGCAGTCAGAGAACTCTTAGACTTCTTACCTCAAGATGCAATCAAGTCAGTTGTTGTGTTCAGTGGTGATGCAGAGTTCAAAACAGACATGCCAAGTAACGTCTTCACTTTGCCCATGCTGATTGATTACTTGAATAGCTGTACTGAAGAACTTTTGTCATTGAACAGAGTTCAGTTCTCAGTGGGTCGTATTGAGACTGCTCGTATGGAAATCAGTGGCAAAACTGATGTTGAGCATGTGAAAGCACTTCAGGAGCGATTTGGAAATAAAGAGCTTTACTAACTCTAGTGAGTCAAAGGCTTGAAGGCTTTTTTGATGTAAAGCAGTTTGTTAATTAATAGCAGTAATGTGACGAGTAGACTGTTTGAAGTTTTCAACAATTTCAGCAACGATTTTCTGAATTTCATTTTTGAAATAACTGCCTTCTTCGTCATTACGCAAATCTCGTTTGAAGTTGTTAAGGTTTGCAACAAGATTCATGTAGTCATTATCAAAGATTTCGTTAATCAAGCCCAAGCGCAATGCGCCCTCGTGATGAGCATCAATCAGATTGAGACTAAGAAGTTCATTAACCAATTGATTAATTTTGCGCTCTTTCAAAGTCGCTTTGATGGGTTCTGCTACTGACTGATAGCACCATACAACAACATAAGCGACAACAAAAAAACCAACTGCATAAAGCGCAACTTGAAGTGCAATCGTTCCTAAGTCAGCACGATGAGTCCAAGCAGCCATGCCAAGAAATACGCCAACTGCAATTTTCCAAATTAAGTCATTACCCATAGCAACTTTCTATAGCCACAAAAAAAGTCACTAACAAGTGACTCTTCTTGTTTTGATGATGACAAGTTTACTTCTTGAATCGTGCTTTCACAAGTTCGCTTGTTGCTTCAATGGATGCGTCAAGTTCACCCCCTAGAACTGCTTCATTGAGCTTCGTAAGCACTGTGATGAGTTCGTCTGCGTTTGCGACTTCTACTGAGTTCTTGTCGCCCTTAGCACTGAGCGCAACTACCTTGTTGCCATAGCGTACTTGAACACAGACTTTGTTGTTCGCAACGAACCACCACTCTTTTGGCTTTTTGTTGACTTCTACAGTCTGCAAGATTCCGTTCTCATCTCTGACATTGCGTTGACGCTTCACTGAGAACGTTTCGTTGTTCTTGAACGCATGAGCCATCTGAATCTGTTCTTGTAGTTTCTGACTGACTCGTTGGCGACGAAATTGAATTGGGTCGTTGATGTTTTGACGCTTAGCTGCAACCAACTTCAAAGACGAAAGAATCTGACTCATTTGAAAACTCCTTATGTGTGAATGAGAAGTTTCAGTTTGCTACCTACATCCATAAATTCCTATCCTCAGTGCTTGGTTTCATCTCTGAATCCATTGGTTATGGCTAGAAATTGGATGGAATCAGTCTGTGTTGTTCTAAATGGAACAAAAAAAACGAGTGAAAAAAAAGAAGAAGGAGCTGAGCAAGCAAGTAATTCAGATGGGATCACATGGGCTTCAGTTCTCTTTGACACATCTCTTTCTATAAGCATGTGACTTTTTCACAGTTTTCAGTCAAACAGCTATGTAACTTTTTTTATTGAGTGTGTTTTCTAGATAAATAGATATGTGACTTTTAAGGAGAAAACATGATTCAGTTACAACTCAACCCCATCGTCTTACAGACGTTACAACAACACTTCCCCAAGCCTAAAAACTCAGCTTCACGACAGCTAGATAAATATCTGAAGTTGTTAGCGAAGCAGCTTGAGACTTCAATCATGCATGGACGCAATGCGTGGATGCAATCAAAGAACTTGTTCACTGTCTCTGTCTATAAGCAGAGGCAGCGAGGAGGGCAGATTGGGAAGAAGAAGCTGCGTCTTCAGAATTGGTTAGAGCAGAACAATCTTGATTTGTTCAAGGTCAGCGTACTTGGCTCAAACATGAGCAAGCAGCTTAGTGTCGTGCAGCTCACAGACCTTGTGACACTCGTTCAAACACATACGCACTTCCCAACAATACAAGACTTAGAAACAGACGAATTGAGAAAACTACTAGAACATCAAGCACTCACGAACAAAGAACTCTTTGACAAGCTCTATCCCAACGCTGAGAGCTTGTCAGCACAAGAGCTTGAAGAGACTTATGACTATGTTGACATAGACATAAAGTCACTCAGAAACTACATCGCTTGGCTAAAGAACGATGCCAAATTGCTTGATGAGAAGAAGAAAGAGCAGTTCTTGCTTCAAGCAGACACGATTCTGAGAGTGGCGCAGCACACAGAGGGCTTCTACATTCAAAAGAAGAAAGCTAGCTTGTTTGGGCGCAACTACTACAGTGGCATCAGCGTACAGAACGTCAATAAAGAACTACGCAGAGCAATGCTTGGGCATTGTTGGGAGTACGACATTAGAAGTGCAGTCTTCGCTTGGAAGATGGGATTTGCTCGTAACTTGTACGCAACATTGGGTGCAACAGAGTCATTCAAGAAAACGTTTCAAGAAACACTCTTGTACTTGGAAGACAAGAAAGAGTTCATGGCAGCAGTGCGTCATTACACTTTTAATGACGAGTCAAATCTTTCACGTGAACTTCAAGACAAAGTCATCAAGCAAGCTGTCACTGCTATCTCGTTTGGTGCAAGGCGTGGAACGCATGGATGGACAACGAATGGGACTGATTGGAAAAATCCCTCGCTTGTTGAAATCTTCAAGAACAAAGAAGAGCGTGAACGCTTCTTGAACTCAATCATCATCAAGAGGTTCTTAACTGAGCAGAATCTACTAGACAAGTACATCTTCAACTTGTGTCAAGAAAATCAATGTGATTTCTTGAAGTTAGAAGAAGTTAGAACTCGCTGTGGTTCACTGTCACGTGCAAAAGTCATTGCCTATCTCTATCAGCACTTTGAGACACTAGTGATGGATGTGGCAGCTAAAGAGATTGAGAAGCGTGGAAGAAAGGTTCTTGCACGAATTCACGATGCCATCATCATTGACAAAAAGCTAGGCTTAGACAACAAGATGGAAATAGAAGAGGCGATGAAAGCTGCTAGTGGGAACGAGTATTGGCATCTAGTCGCAAAAGAGCTTGAGCCCTACGAGCGCCCATACTCACTAGACAAAGAAGAGATTGAATTTCACAGAGAGCGCATCAGAAAAGAAGAGGCACACGCAAAGTCTATGGCTGAGCGTGGACTGCTGACTCGTGTACTTGATCGTCATTTTGAAAAAAGAGCAAACTGTGTTTGAGGGGCATTTGGATGAGCAACTTATGTGAGCGAGTAAAAACGTGATAACACGTTTTAAGAAGTGATTCTTACAATAAAAAAGCGCACTAAGTGCGCTTTTAAGAAGTTGCAAATTCAAAATTGAGGTTTTTTATTATTATATTCATTTATTTTTTGCTGCTTAGCTTCTCTTGCATCATCAATTTTTTTCTGATCATCAGCTAGCTTATTAAGAATTTCATTCAAGACTCTAAGGTGTTCATCTTCACTAAGCGTTACGCAGTTTTTGGGAGTTTCTTCAAATGGAAGACCTTGAGTTTTAGCAGTCAAAACTGCTGTTTTTCTATCTAAGCGCCAATATGTATTGCGAACTTCGTTATTTGTGGTGAATTGATAAGCCTCAGCAGTTTTGGTTGGATTAAATGCTTTTTTGTCGTATTGACTTACCATTCTCATGTAAATTGAGTCTTCGCTAGCGACGCCAATTACATAATCAAATGCTCCATAGTTTTCATAAGTACACTTGACAGCGAAATCAGAGCTAATTACCTTTTCAGGAGTGATTTGTTGCGCTTGTTGAACTTGTTGAGGTTTAGTGATATTCGCTTCATTACTTTTTGAACTTTCATTTCCACATCCAGAAATTACAGTCAAGGAAGATAAAAGAATGATTGATAAATAGTTTGATTGTTTCATTTTTTGCAATTGAAAAGATTGTCTCAATATCTTATCAGAAGTATTCAAATTTTGTAATAGATTTTTGAAGCCCTATGAAATCACAAGCCCAATCAAGACCTACATCGCACGTGTGAAGCTGAAGAATGGCGCAACTGTTACAGCAACAGAGCGTACAGAGTCACTTAGCTACGCACGACAAATTTTTCAGCACAAGTATGGCGATAGGAATGTGTTCAACGTGTCAGAGTTGAACGAGCGTGTGAACGAGATAGAAGAGGGGACAAAGACGCTCTCATCACAAGAACTTCAAGTGAAGTCACTTGCTGACAAGGCTAAGAGCTACAACCAACAAGCCAAAATGCTAAAGCTCAGACAGAAGTTAGCAAAAGACCAACAAGCACTTCAGAAGGCGTCAGTGAAAAAGAGTGAAAGCCCTTATGTTAGTTGAATATATAATGCGTAATACGTATATAGGGAGCGTATTTTGAAGTTAGTCGCAAAATTCATTTTTTTGTCCTTAGTTTGTGGATTGCTAAATCATGCATACGCAAATGCTTCAGCAAAAGGAATTCATCACCCTCCTAATAATATAGAGTGGTCTTTCTTCGACTATAGGCAAGGAGGGTTTGACTCAAAAATTATTACCTTGCTTGTAAAGAAAACTTTAGATGGAAAAGCAGCTATCTCATTACATGATGAGGATTTTTCAATTGCGATCTATGACTCAGAGCCTAAATGCAATAAACTTAGAGGGATAGAGAATGTGATACAGAATAAATGTAGTTTAAGGATTAAGGTTGATGGTGAAATTATTAATCTAGGAACAAAAGATAATTGGTTCGCTGTACACTCATCTGTTGGAGTTGGGGTTGGGTTTTTGTATTACTCAGTAAATAAACTTGACAGTAAAGCCTCTGCGAAATTCCTATTAAAAGCGAGTAATTTAGAGTTTGAGATTTATGATGGAGATAACTTTTATGTCTACCAATTTCATAAAAATAACTTATTTAAATAATATTTAAAACGAGCTTCGTCTTTTCTAGATTATCATCTTAGTACTCGCTAGTCAGCATGATGACCCAATGCTCACCATCAAACTGACAGTACAGCTTGATTTCACTTAATGGGAAGTCTGTGTACTCAATCTTTTGACGAGCGTACACATTGTCATTCCCATCGTCAATTACAAGTTCAGCACTTGAGTCTTTGACTGTGAGATGAGCTACACAGAAGTAGTCACTAAAGTACTTGGGTAGATGTGACGAAATCGCATCCATCAACCAAAAAGACTTTGCTTGTTCAGCAAGATACTTCGTTCCATCAGTCAACAAGTGACGCTGAGTGATGCGATAGTACTTTTCAGTTCCAATGAATTGACTAAGTTCAGTTTGAAGGTTTTGCGTTGAGTTCATGCACTCAACTTTGAACCCATCTCTAAACGATTCCTAGTCCAACTTAGTCATGCCGTTGTATGAGGTAGACAAGTCACTAGCTAATGAACAAAACTAATTAGCTTTGATTTTCTACAAATGAAGTATTGGCAAGCATCAACAGTCGCAAATCGTCATTCTGCTTAATGGTTGTTCTGATGTTCACGCTAATTTCACAAAGCATGTTCCCAATTCGCACTAGTAAAACTGAAATCGCAATCAGTGCCAATGTAGTGAAGTGAAGTCCATTTGTGAACAAAGCAACAACTGACACAACAGCGCAAAGACTCCACCAAATCACAGCCCATTTGAGCAAATCCTTGCCATCGTTGATAGAGTCAACTTGTCTCTTTGCAGCTTCGTCATCAATCTGTTTACGTGTGATTTTCATTTGAGTACTCGCATCAAGGTTTGATAAGCAAATTCTAGTGTGTGGTTAGGAATGGCGAAATCGTGTTGCTGTCTATTTCAGCAAACACAACTAGGACTTGTTACAAGACGCCACACACGCACCAATTCACTCGTATACGGACCATATACGGCAGAACTGTGAGGTCGTCTCTAGCTTGGATTAAACGAGTCTCATACAAAAGGTGAAACTTTATGTCTGCCTTTAGTTGTTCCATTTTGAATAACACCTCTGTTTGTCTCATCGTTCACAAATTCAGACCTGTTAAATCCAACTACAAGCGATTTTCTTGGGCTAGACATGTCAGAGAGACAGTTCAGAACTCATGCTCTTAAATCCACGATTCGCAATAAAATATATGGTATCTATACAAGTCATTGGTTATGAGCTAACCATTTGATTTCATTGAGGAAAAATTTTGGCAGCAAAAGGCTTGTCCTTTTTTACCAAAGGTAAGAGACTAATTCTTCAACTATTCATTGGTTTTGAAGGAATTAGAAAATGTCTCAAGCAAAAGTGCTTTCAGAAAAAGAACTGAAACGTGTTTTGAAATTTATTGACTCAAAGCGTCACGCAAGTCGCAATCGCTGCATGTTTCTGATGACACATCTGTGTGGCACGAGGGTCAAGGAAACATGCTCTGTTTTGCTGAAAGATGTTCTGAATGACGATGGGTCTATCAAGTCTCAGATTCGTCTGACAAGCGAACAGACAAAAGGTTCAAAGGCGAGGGTAGTCTATGTGTCTGAGCGTATGCAGCAAGAGATTGAGTTGTATCTCAAGACTCGCTTCAAGCTACAGAACTTAAAAGCTGTCACCTTGACAGACACAAATCGTGCTTTGTTCCCAAATCAGAAGAATCCAATTCGTGGCTTCAGTGCGAACACTGCTACACAAGCTATGAACTCTTGGTACAAAGAAGCAAAGTGTGATGGCACTTCACATAGTGGTCGTCGTGGCTTCATCACGAACTTAGCGAACAAGGGTGTTCACGTTCGCATCTTGCAAGAGTTAGCTTCACATTCGTCAATCGCAGTAACGCAGAAGTACATTGACGTGAATCAAGACAAGCTGCGTACTGCTGTTGAGATGCTTTAAGGAAAATTACCCTTCGTGACTCGCTCAAGAATCCCCTCAGCTTTATTCAAGTAGTCACGTACAGCGTTGATTGATTGAGTCGCCACTTTAGGGTCGCTGTGGTCACTGACAACAATCTTTGTGGGGTCTGTCTCATGTCCTCCATCTCCATGCATAAGACGATAGGGCATTGCATCACCTTTGCCTTTGTATCGCTCGTGCTTCTTTATGTAATACAGCCTCAGTGCAGCTAACACGTCAACGAGTTTTACATCTTTTTCTGTACCACCTTTAGCAATCGCTACTTTAACTAGCTTATCTTTGCAATCAATTGCATGAAGATATGTTCTATAAGAGTCTAGTTTTGGTGCTGCATCTTCAGTTAATCGCCATTTCGTATTGAGCTTTATTTCTCCATGCTCAGTTTTGAGGCGCTTCATCAAGCTCTCTGCTTCTACACGTGTTTGTCGTGGTGAGAGGTGCTTGGGAATGGCAAACAAGTAGTAGTTGTCGTCATTCTTAGTAGCCTCAGTTGCTAAATTTACCCCATTAGCAACAACGCAGATAAGTTTGCTGCCATGTGCAACCCACCACTTATCAAACGTTGTACTTGTGTCTCCCCACTCTGCGTAATCCTTTGAGATTTTCATATTTCGTGCTTTGGCACGTTTTAAGAACTCGTACCAAAGTCTGAATGGTTCTCTATTGAGAGAAAGGGCTTTTGAATAGCGTGTAGTAGCCATTTTGATGTTCCATTTTGAACAGATTTAGCCATTCTATATAAATAATAGCCACTTCAAAGAAGTCTCATCTAATTAATATGGTTGGTCCATGTATCTTTAATTATTCAAAAAATAATTTATTCGTAAATGTAAATGGGTGATTATTCAAGATGGGTGGACCACTTATTTTGAATTATCAAAAAAATCACTTTCTGAAACAATAGAGTCTGAATTAAGTAAGGTATTTAATTCATTTTTAAATTGAAAAAAGGAGTGGTTATGGCAACTAAGCGTATTAAGTCAGTTAATTCAAAGAAAAGTACAGAGAACATTTTTGAACCAATGATTATTCTATTTTCAGAAGAGTCATATCCAAACAAAAAAAGTCTATTTAAAGGCTGTGATGTGCAAGAGGCAACTAGCAAAGAGTTGTTCAATATGGGTAAATCTGAAAGTGAGTTCTCGTGCGATATTCGTTTTAGTAAGGACATCATTTACTCATTGAATCTGCGTCCTAAGGGAAATCAAACAAAGCATGTGACTGTCATAAAGAACTTTAAACCAAGTCTTTTGTCTGCTATTGCATTAACTGACTTCTTTGGGTATGTGCTTCTATTTAAGGATTTTGAAGATACTGAAGCATATGGTGAATTTCACAGAATGATTGCTCGTTTACGAATGATGGACAACGCATGGCACTACAACCACAACCTTGCTGATGCTGTAAATGAGTTTGAGTTGATGCTTACTAATGCATCTCCATCAGAGAAGAGAAAGGTAGCAGCGATGGTGAAAAAGGTACTCCCATCAGATATTGAGTTTGAATCTCTAATCCAATATACATATCAAAAAATGTTTGAACGATTAGGTCCAAGAATCTGATGATGAATATATTCAAGATGCGTGGTCCACGCATTTTGAATTATCAAAAAATGCCTTATTTGAGACAATATATTCAGAGTCAGAAAAGATTCTATTTTATTTAACCTAAATTGAAAGTGAGTTTATTATGAAATCAAAATTGAAAAATGTGTGTGTAGTTGTTGAGCGCAATACTCAAATTGAAAAAGTTGTCTATGAGAACTTCTATTTGCTTGAAGGTAAAGCTGAGATGAATTTCTTAGAGAGTCAAATTGTTAATTGGACATATTTTGACGAGCACAATAATGATGAAAGAGTGTTCTTTATGACTTACGTGTTGCGTTATTTGAGTCATTCAGAAAACATTAAACGCTTGAAGAAATTTATGTCAAATGATGTCAGCGCATTACTTGTTGTTCGTATTAATGACGAAGATAAAAATGACGTGCGAAGTCTTGTTGAATTGTCATTTCACGAAAGTTTTGAAGAAATGAGTGGTGAAGTGGTGAAGGTTCAGCATATGACTTTTATGCGTTATATAAACAAATTGCGTGAGCGTAGTTTGAATGTTACTGCTCAAGTTTGAGTGTCACTTCAATTTGCGCTAGCGCAAATTGAAGAATAAATTAATTTATAGGAGATATATATGGAAAAGTTATTGCGTGTTAAAGATATCGTGCGTGACAGCAAGAGTGGCAAAGTTAATTATTTGCCCATCTCTAAAGCTGCGTGGTGGAAGGGTGTAGCTGAGGGTAAATATCCACAAGCTATCAAACTTGGTCCAAAGACAACTTGTTGGCGTGAGTCAGATATCTTGGCTCTTATGAATAGTTTCTGAGGCGCTAAGCATGAATATTAATTCTGAGAATGTTCTAAATAGAACAAATAGTGAATTTGATTCAGATTTAGGTCAAATTCGTGTTTTAGAAACAGAAAGTGGCTTGGTTATTAAGTATCACGTGACTCAGCGTGAGCGTCTTTATAGTGAATATTCAAATTTCGCTGTAAAGACTGCTCAAGCAACAGTTGAGATGTGTCGTGTGGTCTATGAGGCGAAGAATGAGCTTTCTAGTTCTGAGTATTCAGAGTTTCTGAAAGACATTGGTCACAAGGGTGAGACTTCAACGATTCGCAAATATCTTGCGATTGGCTCTCAGTACGACAAGTTGATTCAGTACACGAATTTGTTACCGAATTCGTGGACAAGCATCTACACAATCACTCAGCTTTCGTCAGATACGTTTGATGCTCTTGCTGCGACAGACACTGACATGTCAAAGATGAGTGGCAAAGAAATCAAGAGTCTTCTTGATATGAGCAAGCCAACAGCTCCAAAAGCTAATGCTACAAGCTCTAGCTCTAGTGGGAACAGTTCAGTTGTTGCTAGTCAGTCTGTTGCTACGAGTGCTACACAGACTTCAGATGAAACTGAAGCAACGAATGAACAATCTGAAGTCGCTGCGTTAGATGCTCAAAACAACGTTTTAGCTTCGCTCAGCAACTCTGTTGAAGTTGTTTCGTCAAATGGCACGTATGAAGTGTTGTTGCGTTTCAAGTCAAAGCCATCTGATGAGATGTGGTGGACTGTGACTGAAGCAATTTATGAAATGGTTGATGATGGTGGTCTGAATGTTGAAGTCATTGAAACGCGTCCTCCATTTGCTGAGGTGCTTCAATGATGTTTGTAGACACACACGAAAAGTACACGCCCAAGTCACTTGACGATTTTGTTTTTTCTAATGAAGAGACAAGAGAGCTTGCTACTGCTTACGCTAGTGGTCACTTGAAGAAGCCACTGATTCTTCATGGAGTCAGTGGGGGAGGGAAGAGTCTTCTTCAGAGGCTCATTCCAAACGCTATTGAGGGGCGTGAAGCTAGTGTTAGAAAAGTGAAGTGTGCTAGCTTGAAAACTGCTGATGACATTCACGACTTGTATGGTCGCAACAAGCAATTCAACAAGACATTCACTTGGGATGGACAAAAGTTCAACTACATCATCATTGAAGAATTCTTGTTCACGAATCAACGACTAGTAGATGCGTTCAAGATTGAGCTTGATGAAACGCTTGGGACTGATTTGACAATCATCAGTACGAATCGCTTTGACAAGATTGACGATGGAATTGTTAGTCGTTCAGAAGTTCTAGAGATTCATCCATGCGAACCTCATGTGTTCTTTCCACATGCGAAGAAGATGTTTGAAGCTGAGAATGTTCAGATTGACGATGCTCACTTGCTTAAGTGCTTAGAGGTGACGCATTCGTTGAAGGCAGACAATCGCAAGTACTACTCAGCAATTGATGCGATGTTCAGAAAAATCTGACGTATGTAATGAGTAAATGAATCAAGAGGCAAGATTCATTTACTCATTTTCTTCTTGGTAGTAGTTTTCTTGGCAGCTGTTTTGGCTGCCTTTTTTGTTGGTGCTGTCTTATTGGGTTTCTCAGCGACTTCAGTCGCTTTGTTGGTGTTATCAACGCCAAAGCAGTAGTCAGCCCATGCTTGCATCAACTCAATGCGTTTTTCAAAGTAGTCGCCACGTTGATATGCAGCTTCAGTTTGGTCTTTAAGTGAGTGAGCAAGTGCTTGTTCGCAGACTTCTCGTGGGAACTTTGCTTTCTCAGCAGCCCAATCTCTGAACGTAGACCTAAAGCCATGAACTGTATATTTCTTAGCGTCCTCTCTGTGCTTCAGATAGTTCAGCATGGTCATGTTTGAAATAGGTTTCGTGGTTCTGTGACCATGAAAAACTATCTTGCTGATTTTGCTATCCATCATGCTTAAGCGTTGATGTGCTTGAGTTGAAAGAGGAATGCGATGCTCTATCCCCTTTTTCATTCTGTTTTTTGGAATGATCCAGATTTTTTTATCAAGATTAATTTCATCCCATGTTGCGTCAGTTGTTTCTGATGTTCTTGTGGCAGTCAAAATACAGAAAACAAGCGCACGAGCTGAAACTGATGGGTCATCTTTTATTGATGCTATGAAGTTTGGTATGTCGTCATAGGGCATCGCATTGTGATGTTTGATTTGCTGTCGTTGATTTATCTTGGGTAATAGTGGTTGTAAGTTGTCTTTGAAAGTCGCAGCGTTAGACGTAGTTCTGTAGCCTTTTGCGATTGCCCAACCAAGTACTCTTTCAATGCGTGTTCTAACTCTTCTCGCTGTTTCACCTTTCGTTGTCCAAATTGGCTCAAGAATTTTGAGTACGTGTTCTTTGGTTATTTCAGCGCAAGGTATATCGCCAATGATTGGATATGCGTAGGCATCAAGAGTATTTGTCCATTGCTGAGCGTGTTTGTCATTCGTCCATGACGCTTTGTTCAGCTCTATGTATTTCTTGGCTGCTGATTTGAAAGTGATGGAGCTAGCTTTGGCTTGCTGAAGTGCCTTTTTATCTCTGTCTCGCTCTTCTTTGGGGTTTTTGCCATTAGCAACCATCTTGCGACATTCGCTAGCTCGTTCACGTGCTTCAGCGAGAGAGAAGTCATTTAATGAGCCTAGCCCAATTGAGTTTCTGCCTTGTGCGCCCCAACGATAAATCCAACTCTTGTTGAGACTGCTACCATCCTTTGACTTTTGTACTTTTAGATAAAGTCCACCCCCATCAGAAGTCATTCCAATAGCTGTAATTGATTTAACTTTTGCTGCTGTTAATTTGGTCATTTTTGAGTGAAAAAATCTCTAAAAAGATACACTCTAAGATACACTATTTTCTCAGATAAAGCAAATTCAGTTTGGACTAAAAAAGACAAATAAATTGACAAGTCGTTGATTTATAACGGTAAAAATAGACAATTTGGACAACAAAAGACATGTTTAAATGTACAGTCCTAATGACGTCCACTCCGCCAAATAGAAAGCCTAAGCAGTTCACTGCTTAGGCTTTTTTCTTTGTCAAAAAAATGCAGCCGTGGTGCCCCACTGCTGCATGGATTGACTAACTGATCATCGAATCTCTGCGATGTCAGTGGGGCGGTTTGATACAAAAATATCGATGCAGTTATCGCGTTGATCGGTGATCACCCAAGGATGCGTTTGATATGTAGGTTGCGTGTAATTGCCGTTGGGTGGAATAGCTTTGTAGAAAACACGTCGACCGTTGTAATCAAGCCAATAGGTGCGTATCTCTCGATTGCTGCGGTTGATGAACTTCATGGTGGTATGTACATTCCCTTGAATCGACCGAAGACCTCGCTCGTCACGGCATGATTTATTGCTGCTACCACCGTGGTTGTTATCGTCACGGCCATGGCTATGGCGGTCATGATGTCCATGACGGCCGCGTTTGTCGTGATCCTCGCGTCGGTCATTGTGTGAGTTGTTGTCTGGTCCGCGCTCATTGCCGCGTTGGGTGTAGCGATCTACCTGTTGGTTGACTTGCTGATTCACAATTTGTTCAAGGGGGCTGGTCGCATGTGCGGCACATGCCAAGGTTAGTGTTGCGATAAGGGGCGCTGTCAGACGATGTGTTCTGTTGTTTATACGCATAAGTGCTTTCTTTCTGGATGTTTTGGAAAGAAAGTAACGGGTAATTAATTAATACGGTTGACTTAATCTAATTTAAATTTCTGCTATTTTTTATTGATCCTGAGGCGAATGCAGTCCCAGCCACAATTAAAGCTGTAGAACCTATCATCCACGCGGTGATTACTTCGTCCAAAAATATCATGCCTAAGAGGTTTGCGAACACGGGTATCAAGTAGGTCACTGTCATGGCCCTGGCGGGGCCTGTGCGCGTCATCAAGCGAAAGTACAGCACATAGGCAAGTGCTGTGCACAACAAACCTGCAGCACCCAGTGCTATCCACGCCCGATGGCTTGGACTGACAGTAGGCCACATCAGCCAAGCGGGAATGGCTAGTCCAAGGCTAGCGCCCCAAAGGCTGCCTGTGGTGGTAACCAGCGAGGGCACATTGTGCAAGTAGCGTTTGGTGAAGCTGCCCGCAATGCCATAGCAAAACGTGGCAACCAAGCAAGCCACAACGGCCAAGCCAGAGCCGCCTGCTTTGAATGAGATGCCGCCCGGCACATCGCTGGCTAACAGCACCACGCCCGTGAACCCCAGTGCCAAGCCCAACGCACGTGTCACATTGAGCTTGTCGCCCAACCAAACCCACGCGATGAGGGCACCAAACAGGGGTGTGGTTGCATTCAAGATGGAGGTCAGACCCGTGTTGATGTGCATGAGCGCGTAGGCGTAGCATGCAAAAGGAATGCCTGCATTGAGTAAGCCTGATGACAAAGCAGGGCGCCAGTGCTGTTTGAGCACCCTCACTTCGCGCCGCCAGATTAAAACAGGCGTCAGGATGAGCGCTGCCAAGCTGATGCGTACCCATGCCGTGGCGAACGGGCCAAACTCATGGGCCCCTTCGCGCATGAACAAAAACGAGGAGCCCCACAGCAAGGCCAACAGCACAAACTCGGGCACCCATTCACGCCAATGGAGGGAGGGACTATTCATGCGAGCGTGGTCTCGTGTGCCAACAAAAATTGCTTCCTAGGCAATCCAC
>JACCDU010741704.1_pt1 | contig 17621 bp, 15 predicted proteins | sample 7446081 | NCBI WGS metagenome assembly JACCDU01 (sample SAMN15323447, study PRJNA562643) | freshwater metagenome | isolation source: river surface water | place: USA:Blue River Watershed | collected 2017-08-17
AAAACATTTGCCAGCTCAGGCTCTGACTCGGCTTTATCCACCGCGGTGTGTGCAGCCGCATTGACGATGAAATCGGGCTTGTAGGTCAACACCGTTTGCGCCAATTCTTCGGGCTTAGATAAATCACCGCAATATTGGGTGCTGTAGCGGTCCAGTGCCAGCACCTCGCCCAAGGGGGCCAAGCTGCGTTGAAGCTCCCAGCCCACTTGTCCGTTTTTGCCCAAAAGAAGGATTTTCATTGCCAGCCTTTAAGCGCCGTACTGCTTACCCACCCATTGGCGGTAAGCACCACTGGTTACGCCGTCTACCCACGCTTGATTAGCCAAGTACCACTGCACGGTTTTGCGAATGCCGGCCTCGAACGTCTCTTGTGGTTTCCAGCCTAAGTCGCGCTCGATCTTGCGGGCGTCAATGGCGTAGCGGCGATCGTGGCCTGGGCGGTCTTTTACGTAGGTAATTTGCTCGGCGTAGTGTTTGCCATCTGCGCGTGGCTGCAGCTCATCCAGCACGGCGCACAGGGTGTTAACCACTTCTAGGTTGGGCTTTTCGTTCCAGCCGCCTATGTTGTAGGTCTCGCCCAGGCGCCCGGCCTCCAGCACGCGGCGGATGGCGCTGCAGTGGTCCTTGACGTAGAGCCAGTCGCGGATCTGCATGCCGTCGCCATAAACCGGCAGGGGTTTGCCCGCCAAGGCGTAGACGATCATCAGCGGAATGAGCTTCTCAGGGAAGTGGAAAGGCCCGTAGTTGTTGGAGCAGTTGGTGGTGAGCACCGGCAGGCCGTAGGTGTGGTGCCAGGCGCGTACCAGGTGGTCTGAGGCGGCCTTGCTGGCCGAATATGGGCTGTTGGGCTCGTAGCGATTCGTCTCGGCAAAGGCCGGATCGTCCTTAGCCAGCGAGCCATACACCTCATCGGTTGAGACGTGCAGGAAGCGGAAAGCCGCTTTGTCAGCATCTGGCAGACCACTCCAGTACCCACGCACGGATTCCAGCAGGTTAAAGGTGCCGACAATATTGGTTTGCACAAAGTCGCCGGGGCCGTGGATGGAGCGGTCCACATGACTCTCGGCGGCAAAGTTGACCACGGCGCGGGGCTGGTGATCGGCCAGCAGGCGTTCGACCAAGGCACGGTCGCCAATGTCGCCCTGCACAAAGATATGGCGCGGGTTGCCCTGCAGGCTGGCCAGGGTTTCGAGGTTGCCCGCGTAGGTGAGTTTGTCGAGGTTGACCACGGGCTCGTCAGAGCCAGCGATCCAGTCGAGCACAAAGTTTGCACCAATGAAGCCGGCGCCGCCTGTTATCAGGATGGTCATGTGTCCCTGGAAATCTGTTTCAGGTTTGAATTGAACCGTTAGCTCGCCCAGCTAACCACGACCGGAATTCTTCTCCGATCTCAGAATGCTGCACACCTAGGTCGACGGTGGCTTGCAAAAAGCCGATCTTGCTGCCGCAGTCGTAGCGGGTGCCTGCGTAGCGGTAGGCGAACACTTTTTCGCGGTGCAGCAGTTGTGCAATGCCATCGGTCAGCTGAATCTCGCCGCCCACACCGCGCGGGATGTTCTCCAGTTCATGGAAGATGCCCGGCGTGAGAATGTAGCGGCCAGCCACGGCCAAGGTGGTGGGGGTCACATCGGGTTCGGGTTTCTCGACTATGCCGTTCACATCGACCACGGCCTGTGCATTCTCTCGAACAGGGCTGCCGCTGACGATGCCGTAGCGTCGGGTGTGCTCGCGCGGCACATCCTGCACCGCCAGAATGCTGCTGCGCCAATGCGCGAATTGATCCACCATCTGGACCATAACCGGGGTGGGGCTCACCATCAGGTCATCGGCCAGCAACACGGCAAAGGGCTCATCCGCAACTAGCTCCTTGGCGCACAGCACCGCATGGCCCAGGCCCAGTGCCCTGGGCTGGCGCACATAGGTGCACAACATGTCGTCGGGGGCAATGCTGCGCGCCACCTCCAGCAGCGTAGTCTTTCCAGCCATCTCCAGTTCGGTCTCGAGCTCATAGGCCGTGTCAAAGTGGTCTTCTACACTGCGTTTGGTCCGCCCGGTGACAAAGATCATTTGCCGAATGCCAGCTGCATAAGCCTCTTCGACCGCGTATTGAATCAGGGGCTTGTCCACCACCGGAAGCATCTCTTTGGCACTGGCCTTAGTGGCAGGCAAAAAACGTGTGCCCAAGCCAGCTATTGGGAAGACTGCTTTTTTAATCATTATTTTGTTTTTAATTGACATACAGAACATTAGCCTAGGCTTCTTGCGCGGTACTGGTCAGCAGCACATCGCGCGAATGCCCGCCTGCATCAGCGTGGTTAGAGTGTGATCACCATTGGTTACCAGACACTGGTAAAAGCCTCTTGCTAATCACCTGTGCGCGGATAAGCAGGGCTTCGAAGCTACCAGTTAAGAAATGGCTTTACGTGTCATACGTTACTGGCGTTAATCAGCTTATATAGGTATAAAGTTGGATCTTAAACCTAGGCCAGACTGTCAAGTACGAAGTTTCCGCCAATCAAATCGACCCTTCCGATCACGAGTAGCGTCATTTATATGGATCCCTCGAGCCGCAAACATCACGTATCCATTGGTGTATGGAATATTTTTTCCTTATTTCTTCGGGCACTGCTTGGTAGGGGGTTTGCAAAAAACTCTGATCCAAGCGCGGTTCTAGACGATCAACAATTTGGATGTTCAGGGGGTTGTAGAAATCATAGTCGCGCAAGGACTTGTTTGTAGTCACTAGCTTGCGCTTGCTGCCAAGTGCCTCCATAGTCCGCATGGTCGCACCACGCTGATTCACATGCTCAATATCGAGCACTGCTCTCGAACTAAAGAAGGTGGCCTGAACTACTTGTTTGCTCAACGGTACGAAGCGGAAGTCATCACGAGCCGCTCCATCAACTGTGTTGGTGAACAAACGGCGAAGGTCGTACATCCACGGAGCTTGTAGGTAGAGGTATATAAAAGTCCGTGCACCTTGCGGTAATTGTTCAAGAAGTGCACGCACAATTTTGTAACGGTCAGAATGCACAGTACCAATAAAGGATAGGTCGTAGGTATAAGTCTTATCGGCCGGCCGATCGAACCCGTCCGAAAAAAACAAAGGCCGAAAGTTTAACCCGTACTTCTTTGCATCAACCGGGTCGAATGTCGAGCAATAGTCATACAACGACAGATTTCGCTTAGAGAATGGTTTGTTCTCAATTGAATCCCATGTATAAAAAACAATCTTCGCTTGAGGATAGAAGTTTCGAAATGCCTTTAGGGTGCTGGCTGTAACCCCCTCGCCCTGAATGACAAGGATGGTCGAATAATTATTTCGTCCAAGCTCGTCCAGACGTTGTGCAAAAAAATGATCACTTAAGCGATGCCCACCCAATTCCGGCCGGAAACGCATAACTGCTTTCATCAGCGGATTATTGAATGGCCGGTCGGGCAAAATATCAACATGATGACCAGAACTAGTCAGCACTGCTGATATCTCTTGTTCATATCCAAAAAAACGAGGGGCAATAAGCAGCACACGAGGTGAGGAAGGTAAAGTGCTCATTCATCCAACTCCATGCAAGCACCTTCTCTGCGCTCACTTTTCGGCAGCAGTGTTCTCGCAGGTATGCCGATAGCTACGTGACCTGGAGGAACATTCTTCAGTACTACAGCGTTAGCCCCAACCACGCAGCTGTTTCCTAACGTCAGACCGCCAAGTACCTTCGCCCCAACCCCAATAACCACACCATCACCAACGATGGGACGTAATGACGGTGTATATGCAAAATCCATCGCTACAGCACCGAGAGTAACTTGATGATAAATAGTCACATTTCGCCCAATCGATGCAGCCCCCAAAACCGTGCCCTGCGTATGCATCAACACAAGTCCGGGCGCAATGGTAATACGAGGCGGTACTTCAATGCCAAAAAGAACGAAGTTAACCAAAGCAGGCAGCTTAGCAAAACGTAACCAGCCTGCAGAATATAAGCATTGTGCTGCTCGGATTAGGATGATTGGTGCAAATCGGGGCGAAAAAGCGTGCCGGATACTTCGGGGTTGCAGTGGCGTGTTGGAAAGAACCGCTAGTCGGCCCCAATCAGCATCAAGATATTCAGATAGTTGGCCCATCAGTTAGTAAGACCTCTTTCCTTCAATTCGGCCTCGGCTTTTTCGGATAGATCTTCATGAGCAGGCTGGGTAAGTGCCCACGAACAAAAACCCTTAAGGCCGTCCTCAAGTGATACATTTGGTCTAAAACCCAAGTGTTTGCCCACCTGAGTTAAGTCTGCAAAACAATGCCGAATATCACCAAGCCGATATTGGCCCGTTACTACCACAGGTACATGAAGACCGGATACCTTCAACAAGGTTCGCGCGAGATGGGAAACGCTCGTCGGTATACCTGAACCGACGTTCATGATTATGCCGTTGGGGAGTCTGGTTTCTATAGTAGAGGCTAGCGCAGCAACTACATCATTAATGTGTACAAAGTCCCGTGATTCAAGTCCGTCCTCATACACCGGAATCCGCAGTCCTTGACGTGCACGGTTGAAAAAGATTGAGATGATTCCAGTGTAGGGGTTACGCAAGGATTGACCTTCGCCGTATACATTCTGGAAACGGAAAATTGTCGCCCTCATGCCCAGAGCAATACTCGAAGAAATTAAAAGCAACTCTTGTGCTGCCTTTGTTGCCGCATAGATCGAACCAGGGACGAATGGGAAGTTTTCTGGAGTGGGGATAGGGGTTAATGACCGACCGGTTTCGTCTACAGGCTCCCAACGACCATTGTCCAGTGCCTCACGAGTGCGGACAACTGCAGAAACAATTGCGCCAGGATTTTCAGAAGGTGTATAGGCTCCTTCACCGTAAACACTACGACTAGAACCTAGGATGATCTGCTTTGGTCGCCTCGTGCACTTAGCGATGGCCTCCAATAGAGCGGTAGTGCCTTCGCAGTTGACGCGCGTATAACGTGACATCTGATACATTGATTGAGCCGTTCCGGTTTCAGCGGCCAGATGGAAAACAACATCAACCCCTTCGAGGAGATCATGACGATCAGCAATGTGACAGACATCTATTCTCACGATTCTGGCACCATCAGGTGCGCTTACTACAGGTAACTCACCATGGATTTGCGAAGACAGCGAATCAATCAACAGTACTTCGTGGCCTATGGCTAATAGTTGACGACACAGATGTTGGCCAATGAATCCAAGGCCTCCTGTTATTACAATTTTCATTTATAAGTACTCCAAGTGAATTGATATTTTAGACCAGATCAGTCGTTACTAACCTTTGACCTAAAGGTGCTGATCATTAAGCGACGCACAAATTTAATCAGCGAGTATGAGACTGCAATTGCAAGAATTAAAAAACCGCAATCTCCTCGCCTAAATGCACGAAGGATGTTCCGCAATTCCCCCTTTTCCATCTCGATCAAGTTAGCGCTGAGACCACTGGCACCGAAGCCTTGTTTACCACCCCCATAGTCAACAAGAAACTCAGGTAACAATATTGACTTGTAGCGGGCAGTGATCCGATTGAAAAAATCACCTTCTTCCGCATGCCGCTGATTGACCGGAAAAGGCCCTACAGATTGCACTACATGCCGCCGCACAATCACCGTAGATGTCTGAAAATAGTTTTTGAAGAGTTGCTGCCTAAGACTAATGATCCTGGAATCGCTACTATAGTCAGGATGAAACGCAACTACTCCACCCATCGTCGTGAGACAGCCGACCATGCCAACTGAAGGATCTGAAAAAAATGATAGCTGCCGCTCCAGTTTGTTACTGAACCATGTGTCGTCTGAATCTAGGAAGGCATAAAGGTCACAGCAACAATTTCGCATGCCATAATTTCGTGCATTTGCAGCTCCACCATTTTGTGTGCTCAGAATATGAACCGGAATGATTAAATCCAGACATGTTTTGCGAAGAAAATCGGCACTGTCGTCAGTAGATCCATCGTCGACGACAATTATCTCCTTTACCGAGAAACTAGTCTGAGCAACTACAGACCTAATTGCATCTATTGCCTGACGTCCAGAATTATAAACAGGTATGATGACACCTACAGTAAGCACAGCGGATTGCAAAATATCACCTAAAGTCTAAAAAGTCAAATGAAGTGAATAGAAAACACCATTTAAGGAACATCATTATTGAAAACAATTTTACATTTGAAACGGGATTATGTTAACGCAAGGAAGCATCAAATAAAGATTTATTAATTAAAGCAATCATAACAATCAATAAACGACTGCCTGAATGCATTCATGAATACCGACTCCACTATCGTAGATCGAAATTTATAGCTAGAAATTCTCGAGTTTTTCCCGAATTCTCTGCGAAGCGTCGAATTTGTAGCTAATTGTTTCAAAGCTTCAATATAACTACGAGTATCCCCTTCTTTCACCAGTCGCCCAGATATTCCATCTTCAATTATGTCACGCGGCCCGCAGGGACAATCAAAACTTATACACGGAATACCAAATGCCATAGCCTCAGCAAGTACTAAGCCAAAACCCTCCGCTCTTGATGTAAGCAAAAAGATAGATGATTTAATATATTCCTCTTGAATTCTTGAGGTGGGATCGGCAATAACTACACTTTCATTTAAACCCAATGAATCAATTTTGCTGCGCAAAGCAGACTCACATTCACCCTTACCAATGATCTTAAGTTTCCAACCATGACGATGAATGTCTGCCATACTCCAAATATCAAGCAGAAGGTCGTGACGCTTATCAGCAGTAAGTCGGCCAACGCACAGGACCCACTTGCTCGATAAATCTGATACTTCGTTAGGATAGAAAGAGAGAGGGTTAGGAACGTAGGTATTGTGGATGCCCCGATTGATGTAGCCCACGCTATCCGTAGTAGTTGGAACCGTCAACAGACCAACGTGTGGATAAAACTTGGAAATAATCTTTTTGTATATTGAATTGTATGCTGAAAAAGATGAATGTTCAGTTACCAATATTCGACGGTACTTCACTCCAGCTAGAATCACTTCCAATAGATTGAGGGGTGATGCAACATAAACGACATCAGGATTGATTATTTTAAATTGACGACGTAGAGCTAATATTGTCCAAAGAAATGAGAGAAGAATCTTAACGATGCGACGCCAGCGGGACTTCATGTTCATTTCGAAATCAACACCGAGAGAGTTTCTATAAACTTTGCTAGGCAGTGGGAAAAAGGATGTTTTAGAGTCTTTTGTTAGTAAGGTTACAAGGCAGATGCTACTCAAAAAGTTAATATGACTAGCGATCACTCTTTCAATTCCTCCCGCCGGTGCCATAGAATTAAAATAAACCACCACTTTCATGTTATTTGGCATTTAATATATCATCCGCAAAAGCATCAAAATTAAACTGAAAAAAATTGACTTAGGTTCGCAATTATAAAATGAATTGAAAACCCGGACTTTTTTCAAGTCAATACTAGCAGAAACTTGAAAAAATGTAAAACCACACGGGCATGCACGAAATATTTTTAACCAAAATATAAATATATTAGATAAGCTTGCATGAAACAATTTTGAAATACAACCAATCAGTATAAAATCACAGGCAAAGATTTATCGAATATCCACTTGTAAGGAACAAATAAATCAACATACAAGCCATTGATTGCGCGATGATATCTTGAAATCAAGTAAGGCAAAAATAACAATAAATAAACAACATTTCTCCAACGAATACGGTTTCTTGAACTAATAGCAGCCGGGATTAAAATTATTGCCGCCAAGTCAAAGTAAACCAATAATCGACCAAATATGCTAAAAGCAAACTCAGAAGCCAAATATATAGGCAAGCTTGCAATATAAATTCGCATCAAGAGAATATTAGCAAATGAATTTCTGTCAATAATTTTCCAAAAAAGTAAAATCAGAGCAATACGATTTGCAAGTGGTAGAAAAAGTGCCGCACCTCCGTCAACCCCATGGACAATTGATTCATCATATCCTTCTTCAAGATATAATAGATACTTCAAATAAAAAGCATCCGAGAGAAAAAACTGCACGAATGCCAAAAATCCAACGAGAAGTAATATCAGATAAAATATATTTTTAGCCCTTATCTCATCCTTAAGAAACCATACCAACAAAAAAATCAGCGCACTCAAATGAAAAAGCGATGCAGTGATGATGCATAAAAAATATTTTATTGGACGTCGATCAATCAAATAAGTCAAAGCCAAATATACAATTGCAACAGCAATAGTCTGCCTAACCCAAAAGAAGATACTGATATGCAGGCACCAAAGCGAAAATAGTGATAAATTTAAGTCTATACTCAATTTTCTCAAAGCCACAAAAAAAATAACATATATAATTACCGTGGTAACAACCATGTAAAATGAGTACTCATAAGTAATAAAATTTAGGAATTTTATATAATAGAGAAATCCGTATTCAACAGATGTGACCTCAATATTTTTCTGTACGCTCTCGAATATATCCAAGTAAGGAAGCCAATCAGTACCTCGCTCCCAACGTAATGCAGAAAAAAACGCCATAACAAACATCGACATAAAAGCAAAGACGTTTGAAAATCTTCGATCAATATACGACGAAAGCGTATTAGTCAATATTACAAAAGTTAAAATATAGTAAAAATACACAATTATTTTAAATTTATTAATTCAAACCTCAACAACAAAAAATTGCAAGCTAACATTAATTTATCTTATCTCCTCTACCGATTAAACACGTATGTTATTGAGCCATCAAAATCATCATTTAATTTACCCAAAACACAAAGCAAATATTCGATGCACATATAGCATTTTTTACTGCTTGTCTTCAATTTTTAATGTCGATTATACTATATTTTTTATCTTGATCTGCATAATATAATTTTGCGTTAAAACAATAAGGTTGTCATTTATCATTTGCGTAAAGCGGGATGAAATATCTACAAATATGGATCAGCTTTGTCTTTAAATAAATTTAGTCAAAATAATCAACACGCAGCAATTTAATAAAGATTTAAAAGGTCGAATTCAAATCTATCGAAATTTCGCTCATTACGGGCATTTTCCAAATTTTTCTTGTATTTTTCTAGTATGGAATCATCTCTTGAAATATTAATTAATTTAACGGCTAGATCGGCCAGACTATTTGCAACAATACCGATCTCTCCGTACTTCTGCGTATAATGTATCAAATAGTTATTTGATAAAGCAGCGAATGGAATACCATAGCTAATACAATCAACAAATGCTCCACTTGAGATGAATTCGTATTGTGGTTTGTCGCCATAGAAAAATAACGCAATATCAAGCTTCTTAAGCTCTGCTACAAACTGACTCCTAGGGATCAAAGCATCGCCAAGACTACCCTTACAGTAATGTGTGACCATCGGATCCTGATCGTATATAAAATCTGTATTTGCTACACCTATCGTTACGACGTCGAATCGATCGTTATCATTGAATAAGTATTTATTCAAATCATAAATTAAATGACTACTTTTATCACCAGAATGAACTCCGAAACTACCGATGCGTAATTTACGGCTTGCTAATTTAGGATTTTCAAAGGAATTAACTCTGTCAATTGGCATTTCTAAATTGATTAAATTACCTTCTAATTTATATCGATTTTTTAGGGCAACATATACGGGGTATGCTAGTGTGATTTGTGTGGTTTTAGAAAAGGGAAGAATTTTAAATGTAACACTCAGGAAGAATTTTCCTAAAAGTCTTCCAATACCATTCGGGCTTATTAGATATGACAGCTCACCATGAAGTAGAACATAATGTTTGATACTATTCCTCTGAAATATTGTGAAGAGTGTTATAATTAAATTTTGCAGTGGCGTTGCAGAAAGAAAAAATGTACCGGCATTTTTTCTTTTAGCGAGGATCAATATTTTCACTGTTAGAATTATCGAAGTTATCCATTTATACCTCTTCGTAGAACGCACATCAACTAGTGTTACCAAGTTTCCCTCCTTTTCAGGAGAACAAAGGTTTGAAGTTGAGTCTCGAGATATCCAAATATGGTCTATAAGTTTATTTTTTAATAAAATACTAACGATAGGAACATTGATATTTCCATGCTCATCACCACGCCTAAGTAAATCAACAATAAACGTCATTTTATTTTAAAAATTTCATTGCAGGTGCATCAAGCATGAATTTATTTTGTATTTTTTCCACGCTGTAAATTCAAACTTTAGTCGATTTAATATCCATTATGGAAAAATTTTCGTCTTCCAACTCGATAAAACTTCCTTAATTGCTTAAGAATTTTATATATTCTTAAATTCAATGAAATTGTTTTCAGAATAACCACTCGATTATTTTCTTTGTGCTCCTGCAAAAATAACCCATTCATTTCCTCATCAATATTTGATTTAAAATCTAATGAAATCTTATCAGCGTCGAACTGACCATAATCGAAACTTAAGATATTATCAGATGAATGAGCTCCGTTGACTCCGATATTTTTTATTAAATTAGCATAGGGCGCTACAGAATAGCCATTTCTGCAAACCATCATGTACATGAATTGATAGTCCCAAGTATCAAGCAGTCCCTTCCTAATTAAACTTAGATTCAGTTTGATACTGCTGTAAAGATTAGAATGCGATTTTTTAACTTTTTTTAATGATGCTAATTTTTTTATGTCGAAATTTTCAGAATCATATTCGCTCCAAGCACGCCTCCAGGTTGCCCATCCCCAAGGATAGAATCCTTCATATATAAAGTGCGACTCACTCTTAACACCTTGACCATTCAAATTAAACCCCAAAACTGCTTTTACATTTTCGCTACCCCGATATAAATTCAGCATCGTAGAGCAATAAGGAAAAAAGTTCGAATCCGGAATAATATCATCTTCGAGAATGATCCCTTCACTCTCGTTCTCAAAAAACCAGTTTATTGCAGACACCACCCCGTTTTTGCAACCTTGATTTTTATCGCTAAATTTTGTTTTTACTACACAATCCCAGTCTACCTTGTCTTTGATTGCACGAACTTGCTCACATTTTTGCAGATCACCAGGGTTATTTAATCTCGGTCCATCCACAGAAATATACAGCTTTTTAGGTTTTGCATTTCGTATGCAATTAAAAACTTCGATAGTTGTTTCGGGTCTGTTAAATGCTATTAGTAATACTGCAACATCTCTAAAACTCATTTTAATTTTTTCCGTTTCTATGACTCAAAAGATATTTAAAAAAAGATGGATTCATAGCTATAGGGACAACAATATCCGCTACCATTAATGCTGCAATTGTAGAACATGCAGCACCAACCATCCCATATATCGGCACTAAATGCAGGCACAACCCAACGGCTGTAACAGCGCCTAACAATGCACGATGGATGGATAATTTTAATTTTTTGTCATTAACCATCCAAATTCCGTGTACGACCCCAACATATACAGGTATATTTGCAATTGCGTATATTTGCAGAATTTTAATCCCCTCATTAAATTCTTCAGTGTAAAATAAACCAAATATATAATCCGCTAACAGCCATGTTATGCCACATATTACCAACGCTGACAATAATAAAAATATGTAGGTCAAGCGCAGAATCTTAATGTATTCTCCAAAACTTTTTTGTTTAGCTTTCACAGCTACCGGCATTACACTGGCACAAATTATACCTGGAATAAAATAAGAACCTGTTGCAAATAGCAGTGCAGCTGAATATATACCAAGCTCCTTAGGACCAAGATAATTTTCCAAAGTAAGCTGGTCAAATCGAGAGTAAACTGTCGCTGATAATGATGCTATTGTTACGGGCCACGTTTCTTTAATAAGATTTTTTAATATCTCCGCCTGCACATTAAAATTATATAAAATTCTATTTGAAATCGTATATGCAAAAAATAACCCATACGCAATAACGAACGCCTCCAAGAAAAAAACTGCGGCAAACCATAGAATATCAGCCTCCATTTCTACTAAAATAACCCTCAACCCGTTTGAAATTAGATAGCTCAGCATCTTTAATATCGCCGTCACTTTGCTGTTTAGCTTACTTTGATTCCATAAATCAAATATGTCTGCGGCTTGGAAAATTAATGGCCCCCCCATCAGGATCGTCAACGCTATCGCAGTTAACGACCATTCTTTTAACATCCCCGTTGTAATTGCAGCAAGAGCTAAGAGCATTATGCCAAACAAAAGCCTTACAAGGAATGTCGAGGAAATTAATAATTCTATATACAGTTTATTACTTTCTCTTGATATTTCTTTTCTATTAAGGAATTTTTTATTTTTGCAGACATTTCGTTCGTCAACGTCGTTGGCCAATATTTCTCGAACTATTACGCCCTCTAATCCAAGGCTTACTATTGATTGAAAAAGTGCAATTAGCGCAATAGCATATGCAATTAGTCCATATTGCTCCGGGCCAAGATGCCTCACTACTAGTGCCCCAACGAAAATAGTCATCACTGATCTAACTATTTTTTCTAAAAGGAGCCATGCTGTATTTTTGGAAATTTTGCGAAAACTCATTGAATTTATTTAGGTATAGTATTTTTTTATTTTTTACAGTTTTATATAACCAAAATTTTATGTTTATGAATTTTGCAATTACTGCTTTAATTATTTTGTTGCATAATTTTTTAATTTAATTTAATTTAATTTAATTTAATTTTGATTTTGCCGTTGTTTTTTATAGGTTAATTATTTAGATCCGATGGATACCTGGTTAAATGATCGTTTCGAAGTATGCAATAGTCTTTTTCAGCCCTTCTTCAAGCAATACTTCCGCTTCCCAATCTAAAGCATTTTTGGCGAGTGTTACATCTGGTTTACGCTGTTTGGGATCGTCTTGTGGCAAGGGATTGAGGATAATCTTGCTCTTTGAGTTGGTCAAGTTAAGAACCAGTTCGGCAAGTTCAAGCACAGAAAACTCACGAGGATTCCCTATGTTTACTGGTCCAGTGAAGCTATCGCCTGTGTTCATGGTCCGAACCATGGCTTCTAAGAGATCATCTACATAGCAGAAGCTGCGAGTCTGCGAACCATCACCATAAATGGTTATGTCTTGGTTTCTCAATGCTTGCACTATAAAATTAGATACCACACGACCATCGTTGGGATGCATACGAGGTCCGTAGGTGTTAAATATGCGTACCACTTTGATTCTGAGATTGTGTTGTCGCCAGTAATCGAAAAACAAGGTCTCTGCACAACGCTTGCCTTCGTCATAACAAGATCGAATTCCCACTGGGTTCACCTTACCCCAATAGCTTTCTGGCTGGGGATGAACTTCTGGGTCCCCATAGACCTCGCTGGTCGAAGCTTGCAAGATCTTCGCTTTTACTCGCTTGGCCAAACCAAGCATGTTAATTGCTCCGTGCACACTAGTTTTGGTTGTCTGCACTGGGTCCCATTGATAGTGAACCGGGGATGCTGGGCATGCTAGGTTGTAGATTTCATCGACTTCCACATATAGTGGAAGTGTCACATCATGTCGAATTAGTTCAAATCGGGAATGGTCCAACAAGTGTTCAACGTTTTTCTTAGAACCCGTGAAATAGTTGTCCACGCACAGAATGTCATGACCCTGATTGATTAGTTTTTCGCACAAGTGCGAGCCCAGAAACCCTGCGCCCCCAGTTATTAAGATACGTTTATTCATTTTGATTACCTTTGAAAATCGACTTTATTTCATTCATCACTGCCAAATAGATCCCTCGTATACACTTTATCGCTTACATCTTCCAAAGAACGCTCACGGCGATTAGCAATAATAACGTTCGCCTTTTGTTTGAAATCATATAAATTATTCACCACCCGAGAGCCATAAAATTCCTGCTGCTTCAGAACGGGCTCATACACGATCACCTCAATGCCCTTCGCCTTAATACGCTTCATTACTCCCTGGATTGCACTAGCTCGATAGTTATCTGATCCGGCTTTCATAATTAAGCGGTAGATGCCGATAACTGTTTTGGATTGCTTCTCTTCATCCGTAATGACAGATTTTTCAGCCTTATTAAGCACATCGCTGGCAATGAAGTCTTTGCGAGTGCTGTTGGCGCTGACGATAGCTTGGATGAGCGTTTGTGGGACATCGGCATAGTTGGCTAGTAGCTGCTTGGTATCTTTAGGCAGGCAATAGCCGCCGTACCCGAAGCTAGGGTTGTTGTAGTGAGCTCCGATGCGGGGGTCTAGGCTAACGCCGTCGATGACTTGGCGGCTGTCCAAACCGTGGATGGCGGCGTAGGTATCGAGCTCATTGAAATAGGCTACACGCATGGCCAGATAGGTGTTAGCAAAGAGCTTGATAGCTTCGGCTTCGGTGCTATCGGTGAAGAGGACGTCAATACCCTGCTTCAAGGCACCTTGCTGTAACAAAGCCGCGAACACACGAGCGCGCTCACTTCGCTCGCCTACGATGATACGGCTGGGGTACAGGTTGTCGTGCAGGGCTAGTCCTTCACGGAGGAATTCTGGGCTGAAGATCAGGTTGACCTCTTGTAGATTGCTTCCCTCCGCTCGCAATGACGCTCTGAGTCTGGCGGTGTAGCCAACGGGCACCGTAGATTTGATAACCATCACCGCGCTTGGATTGATGCTAATCACGTCGCGCACGACCGATTCGATGCTCTTGGTATTGAAGTAGTTGGTCTCGGGATCATAGTCAGTTGGGGTGGCGATGATCACGTATGAGGCACCCACATACGCATCGTGCTTGCTCAAGGTGGCTCTGAAATTGATCCGTTTGGTTTTAAGGAAGCTTTCAATCTCGACATCTTCAATGGGAGACTCTTTGCGGTTGAGCATCGCCACTTTTTCTTCGACTATGTCCAAGCACACTACTTCGTTGTGCTGAGCTAGCAAAATACCGTTGGAAAGACCGACGTAGCCGGTACCAGCGATAGCAATTTTCATGGATTTACTCTCCCGTAAGTGTCTTCAAAACGGACAATGTCGTCCTCGCCCAAGTAGCCTCCCGACTGCACCTCGATGATTTCGAGTGGAATACTGCCAGGGTTAGCCAAGCGATGCACTTCGCCCAAAGGGATGTAGGTGGACTGGTTCTCGGTCAAGGTCAGTACTTTGTCGCCGTTGGTGATTTCGGCCGTGCCGGTCACCACTATCCAATGCTCCGCGCGGTGATGGTGTTTTTGCAAGCTCAGGCTGCCACCGGGCTTGACCTGAATGCGCTTGACCTTGAAGCGGCCCCCCTCATCAATACTGTCGTACCAGCCCCATGGGCGGTGCACTTTGCGATGAAGACTGTGTTCTTCCCTCTTTGTGGCTTGCAGCTGCGAAACGATGTATTTGACATCTTGGCTGCGCGATTTGTCGGCAACCAGCACAGCGTCAGCGGTTTCAATGACGATGAGGTCTGTGACACCAACCAAGCTGACCAAGCGAGTGGTGGCGTGCACCAATGTGTTGCTGCTGTCGGTGTGCAGCACATCGCCTTGGTGGGCGTTGCCTTGGGTGTCTTTGGGCAAGACATTCCACACGGCGTCCCATGCGCCCAGATCGGACCAACCTGCATCAAGTGGAATCACCTTGATTGCAAAGCTGCTGCTCGGGCATTTTTCCATGACGGCATAGTCCACCGACTCTGACGGGATGGCTGTGAACTCGGCTTTGCCCGGGCGCACAAAGGCGGCGTCGGTGCTGCGTGCATCCCAGGCTTGGCGGGCGGCTTGGTCAATGTCGGGACGAAACTGTTCTAGTGCTTTGAGCCAAACAGAGGCTTTGAGCACGAACATGCCGGCGTTCCAGTAATAACCGCCTTCACTAAGATACTGCTGCGCTGTGGGTGCGTTTGGTTTTTCGACAAAACGTTGGACTTCTTGAGGGGCTAGCGCGGCGGGGGCGCTGCTCCTACACGGAGCTGTTTGGATATATCCGTAGCCGGTTTCGGGATGGGTAGGGGTAACGCCCAAAATGACGATGCTGCCGGTGACGGCTTCTGTGATGGCACGCTGCATGGCAGTCGTGAAGGCCTCAGGATTGGCAACGGTTTGGTCTGCGGGGGTGACCACCAGAACGGGGTCTTGACCGTTTTGCAGTGCGGCCAATGCAGCAAGCGTGAGTGCAGGGGCGGTGTTGCGGCCCACGGGCTCAAGCAAAGCGGCACCCAGCTCAATGCCTGATTCGCGCAATTGCTCTGCTGCCAGAAAACGGTGCTCTTCGCCTGTGACGATGACCGGCTTGGCTACGGCAATGTCGCTAGAGCCCAGCGCCATGATGCGTGCTGCTGCTTGCTGAAACAGACTTTCATCACCTGTCAGGCTGAGAAATTGTTTAGGAAAGCCCGCGCGAGACAGTGGCCACAGGCGGGTGCCTGAGCCGCCACAGAGGATAACGGGGGTGACTTGGATCATGCTTTAAAGGCTGGTTTGACCATCAAAAACTCAACGGGCGAACACCAGTGGAAGCGAACCATGCGCGCATAAAGCGACACATAGCCCAGCCCCAGTGCCACAAAGGCAAGGGCTGAGCCCAGCACGCTGGCTTGATTTGCGCTGGCCAGCACAATGGCGGTCAGGGTCATGAAACCCACCAACACGCCGGTGATGGAGTTGCGGATGTCTGCCGACACGTTTGGAAACCAGCGGCGCACATAGCGCAGCTTGACCAAGCTGTGGAAATGCAGCCGGTCCGGGTGCCCGGGGTTCATCTTCTTGATCTTGCGGCGGTAGATGCTGAACAGCACTTCAGTCACGGGGTGAGCGCAGACCAGCAAGGCGGCAAAGGCTGACACGTTGGGGTTGCGCTCGATCAACATCACGGCTACCCAGGCCAGACTGAAGCCCACAAAGTAGGAACCGCCGTCGCCCAAAAAGATTTTGCCCAAGGGCCAGTTGACCCAGAAGAAGCCCCACACGCAAGCTCCCAACACAAGGGCCACACCGGCCAGCTGCGCATCGCCCACTTGCCAGGCCAGCAAGGCATAGCCAATAAAGGCCAGGGTTGAAGCCGTGCTGGCCAGGCCGTTGAAACCATCGATGATGTTGATGCTGTTGGCCACTCCGCCGACCGCAAATGCGGTGAAGACGACCGACACCAGTGTGAAGCCCAGCAGCCAGTCCACACCCCAGATGTCAACTCGGGTGAGTGAGTAGTCTGTGATCCACCAGGCCAGCAGGCCAGAGGCCATGGTGGCCAGCAGGCGCTGCATGACGCCCACGCGCTTGGTGATGTCTTCAAGCACGCCAAAGATGAATGCAGGCATGCCGGCAAACAGGATGGGGGTGAGCATGTGCTGGATGTCTGTGGGCGCTTTGCCCCAGGCAACAATGAGGCCCAGCACGATAGGGATGCCACCAATGCGGGGGGTGGGTGCGGTATGAAACTTTTGCACGCCTTCGGTGTGGTCCATGGTGAGAGCACCGTGCCAGCGCTTGGTGAGGACCAGGAAGACGCACAGGGCAAAGCTGGAAGCAAAGCCCCAGGCCGCAGCACTCAATGCGGGAGAGGTGGACACGCCAGTAATGGCTTCAATCAAACTCATGAGGTCAAAAAATAAGAGGCTAAAACTTGCCTTAATTTATACAAATAAGGATATACAGATTTAAAAAAACGTCCGACTTCGGCCAAAGCGAAATACACAGCATTAGAGTGCTCAGCCCGCTAAACCCCAATATCGGGCCAGAGAATCTTC